>Ga0209340_1002499_pt1 | contig 10586 bp, 6 predicted proteins | sample EPASupsiteSAE323_FD_187266 | JGI IMG/M metagenome (GOLD analysis project Ga0209340, IMG submission 187266) | Bioremediated contaminated groundwater from EPA Superfund site, New Mexico - Sample SAE3-23 (SPAdes) (version 2) | ecosystem: Environmental > Aquatic > Deep subsurface > Groundwater >...
GAGAATAGTTTTGTATCTTTCATAACTAATTTCAATATCTCTTCTTCTGTTGCGTCTTTTTTAACTTCAACCGTTCCTCTCATTTTCCCATTAACCTGGATAGCTAAAGTAACAAATTTATCCTCAACTAACTTAGGGTCATATTTAGGTCAAGAAACTTTTTGAATTGAAGATGTATTCTTAAAGAATACGTTTCATATTTCCTCTGCCACAAAGGGGGCAAAAGGATATAATATCAAAATAAATTTCTCTAATACTGATTTAGGGATAAACTTGATTTCAGAAGTATTTCAAGTCAAAACATTCAAACACTCCATCATTGAACTTATAGCTGTATTAAAACCAAAACTAACAATATCCTCTTCAACCTTCTTAATAATTTTATTAATAGAAACTTCAAATTTATTGATATCTACTTTTTTAGATTCTTTCTTGATTTTCTTATCAAAATACATATCATACATATTTCAGATTCTATCTAAAAATCTAACTATACCCGTGAAATTATTTGAATTCCAAGGTTTAGAATCGGTAAATCCACCCATAAACATCTCATACATTCTAACTGCATCAACTCCAAATTCTTTAACCACATCGTCTGGATTAATTACGTTTCCCAGAGACTTAGACATTTTTTCTCCATTAGCTCCTAAAACCATTCCCTGATTAATTAATTTCATACATGGTTCTGGGTTACCTACATAACCTAAATCATATAGGAATTTATATCAAAATCTGAAATAGATTAAATGAGTAACCGCATGTTCTGATCCCCCCATATATACATCAATCGGCATTCAATATTTTTCTTTTTTCAAATCAACAAAACTTTTTTTATTATCAGGATCCAAAAATCTCAAAAAATACCAACTAGACCCTGCTCATTGAGGCATAGTATTAGTTTCTCTTTTAGCATCCCCTTTACAAATAGGACATTTAACATTAACTCAATCGGATATGTTACTTAAAGGAGATTCTGCTCCTTTGCTTGGTTCGTAAAACTTAATCTCTGGTAATTTCAAAGGTAAATCCTTTTCTTTTAATGGAACATTTCCACATTTAGGACATTTAATTATAGGAATAGGTTCCCCCCAATATCTTTGACGAGAAAAAACTCAATCACGCATTTTAAAATTAGTTTTCTTTTTAGCCCCAACATACAATGCGATTTTTTCTCTTGCTTGCTCCGTAGTAGATTTATCAAAAGGACCAGAATTAATTAAAGTCCCCTCCCCACAATATAGTTTGGGATTAATACTTGGATCTAAGGGTTTAATAACTTGTTTAATTTCTAATCCAAATTTTTCTGCAAAATCATAATCTCTTTCATCATGACCAGGGACAGCCATAATAGCCCCTGTTCCATAATTCATTAATACATAATCAGAAATCCATACGGGAATCTTTTCTCTAGTAGCCGGGTTAATAGCAAATGCACCAGTCAAAACTCCACTCTTTTCTTTAACTCCAGCTTGTCTTTCAAAATCTGTTTTATTCATAGCTTTTCTAACATATTCTTCAACTCTATTTTCCTGTTCCCTACTAGTAATTTCTTTTACTAATGGATGTTCTGGGGCTAACACTAAATAAGTTACTCCAAATAATGTATCTAATCTAGTAGTAAAAACGGTTAACTCATTATTAGAATTAATAATTCTAAAATTAACTTCATAACCCTCTGATTTTCCGATTCAATTCTTTTGCATAGTTTTAATGTGTTCTGGAAAATCAACTTTATTTAAATCTTTTAATAATCTATCTGCATAAGCAGTAATTTTCAACATTCATTGTCTAATATTAACTCTAACAATAGGTCCTCCACATCTAAAACATTTTCCTCCTTCCGTTTCTTCATCAGCCAACACCGCCTTGCATTTCTCACAATAATTAACTGGAGTTTCAGCTTCATAAGCTAAACCCTTCTCATATAATTTCAAAAAAATTCATTGAGTCCATTTATAATACGCTGGATCTGTTGTATTAATAGTTCTATCCCAGTCATAACTAAAACCCATCATCTTTAATTGTCTTTCAAAATTCTTTACATTTTCAGCCACTGCCTGTTTAGGACTAATTTTATGTTGAATTGCATATTGTTCTGCAGGTAATCCAAAGGCATCATAACCCATAGGATGTAAAACATTAAACCCCTTAGCTCTGTAAAATCTAGATAAAATATCAGAACCCGTATATCCCTCAACATGCCCTACATGTAAACCATAACCAGATGGATATGGAAACATATCCAAGATATACATTTTCTTTTTCTTGGATCCATCTATTGCTTTAGAGTATTTATATTTTTCCGAAGCTCATTTCTTGTGTCATTTAGCTTCTATTTTTTTAAAATCATACTTCATAATATATAGCTTATTTTAAAGAATTATATACCCGCATTACATCTGTGCTTTGACCTAAGAATAATTTTCCTAAAGATTCATAAGTATGACATAAAAGTTTAGTATTACCTTTTCATTTGGGGTCGTCAATAGTAACAGATGTTAGTTCAAGGGCTCTTACAAAACACTCTTTATATAAATCGTCATCGAGTTTTTGCAATTCAGTAGCCCTAGTTAGCTCAACACAAATATGCCCTATTTGATCTTGTTTTGAAAATTTTCACCATCTTTCTTTTAACATTTTTACTTATTAAATATTAATTTATTAATTATTTTTTCCATTTTTTCTTTAACATCTTCTCTTCTAACCATGTCGCTTTTGTTATTATCTTGCGGTCTGATATTTATTAAAGAAGTGTAAATAACAAACCCCTTTGAAATATATACATTTGCTCCTCATAAATTCGGTCATTCTGATTCATTATCAACTAATTGATCAGCACAATCGCAATGAAGTTCGCAATTCATTGATAAAATTTCCCTCTCAATATCTACTACCACCTTAACAACTCCACCAAAACATTTCCCAATCTCAATTAATTCTTGAAATTTCTCTTTAGATATTGGCTCTGATATAATTTCTGGTTTAAATAATTCCATATTATTTACTTTTAATAGTTTTTTCTTCAATTTCTTTCAATAATCTAGCAATGAAATCTTCAATTGAAAAAGCCCCTGCATCTCCAATAAATCTTTCTCTAACGGCAATTATATTGTGTTCTTGTTCTTTATCTCCGACAACTACAATATATGGGACTTTGTTCATTTCTGCTTTTCTAATTCTCTTAGATAAAGTTTCATTTTCTAGTCAAACTTCACTACGTATATTCTTAGCTATCAAAGAAGAATTTATACTACTAGCATATTCCAAATTCTTTTCTCCAATGGGTAAAATAACGACTTGATTTGGTGATAATCATAATGGAAATGCTCCAGCGAATTGTTCGATTAACGTTCCAACAAATCTTTCCATAGAACCCAATAAAGTTCTATGTATCATAATTGGAGTGTGTTCTTTATTATCAGAACCAACATAAGACATACCGAATCTAGAAGGTAAATTCATATCTAACTGGATTGTAGTCCCCTGTCATTCTCTTCCCATTGCATCAACTGCTTTTAAATCAATAGCTGGACCATAGAATTTGGCTCCTCCAATTTCTTTCTTGTAATAAATGTCTCTTTTCTTTAAGATTTCTTCTAATGTCTTTTCAGCTAGATCCCAAACCTTCTTTTCCCCTACGTATTTATTCTTAATCTTTGGGTCTCTAACGGATAAATAAACATTTAATTTATTAAAACCAAAATCCCTATTCATATCTAAAGCAAAATCTAAAATAGAATTAACTTCTTCTATAAATTGATCTTCCCTACATATTACGTGTGCATCATCCTGAGTAAATCCGCGTACGCGTAACATACCATGTAATACTCCCGAATCTTCGTAACGATACACACTTCCTAACTCACAATATCGTATAGGCAATTCCTGATAACTATGTAACCTTGATTTATAAATTCTTACATGAAATGGACAACTCATTGGCTTAACATAATAAGTTGTTTTCTCTCTCTTATCTTTAGCATCCATAGACATTCCTGGATACATTCCTTCTTTAAAAAAATCTAAATGTCCTGAAGTTTTTCATAAATTATCTAAACCCACATTAGGAGTATATACATATTGATATCCTCTTTTTCTATGTTCTTTTCTTCAATACAATTCAATTTCTTCTCGTAATATAGATAACTTTGGATGTCATAAAACTAATCCTGGTCCTACATAGTCATCTATGCTAAACAGATCTAAATCTTTTCCAATCTTTCGATGATCTCTTTTTTCTGCTTCTTCCAAGAAACTCAAATATTCTTTTAACTCAGAATCATTTTCAAAAGAAATTCCATAAATACGAGTCAACATCTTATTCTTTTCACTTCCCCTGAAATATGCTCCAGCAACACTTGTTAATTTAAAAGATTCCGGAATTAAACCAGTAGATTTAATATGCGGACCCTTACATAAATCAACAAAAACATCTTTACTCTTTAAAATATCTTTTTTATTTTTAATTTTATCACCCAGTGTATATACAGTAATAGTTTTGGCTCCTTTAATTTTGCTCTTCGGCAATTCTTTTAATTTTTCAATCTCTGTAGCATTAGTTGTTCCGTATTTCTTTAAATCTTCAATTAATTCTAATTTGAATTTCTGTTCTAAATTTTTAAATAAACTCACACCTTCAGCAATAGTTAACTCAAACTTAGAAAAGACTAAATTCTCTTTAATTACCTCCTTCATCTCAATCTCAATTTTTTCTAGATCCTCATTAGTTAATGGTTTTTTAGTTAAAACATCATAATAGAACCCGTTTTCAGTATCAGGTCCTATTCCATATTGTACTTTCTTATAAATTCTCTGTAAAGCCAAAGCCATAACATGAGCTAAAGAATGACGTATTATCTCAATTTTTGGCTTAGTTTCTTTCTTCTTTTCCATATCAAATTCTTAATATTTTAAATAAAAAACACCCTATTTATATACATCTAAATATATCATAAAAACTTAATTTCCGCAATAGGTATACACCTATACCTCCTTTACATCTAAAATATCATCACAAATTAATTGTATACCATTATTCCTCTTATCCAATCTCCCCGTAGCGATAATTACCTTATTATCTGTGACACTTCCACTACCATTTTTCTCCATCTTTTTTAAAGTTTTAGGGAATATAACCATTTCAATCTCTTTGTCTGCATCAGATAGTTTAGAAAAATACATCGCCTCTCCTGCCTTAGTCATAATTTTCTTTGTTCCTCCAATAACTCCACATACTCGTATGTTCTTACCCATCATAGTTAACGGGTTAATTTGTGAAACAATATTAGCTAATTGTCTAGCTTTCCCTAAATGATTCAAGGGATGATCAGAAATATATAGTCCTAAAAGTTCTTTTTCTCATTGTAATCTTAGCATTTTATCTCCAGAACTCTCATTACTAGCTTGAACGAAATTCAAATTCAAATTACTCATCATATTAGAACCAAATAATCCAGATTGTCTGGTATTGTTAGCATTATTCTTTTTTGTAGAGAATTCTAAAATTTTATCTAGCGAATTAAAAAGATTAATTCTATCACCAAATTCATCTAAAGCTCCCGCTTTAATTAAATTCTCCAAAGATTTTTTATTAATTATTCCATGAGGTAATCTGGTAACAAAATCTTCCAAGCTAATATATTTTCCTTTATTCTTTCTTTCTTCAGCAATAGCCTGAGCCACGTTATCTCCAACATTCTTAATAGCCGATAAGGCATAATATATTTCCTTATCTCCCGAAACCCCAAACTCAGGAAAAGAAAAATTAACATTAGGAGGCAAAACCTTAATCCCCATTCTCTTGCATTCGTTAACTTCAATCGCAATTCTGTCTAAGTCTCCATAATCAGAAGTTAGTAATGAAGCCATAAAAATAACTGGATAATACGTCTTTAACCAAGCATTTTGATACGCTACTCGAGCATAGGAAATAGCATGAGCTTTATTAAAACCATAACTAGCGAAAGGAATAACTCAAGCTCATAATTCCTTGGCTTGTTCTTTAGTAAACCCATTTGCCATCATACCTTTAGCTAATTTCTCCTCTTGATCCATTAATAATTCTTTTTTCTTTTTTCCTACAGCTTTACGCAAAATATCTGCCTGACCCATTGTGAAATTTCCCAAATCACGAGCCAAACGCATCAACTGTTCCTGATAAACCATGATCCCATAAGTCTTAGCTAAAATAGGTTCCATTCTTGGATCCATATATTTAACATGAGTAGTCCCTAACTTACTACTAATGTATTGTGGAATAAATTCCATAGGACCTGGACGATATAATGCAATAATAGCAGATAAGTCTTCAAAATTATCTACATGCATCTCTACTAATAATCTTGTCATCCCTGCACTTTCCAATTGAAAAACTCCGATAGTTTGTCCTTTGCGTAAAATCTTGTAAACATTTGGATCCTCAAACCCCATAGCGTCCAAATTAACTTCCCGATTATATAATTTCTGAATAACCCTCAAACTTTGTTTAATAATAGTTAAATTAGCCAATCCTAAAACATCAACTTTTAATAATCCCAAGGCATCGATATAGGCCATAGAGTATTGAGCTACAACATCTTTCTCTGATCTACTAGAATGTTGTAAAGGAACATAATTATCTAAACGCTCTGGTGTTATCACAACTCCTGCAGCATGTGTAGAAGCATGTCTGGCTACTCCTTCTAATTTCTTAGCCACATCTATTACTCTATGGGATTCCGGATCATGGTCATATAGCTCTCTTAATTCTGGAACTGCTTTTAAAGCTTCTTCTAAAACCATATTAGCAGGAATTAATTTAGATAATTTATCCCCTACGCTATAGGCATATTTTAAAGCCCTAGCTACATCGCGTACTGCCATTCTGGCTTTCATAATTCCAAAGGTAATAATCTGGGAAACATTATCTGGAGAATATTTCTTTGTAATATATTGTATCATCCTTCCTCGATCTTTATCTGCTACATCCAAATCAATATCAGGTGGGTTAACACGTTCTGGATTTAAGAATCTTTCAAAATATAAATCATATTTAATTGGATCTACAGACGAAATACCTAATAAAAAAGAAACTACGCTCCCCGCTGCTGATCCACGAGTGTTATAAGGAATTTTATCCATTACACAATACTGTGTAATGTCATGAATAATTAAGAAATAATCAGCAAAACCCGTAGTATCAATAATTCCTAATTCATATTTAACACGAGCTTTGGCAGTCTCATCATCTGGCTTATAAAACAAAGGAAAACGTTCCATAACTAATTCTTCTAAATAATCAATTGATTTCTTATTATCTGGAACAACAAATTTAGGCAAGAATAATTTACCCATTGTGAAAGAAAAATCACATTTATTTACAATCTCCTGTGTATTTTCAATAACTTCCGGATGATCTTTGTAGGCCTCAATTAATTCATTAGGATCTATTAATGATAAATCAAATTTAGTCATAGATAATTTACGTTCCGAGTCCTCCACATCACTATTGGTTTGTACTGCCAATAATACTTCATGTGTTTCTTTATCTTCTCTAAAGATATAATGCGTATCACAAGTTAAAACTGGTTTTAAACCCAATTCTTTTGCTAATTCTAATAATGTATTATTTATTTTCTGAGTTTCTTCATCATTTGGATGATATTGCATTTCTAAATAGAAATCTTCTTTCCCAATAATATCAACATACTCTGCAATAATTCTTTTAACCTCTTCTCTGCTCTTACTTAATATCGCTTGTGCTATTTCCCCCTTCTTACATCCAGATAAAAAGATAACTCCAGTATGATGTTCCTTTAATAATTCTTTATCAATTCTGGGTTTGTAATAAAACCCATCTAATTGAGCTACACTAACTAATTTAATTAAATTCTTATATCCTTCTTCGCTTTTTACTAATGCTGTTAAATGAAAATTCGTACCATCCAAATGAGATTCTTTCATTTGTAGTCTTCTTGTCGCAACATATAGCTCACAACCAATAATTGGTTTAAGATCTCTTTCTTTTGCCTTGTTAAAAAATTCTACAACTCCATACATATTCCCATGATCAGTGATAGCTACTGAATCCATTCCTAATTCTTTAACTCTATCCAATAAATTAGGAATCTTAGACATGCCATCTAACAAACTGTAGTGGGTATGTACATGAAGATGTGTGAATTTCATAACTTTGAATTTTAAGACCTTTTATGATAGTATTATACATATAAATATACCTGATTTTTAAGAAAAAAACAATATTGACAGGTATAAACATATAAGGCTTAACAATATGAATCTAAATTTAGAAAAAAGCTACTGAAAACAAGGAGTTTCTCATGTATTTGGACTAGATGAAGTGGGAAGAGGTCCCCTTGCAGGTCCGGTATGTACCTGCGCTGTTTGTATTGATAAAAAAATTACCCTTCCTAAAGATTTTATTCTTAGAATTCGTGATTCAAAAAAACTTTCTCCTAAAAAAAGAAAAGAGATATATGATATGGTTCCTAATTTTCCTCAAATTCAATTTGGGCTATCATTAGTTTCTAATAAAACAATAGATAAAATTGGAATTCAAAAAAGTATTTTTAAATCCTTCCAAAAATCAATTGATAATCTAATAAAAAAATATAATATTACTCCAGATATGGTATTGATAGATGGAAATCAACAAATTCCTAATTTAATTTACAAACAAAAAACAATTATTAAGGGTGATGACAAAATATTCTCTATTGCCCTAGCTTCTGTAATCGCTAAACATACCAGAGACTCTTTAATGATCAAACTTTCTAAAAAATATTCTCAATATAGTTTTGACATCCATAAAGGTTATGGGACAAAAAAACATATTCAATCTTTAAAGAAGTTTGGTCAATGTGACATTCATAGAAAAAGTTTTAAATTTTAATAAAAATGAAAAAAATAAAACAAAAAAATAATCTTTTAGTTATCATCGGACCAACTGCTACTGGTAAATCAGATATTGCTATTAAATTAGCCAAACAATTTAACGGAGAAATAATTTCTGCTGATTCAAGACAAGTATATAAAGGATTAGATATCGGATCTGGCAAAGTAACTAAACAAGAACAAAAATTAGCTAAGCACCATCTGTTGGATATTGTATCTCCTAAAAAACAGTTTAGCGTAGCTGAATATCAAAAACTAGCAAATAAAAAATTAAAACAAATTTGAAATGAAAAGAAAACTCCTATTATCTGTGGCGGTTCCCCTCTTTATATCATTAGCGTATTAGAAGGCTGGTCTTTCCCAAAAACAAAAACCAGTTTAAAAATACGTAAAGAGTTAGAATCTAAGACAATTGATACACTCCTTAAGGAATTAAAAAGCCTAGACCCAGAAAGAATACAAACTATAGATATTAAAAACAAAAGAAGATTAATTAGGGCATTAGAAATAATATATACTACCGGTAATAAAGTAAAACCTCTAATAAAAAGACCCCTAAATGCTAATATTTTGATTCTAAGTACTCAGAAAACAAGAAAAGAGCTTCAAAACCTAATTAAATCTAGGTTGGACAAAAGACTTAAGGAAGGAATGGTTGAAGAAATATTAAAATTAAAAAAACGAGGATTATCTTCTGAAAAACTTAATAGTTTTGGTCTAGAATATAGGTATATTAACCAATATTTAGATAAAGAAATATTATACAATGAAATGTATGATACTCTGTATAAAAAGATTATTGATTTTTCAAAACGTCAAATAACTTGATTCAAGAAATTTCCCAATATTAGATATATTAATAATGAGCGAGAAGCTATAGCCCTAACTAAAGATTTTTTATCTATTCAAAAATAAATCTATTGATATCTCCCCCTGGTACTATTATATCTTGCTGCAACCTCATCCGCCCCCAACCCCCTATTATATATTCTAACTTCATCAAGGAAGCCGTTAACTAGTTTGCCAGAACCAGAACCGTAAGCACCGATATATTTTATTCTATTGGTTAAAGGAAATACAGGGATACCAGTAAGATTTTCGGTAACTCCAAATTGAATTCCATTTCTATAAAATTTTCCTATTTTATTATTGTAATCACAAACTACTACAATATGAATTCATTGATTGTCTAAATCTTGAAAAAAACTAGTAATATTAAAAGTAGTAGAAGCGCTACCATTAGCGTATTCGTATCGTAAAGTATTTGAACTAAGACTTCTGGCAAATAGAATATATCCGATCGTAGCACTTGCAGAAGATTCACCCACTATTACTTGCGACGCAGGAGTATATATTGTACTCTTCATCCACGCCTCTATCGTAAGTATCCCTGTATTAGGTATAGCAAAACTCGGAGTTGATATATATCCAGTCCCAGTAGCAGAGTAATACATGGTGGGTTCTCCAGATGTAGTATTCTGTCATACAGTACTACCATTAAGTGTCCCTGTATATCCATGTCCAGAGGAATCATAGGTAGTAGCTCCCGTTCCCTCCGAAAACTTGTAACTAAGTATTAATCCAGTATCTCTATTAACAGGACTTAGTACATGATTAGGAGTACCAGTCTCATAAACAAGGGTAGAATTACCTCCATCATTCAAGGAAGCTTCTCTTGGTTTAGTTAGTTG
>Ga0209340_1002500_pt1 | contig 10585 bp, 8 predicted proteins | sample EPASupsiteSAE323_FD_187266 | JGI IMG/M metagenome (GOLD analysis project Ga0209340, IMG submission 187266) | Bioremediated contaminated groundwater from EPA Superfund site, New Mexico - Sample SAE3-23 (SPAdes) (version 2) | ecosystem: Environmental > Aquatic > Deep subsurface > Groundwater >...
CAAACTGCGCAAGCAGTATGACGTGCTCAATGCCAAACGCCAGAAACCGCGTGCTGCGCCGGTATTCTCACCAGCTGCCCGCAGATACCAGTCTCCAAATCTGAATGAGGAAGAAGCTGATGAGTATAAAGGATTTTACCGCTGAAGAAATCCGCTTCCGGGCGGTGTGGTCATCCATCGGGATACCGCCCCGCCTGGCGGGCGCCGCTTTCGCCAACTACCAGCCGGTCTGTCCGGAAAAAGCCTCGGCACTCAAAAAATGTGAGGATTTTGCCAGCCGGGGCCTGGACATGATCCACAAAGGCCGGGGCCTGTTCCTGCAGGGCCCGGTCGGTACGGGGAAATCACATTTATCGGCTGCCATACTGCGCGCCATTATCGAAAACAACCTCGAACATTTCGGCGTGCCGCCCGGCAAACTCGGTTTTGTCGATGAATACACCTATGAGGGCTATCACTGTTCCATGGTCTCCATCATTGAACTGCTGGAAACGCTGCGCGAATCAATCGGCAACGCCAAACGCAAAGAAGCCGTCCGCCAGAAGCTGCACCGGCTCCGTTGCGACGCGGTGGTCATCATGGACGATCTCGGTGCAGAAAACTCCAGTGAATTCGTCGAGGAACAACTCTATGCCCTGATTGACCTACGCTACCGCATGCAGCGCAGCACCATTTTCACCAGCAACTGTACCCTGAAAGAACTGGAAACCAGGATCGGCAGCAGGTCGGTTTCAAGAATATTTGAAATGTGCGAGGGGGTGAGAGTGGGGGGCGAGGATTGGCGGAAACGGGGGGGTTGAAGATTGGACGGACAAGATTGTTTCACGTGAAACAATCTTGTCCGGTGTAAAAGATGGCGGTAGTGGCCGTCAGGATTTTTAAATTCCTCTATTTTATAAAGTATGGTATAATATGGTTTCCAATAATTTAACCTTTATTATTCATTCACATGAAAAAATTAATTATATTAAGTGTATTTCAAGGGGGAGGGATACATATATCTAATATAGAATGGCCCGATTATTTTCCCGCTCAATGTCCACCGGCTGAGGCCAGGGCAGAGAATAAAAAAGTATATAGATTTGTACACAATAATCCCCCCAGTCGGGATGATTTTAAATCGCTATACGGATTAAATCCTGATAAAGAATGGGGCGACATCTTTTGTAGGGCTTGCGGCGTATCTGTTTGGGACTCGTATGAGGTTGCCTGTAAGAAAAAAGAAAAAACCAAACTTTTCAGGAATAGTCAGATTGCAGAGGGTAACATTTTAGAGAATTCCGGTCTTATTCTGGAAACATTTAAGAAAAACCATTTCACCTGGTGGATTACCCCCGGTGTAATTCCGGAAGTACTATTTAATGTCTCAGATATGGAGTGAGTTATAGTGGGAAGCACTCAAATTAATTCAAATATCGGTACATTTGAGCTGTTGGAAATTTACGAGTATTACGACAGCCCCATTATATTCTCATGCAAAAATACAAGTAACAACTTCTTTTTTGTTTCTGCCGTTGATGAAAATCAAGGAGAAAAGAAATGGTTGTTCTTACCGGTCAGTGTATTCAAGCTTAGACAGATAATATCAGGCTGTGTGGCTATCAAAGCGGCCTTTTTGCAGGCTGAAGAACCATGGCTGTTTGAAATGTACGGCAATTTTGCCGGAGAGAATTCATTTACCGGCAAACTTTTATACGTTACAGATATAAATCACGATGATCTTCCCGATGATGATGTGTTCATTGATGATGTTGAATCGTCAATATTTTTGAATGGTTTTTCCAGCGAAGAGGTTTGGGAAACATCTACTGTTGGTGAATCCGCGATAATAGAGTATAACTGCGTATTCTGCGACCAAACCGAAATGGTTCTGGAAAACCGGCTGGCCTGGGCTAAATATGATAAATTTCCGGTTTCACCCGGCCATATGCTGATTATCAGCAAACGCCATGTGCCGGATTTCTTTGCTGCCACAAACAAAGAACGACAGGCATTTAATGACCTGTTGGTCGAAGCCAAGAAATTGCTGGATGAAAAATATCACCCCGACGGCTATAACATCGGCGTAAATTGTGGCGAAACCGCCGGACAAACCATCATGCACCTGCACATTCATTTGATTCCACGATACCGTGGAGACATGGATAATCCTCGCGGCGGAGTACGTGGAGTGATACCCGATAAACGAATTTATTAAAAGCTTTTCATTAAGTGAAGTCAGTCGCAGGGGGAGAAAGCTATGACAATCAACAGCAGTCAGCCATATTACCAGGCTGTTGATACAGCCAGCTTTGCCGAAGACCTGTTTGTAGAGCTTTTTCAGGAAACCTTCGGCCTGGATAAAACCCAATATCTGATCAACGAGTATCCCTGCGTGAATATTTACGGTGATAACTGCTATATCGACTATGCCCTGAAAACCGATCTGGATGCCTACGCCATCGAGATAGACGGTGAACAATGGCATAACCCCGCCCTGGTCTCCGCAGACAAATACCTTGATGATCTCTTAAAACGCAACAGTCTGACCTATGTGGGTTGGAAAGTATACATATGGACTTATCGTCAGTTGGCCAACGAACGGGAAAAAGTAAAATCCGAGCTGGTTCAATTTTTAGGTCAAAGTCCTCATTTCAGAATCTACGACGACTACCTTCCCCGCCAGCGCGGCGCGCTGTTGGAATTGCGTCCCCATCAGCAGGAAACTTTGGATCGGCTGCAGGAACTGCGGGGCGAATACAACAGCATGGCTCTGATCGCTGATGCCCAGGGCACCGGTAAAACAACCACCGCCATACTCGATGCCAAACGTCTGGAACTACCGACCCTTTTTATAGCCCATACCCTGGAGCTTTTGCAGCAGGCGGAAACCAGTTTCCGGCGACTCTGGCCGCAAGCCCGAGTACGAATTATTGATGACTACTCCGCTCCTCTGGATGGCGATGTTATGATTGCCAGCATTCAGGGCCTTCACAAGCGTATAAGCCAATTTGCCCCCGAACATTTCGGTTACATCATCATAGACGAGGCGCACCATGCAGCCTCGCCCAGCTATCGTCAGGTCATCTCCTATTTTCAGCCTCAGTTTTTATTGGGTCTGACTGCTACCCCTGAACGCCATGACCAGGAATCAATCATGGAGCTGTTTCAAAACGAAGCCCATCGCCTGGATCTGAAAACCGCGGTTGAAATCGGTGAACTGGTCCCCATCCGCTGCATCCGGGTGAAGACCAACATTGACTTCAGCAGCGTACGCATAAACGGAATTCGCTACAATTACCGCGACCTGGATGACTGTGTCCATGTCCCTGAGCGCAACCGGCTCATCGTTGAAACCTATCTCAGCCATGTACCGGGTCAAAAAGCAGTGGTCTTTTGTGCCAGCGTTCAACACGCCGCAGAAGTAGCTCATCTTTTTCAGGAATCCGGGGTCAATGCCCAACTGGTGGAAGGACGAATGAAAAAACAAACCCGGGAGTCCATTCTGGAAGATTACCGCCAGGGTCTGGTAAAAGTATTATGCGCCTGTGACATGCTAAACGAAGGTTGGGACAGTCCCGAAACGGCTGTACTGTTCATGGCCCGGCCAACCCTTTCCAAAGTAATTTATCTTCAGCAACTGGGTCGAGGCACCCGCCGCTCCAAGGATAAAAACGCCCTGCTGGTATTTGATTTCATCGATAATACGGTCCGCCACAATCATTCCGTAAATCTGCACCGGCTGTTTCGTTCGCGAGAGTACCGGCCCGGAGCATTCGTACTGGCCCCGCAGGATAAAATCGACGATGAAAAACGCCGCCTGCTGCTCGGAGAAAAGCTGGACACGATTTTGCCGCACAACATCTTTGTACGCGATTATGAATTAGTGGACCTGTTTGACTGGCAGGAGGAAATCAAAGAAATGATGTCACTGCACGAACTGGCCATGGAATTATATGTAGATGATACCACCGCCCGCCACTGGGTGGATGAGGCGAAAATCTCACCCGGGCCTGATCTGGAACTGCCCATGGGCAGAGTTATCCATCGCTATTTCAAATGCGAACGCCTCGACGACATCCGGGAGCAATTGAATATACCCGCCCGCAAGCAGGATGAAATCCGGGATGATTTCTTCAAATATGTGAAAGCTGGTCAAATGAGCAATTCTTACAAACCCGTAATGCTTAAAGGCATGTTAACCCTGGTCAACGACAAGGGACAAATGGAACTGGGTGCCCTGGTCAGCTATTTCCGCAATTTTTACGAGCAGCGGGCCGATACCGGTCTACAGGTAGAAGTCCCCAGTGCCGTAATCAATCGGGTCAAAGAAATGAGCGACTTTGAGGTAGCCCGGCTAATGCTGACCATGCCTTTTGAAAAATTCGAACGCAAATTCTTTCTGGAGCATCGAAAAGATTTGAATCAGGTGGGTTTCTTATCAGCATTATGGAAGCGTCTCACGGCGGAAGATAAGGTTGAATTGATTGGGATTTGTTACCGGCAGATTGAAAGGTATTACTCGAAGCGTGTGAAATGAAAATGAGAAGCTAATCTTTTAGGTAAAAAAGTTGGGGTCAAATCTCATTTTTTATGATTTTAGACCCCAACTCTTAAATCCTGGATTCTATTTTCCATCAAGGCCTTTGTTAGAACTTCTCAATATTAAATTACTCCACTTCTCCAAATCATTTATTTCGCTTTTATTCTTGCTAAATAACTGTTCTTTTTCTTTTATTTCTTCTGTCGAGAGTTTGGCTAATGCTCTTACCAGAGGAACTATGCTTTTAGTTCGCGAACCTCTATCAACGTTTGAAAGATCAAATAGATTTGAAAAATAGCGAATATCTTTCATTGTTGGTAATATTAGTCCAGATCTAAGGTCAGATAAAATTTGTTGTAATAAGTCATGCTTTTCAATATCATCTTGTTTTACTGTTAACAGAACTTTTTGAATTGTTGGTTCAATTTTTTGTTTTCCGTTTCTATTGGGTAAACTAATATCTAGATTTTTAGTATTTTGCACAGTTTGATCTAAAATATAGATTAAAGACTGCGAAAAGTTAGGCTCAGACATGGTCTTTGCTAATTGACAAAATGGTTCAGGACCGTATTTTTTTAATAGCTTTACCAAATCTTCCATCAAATCAAACTCGTTCAAATTTTTCATAAGCCAATCCTCAACGCAAATTCTTTTGTAAATTCTTGAAAGCGTTTTGCTTGTGCAGTTCGTGCATACGAAGTATTGAATATAGGTTTTCCCTCTCTGGCACCTTTTGGATAGGATCGAGAATAACTTACTTCTTCATTAAATATGTACCATCCATTTGTCTTAGCAATAGCTTTTACTTCCTTCTTTGAATTATTCTCCTCAGGTGAATAATCACTTGTTGCATTAAATACAATACCAGCTAATTCTAAATTACTATCTTCATAAAAATCCTTAAACTCGTTCATTGAACGTACCAAAAGAGGTAGCCCGATTGAAGATAAATACTCAGGCCTAACAGGGACTAGGATATAATCACTAGATAAATAGGCAGCTGTGGTTAATAATGATTCTGTCGGCGCACAATCAAGTAAAATTAAGTCGTATTCATCTTCAACTTTGCTTATTATCTTTGCTAGAAGCTGATCCTTTTGCCCTGGATTACGTAAAGAAGAAGCAAGATCTAATCTTGATGGTATTATATCAATTTTGCTTCCATCTTTATATTTGACTACAGGATGAATAACAGAATGCGGATCTAAAGGCTTTGGTGTTTTACCATTTGGAGTTCGAGTCAATTGTTCAAACACATCCCAAACAGTAGGTAAATTTTTCCTTACAATTTCCTCGTATTTCTGCACTCCTAACATATATTGGCTTGCATTAAACTGGGGATCCAAGTCTACAACCAGTACTTTTTTATTCTTCCAAATATAAGTGCCAGCGAATTGCCAAGCAAGATTAACTGTTAATGTTGATTTGCCTACGCCGCCTTTCATATTAATTAAAGATACCTTCTTTGCCACTAATATCCCTCCCAAAAAGCATTTCACTATTTGGTAAATTATACCCTATTATTTCATTATTTTCATAATGTAATCAGCATACTTATATTTAGCTCGTCTCTATTACTTACTTTTTTAACGGGGGATTTCAGATATTAAAGTCGAAAAGCTTAATGATCGCAATCTTTTAGGTTAATTAAATTATTAAAAATCTCAATCCCGTTTCATTTTATAGTATTCAAGAACTTCAAGAATTGCTGAGTCGTTGATATTATAATCCTTCTCCATGAAACGATTATTGGCAACTATTGCTTTTAGTATCGCGGTTTGTCCATCAGTTAGAGCATTGAATTTTTGCCACCACTCATTGGTGAGGTCACATTCATCGTCATAGTGTACTTCTTCCCCTTTGAGTTTGTAATATTGTTCTCTTTTGATTTTGTCATATTTATATCTATAAATTATCATTGTCTCAGGCATCCAAAGTATTTTCCTGAATTCGTCAACGTCACATCCAAATGCTTCTTCGAAGAAAGATTTCCCTTTGCCAATCTTACCTTTAGTTGAATTTAAAACAGCTTGAATGGCACGAATGAACTTTTTGTTCCAATGAGTACCAATGTAATCGCGATTGTTAAAGAAATCAGGGTCATCAATGGGATGATATTTCATGGGGAAAGAATAAATTGTTACACCAAGTTTTTCACACAACTCAATGTTGATTTTCATTCTTTCATACAAATCGTCTGGTTTATCTTCATAGTTATAGAGCAAATAATTTGATAAATTCTTGATATTGTAATTTGCTGCTAATTTAACAGCTTGAATATATGTGTCTTTCATTGAATAGTGGTCAAAAGCAATTCTTAAAGGGCGGATATTAATTTCAGATAATTTTTTCATTTTCTCATCTGTCACAAGCCTTGCGTCCACACCTTGATTAAAGTCAATATACCTTGCCCGAGGCCTCCGCTTGAAGTACTTTTCATAGAGTGGCCTAGCAACTGTGTCAAACTCAATGATTGACTCGCGCTTAGCATAAACTACGTACAGCAAATCTACTTTCTCTCTTGCCAAGTAAAATTCAGCTTGCTCATTCTCAGGAAGCCGTTCTGAAATTCGGTCGTATAGCTCAATCATTTTTTTGATATACGCTTGAGCATTACGGTTTTCTTTTTTTGGAGCACGAAGATTATTGATAGCGATTTCATACTCACTTGGTGGTATATAAGTCGCCCCTCGTTCAAAGCCGCACGCTTTTATCTCATCGATGATTTTATCAAAACAATCCGACGCGAAAACGTTATTGTCCATAAGTAGTAAATCCTTCTGCGCCCCAAACATAGCTTCTGCTTTCTCGATTTGTGGTTTAAGACTTATGTAATCACAATAATCTGGTTCCAAGCACGGAACTACACAAAAAGCACAGCTGTTTGGACAGCCGCGAGTCATGTAAGCAAAATATGCATTGCTTGCCGGGTACTTGTAGTCTATCTCTTCTAAAATCGAGTAATCTAATGGCAACTCATCTATGATAACTTTGCTTTCTATATCAAGGTCACCTGGCTTGTTAAGCAACCCTACCTTCGGCATAATTCCTGTATCTTCGGAAATCTTTTCTGGCAGTATACTCGATGCTATACCACCAACCAATATTTTCCCTCTCTTCTTCAGGAACTTCTTTGAGTAATTTATCGTGTTTATGGTATCCTTCCAATAAAATGTAAACAAAGTTGTAATGCATATTACATCAAATTGGGGAAATCGTTCGTCAACATACTTTTTTCTATATAGCTTTAGTAAAGATTCATTATTACTTCCTTTAAATTCTGGAATTGTGTCGATAGATGCATATTGTCCAGTTTTAATAAACTGAAACAATTGTGAAGTATATTTAGCCTGTGTCGAATCACAAACTTCTTTTAGGTATTCTTCGCACAGAAGTGAAGCAGCAAACTCCTTGAGATCGCCCTTGAAAAAGCGAACATCATTTCCCCTATCACGATAATAGGTTGCAAGTTTCATTAAACCCATTGGCGGGTATTTGTTTTTGTATTTTGGTTCAAGTAAAAGAATTTTTCCCATTATGAAAGGCCATCCTCAATTTTACTAATTAGCATTTCAGCAGTTTTGCTGTCAGTAGCCGAAACAATTATATCAAATATTTTTGAAATGAGTTTGCGTTCATTTCTGTTATAAGCAGAAAGTTTATCCGTTCTGCGTACAAGGCGGGCTGGTTTCGATAGGTCTGTAGATGGCGTTGTTGGAACTGGCTCTTGAGGATGTTCTTTTTCAATGCGTTCGATAACTTTAGCAAAGATACCGTCTGCTTTTTCTTTTGTTTTAACAATTTTACTTTGTGCATCTTCTGCCTGTTTTTTAGCTACTTGAACTTTTCCATATTCAGTAGCACGATGCTCTTTACTAACGAAGCTACCTTTTTGGTCTTTTTCGACAAACTCAGCTTCCTTTGCTTTATATGTATCGATTTTCTGATAAGCATTGTTGATTGCTGACCCGTCATAATAAATTTTGTGTAATTCCTCATCGAAGAAACGTTTAAGTACTTTCTCAAAATAGGCACGAGTAGGATTTTCGTTAAAATAATCCCGCTGTGAATTAGGTATCAAATCTTTGGCTACAGCGAACACTTCACCGACAAAATAACTGTTGCCTCTATCTTGTTTAAACAGCTTCTGCAACGCATCTTCACCGCCGATTTGAATATTTTCTTTTCGCAGCCTAAGACCACGCATTTGGTTATTCTTCGGAATAGCCTGCTTGAATTGGGTAAGACCTACCCACATCCACGCCAATAGATTGCCATCGTCATCAAAGAAATCTTTAAAAGCCACATCAAATATTTCATCTATTTTACTGTTATCAGCCTTTTTTATAATGGTAGAATACCTCTTCAATACCTGTTCAGCATCAAGAGTGATTGAATACTCATCAATGTAATAGGCTATTTCCTTGGCATGTTTTTCTACTTTCTCTCGATAATGAAAAGTATTTTGATAAGGTACTGGAGCAATGAATGACAAATACTCTCTTACCTTTTTTATGTTGAGTAAATCCTCATTTTCTTTGTTTATGCCAATCAGCTCTACCTTAAAGAAATGGGAATTTACATCTTTCGTTTTCTTACTCTCGAATTTGTTTATAGCTCGAAGAACCTCGCTCGCTGTACGCTTTCTGCCATGTGAATTCTCGTCAATGAGTTGGCGCATCATCTCTGCATCACAACGCATAATCGAAATAGTGTCTTCATCCATTACAGTGGACGTAAACACAAGCTCTCTGCAATAGGCAAGTCCACAAAGCCTACCTATTCCACGGAATCCCTTATCAAAACCTATTTGCTTGTCAGAATCTGCAATATTACAGAGTGTTCGTTCAAAATCGGATGCAGGAATACCAGTAGCATTGTCTTCAATACTTATCGTTCGCTGATTGATATCAAGCCATATTTTGATTTTTCCTTCCCCTTCCCGTAGAAGGCCTTCGGCGACAGCTTTATCGATTTGGTCACATGAATTTTGTATGTATTCCCTATAGATAACCTTAGAATCTTGGTACATACCAGTAGTCAGATTCTCAATGATGTTAGCTCCAAAGACGTATTCTTGCATTACTTTACTCCTTATTTAAACTGTTTATAAATTGGCTTCGGAAAACGGATTTTTAATAGCGAACGGAACACCGGGTTCTGAATTAAATAATCGCCTTGCTCCAAACGTGTAAGCATATTTTTGTATGTGTTTGGCAGGCTTCCGTAATTCTTTGTCGACGTTTCAATCGAGTTTGTTCGTCCAAAGGCATGTGTCGCGCAGTTTCCTGTGACACGGTCATGTATAGCAGATCGGAACTGCTCAGCTCCAAACAAAATAACGCCCAAGGAACGACCACGCTCTGTGACGTCCAACAGCTCATGAAGAATGGGGGAAGTCTTTGGTACGTCTTTCGAAGCATATTTATTTAACTCATCTATAAAAACAATTATCCTTGAAGGAGGTGCGACATCAGTTTCCATATCATATTCGCCAAGTTTAAGATTGTATATTGTACGTACTGCATCACCAAAAACAAAAGCTTGTTTATCCTCCGGCAATTTTGCGATATCAATTACAACTACATCATTTTTACCAATCTTCTTCAGCTCATCAGCTAAGCGGCACTCATTTTTTTCAGGGACAACTCTATTGGCAAACATTTCATCTTGAATAGCTTTGCGAACTATACGCTTAAACTTTCGCCAACTTAATACAGAAATATCGTTATTCCCTTTTTGCCCAGATCCCTTTTGAGAATTCTCGGTGACTTTTTCAATAAAATCTGCCCATGTTGATAATCCTTTAAAGTCCGGATCATCTTCATCAATAATTTTACTAATGATAGATTCCATCGTTTGCGCAGGGTCATCAATATTTGAAAACATCATTTCAAGGCTTTCTTTATCGTTCGAGTATACATATTTATACTTTTTCAATTGACCGTCTTCCACATAACGCTCAACATCACTTTTATGGAGATAAGTGCTCTGCTTTGCCGAGGTGCTGTCGTAATATGGAATGAAGTATCTTACATTTTTGAACGGTTCAGGAGATAAACC
>Ga0209340_1002504_pt1 | contig 10579 bp, 9 predicted proteins | sample EPASupsiteSAE323_FD_187266 | JGI IMG/M metagenome (GOLD analysis project Ga0209340, IMG submission 187266) | Bioremediated contaminated groundwater from EPA Superfund site, New Mexico - Sample SAE3-23 (SPAdes) (version 2) | ecosystem: Environmental > Aquatic > Deep subsurface > Groundwater >...
AGCTAAATTCGCGGAATCATATGAATTGCTAACAGCTCCCATCTTTAAACCATCCGTAAAAATTAAACCTTTAAATCCCATTTTCTCTACAAGCAAATCCGTTACAATTTTTGAAGAAAGTGATGCTGGCAGATCCTTATCCAAAGCAGGAACAAGAAGATGTGCAATCATTGTCGAACAAATTCCAGCTTCAAAAAGTTTTTTAAAAGGATAAAATTCAATTTTTTTAAGTTCTTCAAAAGAAGAAGTAACTATTGGCAAAACATCATGAGAATTTTTTGAAACATTGCCATGCCCTGGAAAATGTTTAGCACATGCCATAACACCACAACTCTGTAAGCCTTTCATAAATAATAAAGCTTTTTTAGCAACTAAAGATGGATCTTCACCAAAAGATCGAATACCAATAATTGGATTTTTAGGATTATTATTTACATCTGCAACAGGCGCAAAACAAACATTAACTCCCAAAAGCAAACTTTGCCGCCCAATTTCTTGGCCAACCAATTTAATTAAATTATCGTCCTCAGGAGATAGAGCACCCATCGTTAAATTTTTAGGAAAAGCAATTGCATTTTTTAAACGCATTGCAAATCCCCATTCACAATCCTGAGATATCAACAAAGGAATATTTGATAAATTTTGATAATGATTAACAAGTTTAATTTGCCTTTGCGGAGAACCGTACATAAACATTATTCCACCAATCTTATACTCTGTTATCAATCGCTCTATCATTTTTTTATCTATATCAGAGTCATAAGAAACAGCACTTGGAATAATTAATTGACCAACTTTTTCTCGCAAAGACATTTTACTTAAAACAGATTTAGCGAAATCAGGAGATAATTCCCAAAATGAAATAGAAGTTAAATAAGAAAAAAAACTTAACCCTAAAAACAAAAAAAACTTTTTCATAAAAACTCCTTATAAGTGCAAACCACAATATAAGAAATTTAAATTTAAAAGTTAATTTAGTTAAGTTATATAAATTAATTTATGTTATTTAGATTTTAAGTTCTTAGCTATACCATTCAAAATTTCTGTAGCAAAATCATAATGTTCTATTACTCCATCAGCATGATGAAGCAAATCAATATTCTTATCATTTTTAATTGCTATACATTTCATTCCAGCGGCTTTTGCTGCTTGAAAACCAAAAAGAGAATCTTCGAAAATTATACATTCTTCAGGTAAAACATTTAACTGTTTTGCTGAATGTAAAAAAAGTGCTGGATCAGGTTTTGGCTTTGAAACATGTGCTGCGGCAAAAATTTTGTCACCAAAAAACTTTGATAAATTCATACTTTGGTTAATCTTTTCCAAAGTTTCAAGATCACAGTTTGTTGCAATACAAGAAGGAATATTGTTTTGCTGAAGCTTTAAATGAAAAGGCTCAAACCCTTTAATAAAACTTACACCTTTACTAAATTCCATAGCTGAAAGTCTTTTACAATCTTCAACTAATTCTAAAAAATGTTTATCAATCTTAAATGCATCCTTTAAGTCTTTAAAACAGATATCAAGATTTCTTCCTATCATTTTATTAAAAAGAAGCTCTTCATCTTGTCCTGCAAGAAAAACATTATTATCACTTAAAACTTTTCTTATAGCTTTATTCCAAATATCTTCGGACTCTATAATAGTTCCGTCCATATCAAAAATAATTGCCTTTATTTGATCTTTAAATTGCATTTTACCCCCTTTAGATAAAATTTTGATGTTGTAAAAAATAAGAAAACTACAAATTTGTTCAAAAAGCAACCTGCTTTCATTTTTAATAAACAAATCCATAGCCTTATTGAATTGAAAATACTCATATATTTATAATATAGTTTTCTATTTGAATGTCAAATATCAGCAAAAAGCACCAAAAAATGGCATTTTTATCAAAAATCAAAGCAAAAAACTTCAAATTCTGTACATATTCACTTATTAATGTGTAAATCTGCATAATGTGTAAATTGTAAAAAATAAAATAAAAATTTTTATCAATTTTATTAACTTTTTCAAGGCATAAAAACTATAAAAAATTTTTAAAAATCCAATAGATTTAAATCTAAATTTCGACTATGTTTTTCATAAATTAAATTTCAAATTTATAAAAAGGAAAAAAGTGAGTATAAAACCAGATACATGGATCAGAGAGATGGTTCTAAAAAATAAAATGATCCATCCATTCGAAGAAAAACAAGTAAAATGTTCGATTCAAGATCCAAGCACAAAAGCTGTTAGCTATGGATTATCAAGTTATGGATACGACATAAGAGTAGCTTCTGAATTTAAAATTTTTACCAATGTATTTAATTCAATTATTGATCCTAAAAATTTTACAGAAAAATCTTTTGTAACAATGAACACAGACATTTGTATTATTCCACCAAATTCATTTGCACTAGCAAGGAGCATCGAATATTTTAAAATTCCACGAAATGTTTTAACAATTTGTCTTGGCAAATCAACTTATGCACGATGTGGAATCATTGTTAATGTAACCCCTTTTGAACCAGAATGGGAAGGTTACGTAACAATAGAAATATCAAATACAACCCCGCTACCAGCCAAAATATATGCAAATGAAGGCATAGCCCAAGTAATATTTTTTGAATCAAGCCAAGAATGTGAAACATCTTATGCCGATAGAAATGGAAAATATATGAAACAATTCGGTGTAACATTACCTCGAATATAAAGGTAAAAAATGCAAAAACTAGATCCATTGAAAGATAATTTAAGTAGCGTTGAACTCGTTCGCATTAGTGGTTCAGATTTAGATATAGTTAGTGCTGCAAGGGTTTGCTTTGGAAAAACTGCAGAAAGCTTTGGAGAACGTGAAGAAAAATTAATTGCTTACCTACTTAAAAATAAACATACAAGTCCATTTGAGCATAATCAATTAGTTTATAAAGTAAAATTACCACTTTTTGTAGCAAGACAATGGATGAGACATAGAATTGGCGTAAGTTACAATGAAATAAGCGGAAGATATTCAGAGCTACCTCTTGATTTCTACATACCAAATAAATGGCGAATCCCTGATGCAAAAAACAAACAAAGCTCATGCTTTGTAAATCTTAAAAATGAAGCTGAACTTTTAGAAAAATACAAAAAATCCATAGACATTGCCGGAAAAACATACAAAGAACTAATCGAAGCAGGAGTGACCAGAGAGCTTGCAAGATGCGTACTTCCTCTTTGTACGTATACAGAATTTATTTTCACATGTAATCTTGTTTCATTAATGCATTTCTTAAATTTACGAGCAGATAGTCATGCACAATGGGAAATACAACAATATGCAAACTGTTTACAAGAACTAGCCCAACCACATTTTCCTTCAAGTTTTAAAGCTTGGATTGAATTAAAAAAACAAAATAAGGAGAACTTATGAATCTTATATCGACAATAACAATATTATTCCCAACATTAGGCAAATTCTTAAACTTAAGAAAGTTAATAATAATAAAACTATCAATAATTTTATCGTTATTAATCCTTAGAAATGGACAATTTTCAGTTTATGGATTAACCCTTGGGATACCATCTATTTTAGCCGCAATAACATTTAGATACTCAACTAATGATCTAAAATTCAAAAATCAACTAAATTTTGCTCTACAATTCTTATTCCCTATTATTGCAATTACCCTATTTTGCATAAACCCAATAGGTAAAAGTGCTTTTTTATACTCTTTTTATTGGTTTATCCCAATGGCTATTTACCTCTTAAGCATGTTTTCCAACAAAAATAACTACATTTTAGCATCAATAAGCAGCACATTTATTGCCCATTCCTGCGGAAGCATTATTTGGCTTTATTGCCTACCAACAAACCAAGCTTTTTGGCTTGCTTTAATACCAAAAGTCGCATTTGAACGCCTTGGTATTATTGTAGGAATGATAATTACCTACAATTTTCTGGTAGTATTAAAAAGGTCCCTTAAAAAATCTCAATTGATTTTGAAGAATTTATAAGTTAAAATACCTTTAAAATTAGGTTTTAAAATTTTTACAGCCCATCTTGAAGTAAAATAACATTTAAAGGATCAAAAGATGTCGATAACATACCAACCAAGTAACATCAAAAGAAAAAGAAAACACGGTTTTAGAAAACGTATGGCAACAAAAGATGGCCGTCTTATTATTAACAGAAGAAGAGCTAAAGGCAGAAAAAAATTGTCAGTATAAAATTCAAACAACTCTTTTCTTTTAAAAAAAAAGAAATATCTTCAGCTTTCGAACAAATCCGGGGTAGGTTTACTACACCCGGATTAAAACTTTTAATAGGTCAAGTTCAAGAAACTCTCCCTTTTGGAAAACTTTTAATCATAATTCCAGGCAAAGCAGGAAATGCTATTAAAAGAAACTTAATCAAAAGAAGAATCAAAGCAATATTTTTTAAAGAAGAACTTTTTAAAATTCCTAGAAATTCAATAATTTTTGTAAATCAACTTGCAGTAAAATTAACTTATGAAGAAATTAAAGACTTCCTCACAAAACATCTTAAGTAGAAGAGCTTCGAAGCCTGGATCCCCGCCTACGCGAGGATGACAAAAAGGGGTAAATAAACCAAACTTAAAAACCTGTATCCCCAAAGATATTAGAATGACAAATAAGGTAAGAGATCATGAGCTTTAATAAAGAACATTCTTGCACAAAGACAAGCCTAATTAATTCAAAAAAAACAACCCTACTCCGTGTCATCCTCGCGCAGGCGAGGATCCAGACCCCAAAGTCATTCTTTCAGTTAAATTTTATTTTTCATTGGCTAAGTGTTATAAAAACTATCCTTATAAAGACATACGAAGCACTAACAAAATTTGTTAAGTACGTTTTTAAAATAATTGTCACTATTTTAATCATGATCATCAATTTAATTCGTCCACTTCTCGGCCCCAAAAATGTTTGTATTTATCCAATAAGTTGCAGCGAATATGCAAAACATAATCTAAAAAACAAAAACTTTTTCATCGCAATAATTTTAATAACACTTCGACTTTTAAGTTGCAACCCTATTGGCGCTCTATTTTTAAAATTTAAATATAGAAATTTCAACAAACACTAAAAATTTTTTTTTAATTTTTAAATCATTTTTCCTCTTTTAAAATGCAACTTTATCGCTTATATAAAGGCAAAACTTGTTTAATAAAACAAAGCATTGTATCATATGTCTTGTTCTATTCTTTGTCTATTTGAGAAGGATTTTTAGATGCAAAACGAAAACAATCAAGAAAATAAAATTGATTCCGCAGTTATACCCGTTTCTATTGAAAAGGAACTTAAAACTGCTTTTTTAGATTATGCAATGTCTGTTATTATCAGTCGAGCTCTACCTGATGTTAGAGATGGTTTAAAACCAGTTCAAAGAAGAATTGTTTATGCCATGCATACTCTTGGATACTTTCACAATAAAGCTTTTAGAAAATCTGCAACGGTGGTTGGAGAGGTAATAGGAAAATATCACCCACATGGTGACTCATCAATTTACCAAGCAATGGTTGGACTTGTTCAAAATTTTTCTAAAAGATACCCATTACTTGAAGGTCAAGGAAACTGGGGATCTGTAGACGGTGATAACGCTGCAGCTATGCGATACACAGAAACAAGACTGGCAAAAATATCACAAGAAATAATTGCCGACATAGATAAAAACACAGTTCAATTCGCGCCAAACTACGATGAATCTCAAACTGAACCAACATTACTTCCTAGCAAACTCCCAAGTTTATTAATGAACGGAGCAAACGGAATTGCCGTTGGTATGGCAACTTCTATTCCACCTCACAATCTCGGTGAAATAATAAATGCAAGTTTAGCAATTCTAAAAAATCCATCTATCTCAGACGATGAATTATTTACAATTGTTCCCGCACCAGATTTCCCAACTGGTGGAATAATTTGTGGACGCTCTGGAGTTATAAAAGCTTATAAAACAGGTCATGGTAATGTTATCGTTCGTGGCGTTGTAGATATAGAAGAAAATAAAAAACATTTAGCTCTTGTTGTTACAGAACTTCCATATCAAGTAAATAAAGTTGAATTAATAAATAAAATTGCAGACCTTGTAAAAAATAAAGTAATTGAAGGTATTTCAAATATACGCGATGAATCTGACAAACGAGGCATAAGGCTTGTTATAGAATTAAAACGTGGAGAATCACCTCAAGTTATTTTGAACCAACTTTACAAACACACAGATCTTCAAACTTCAATTTCTATTTTAATGCTTGCTCTTTATCAAAACAGACCAACAATATTTACACTTCGAGAAATGATTGAGCATTATTTACTTCATAGAAAAGAAATCATTACAAAAAGAAGTGAATACGATTTAGATAAAAACAAAGCTCGCGAACATGTTTTAACAGGTTTATTAACAGCATTAGACAATATTGACGAAGTAATTGTTTTAATCAAAAAGGCTCAAACAGGCGAAGAAGCTATAATTTCTTTACATAAGAAATTTAAATTAACAGACATACAAGGCAAAGCTATTTTAGAAATGCGCTTGCAAAGATTAACTGGCCTTGAAAAAGGCAAACTCATTGCTGAAATTGAAGAAATTAAAAAATTAATTTCACAACTTCAAATGATTCTTAACGATGAAGAAACACTAAAAAAAGAAATCATTAAAGAACTTGAAAGCATAAAAGAAAATTATGCCGACAAACGTTTATCAAAAATCGAAGCTCCTGTAGATATTTTAAGCGAAGCTGACTTAATTCCCGATGAAGAAATGGTTGTCACGCTTACAAAGAAAGGCTACATAAAACGAGTACCTCTTAATACCTATGACGTTCAACATCGAGGTGGAAAAGGCAAGAAAGGTATGGCCGATCTAAGTGAAGCTGATGACATCATGGAAGATATTTTTGTAGCTAAAAACCATGATGAATTATTATTCTTTACAAATCATGGAAGAGTCTACAGCATGTCAGTATTCCAAGTACCAGAAGGATCCCGTACATCAAAAGGTCGCGCTGTCATAAATATATTACCATTAACTGAAGGTGAATTTGTTGTAAAACTTCTTTGCGTAAGAGAAATGGAAAATAAATTCCTTGTAATGGTCACCAAATATGGAACCATTAAAAAAACAGATGCTATGGCTTTTGCAAAAATAAGAAGTACAGGAATAAGAGCTGTAACTTTAGATGAAAAAGATGAATTAGTTTTCTGCGGAGTATCAAGCGGAAATGATTCAATCATTATTGCAACTAAGCTTGGCCAAGGAATACATTTCAAAGAATCAGAAGTTAGAAGCATGGGAAGACAAGCCGCTGGAGTTAGAGGAATAAAATTAAAGGCAAAAGATGAAGTTGTAGGTCTTGAGATTATTTCAAATGATATGGGTGAAATTTTATTTGCAACTTCAAATGGTTATGGCAAACAAGTTGCCGTAAAAGACTTTAGAGTTGCTCACCGTGGTGGAATGGGAGTTCGAACAATACCAACAGATAAAAGAAATGGTTATGTAATTGGACTTGTTCAGGTAACATCTAATTCAACATTACTTTTAATCGACAAAAACGGCAAAATAATTCGCATACAACCAACTGAAGTTCGAACGATGGGAAGACAAGCTAAGGGTGTAAGACTTATTAGACTTGATGCTGACCAAGAACTTTCAACAATTGTCGCATTTGAAACTGATGGAGAAGAAGCAGGAACAGAAGCAAGTGAATAAAGCACAACATTATTCTCGTTATAAAACTCCGTTCGCCCTGACCCTTCGACCATGCTCAGGGTGCTCGGAAGTCGAATGCGCTTAGCACGTGCCGATTTCCCACGGAGAGAAACCCGCCGGACGAATGGGTACGAACGCAAGATTAAAATGAACTTTAACAAAAAAATACTGCTTCAACTTTCAATGCTCGACCGTATTGGTCCGGCAACAATATTTAAAATACTAAACCTAATTTACAAGGGAAATCAAGGGGAAAACAAAACTCCCCTTGATTTTTCATCTAACCTAAATATTGAAAATTTTGATTTTGAAAGTTTATTATCTCTTAACGAATCAATATTTCAAAATCTTTTCCGACTACCAGAAACAATAGCCAACAACATTGTAGAAAAATTAAAAGATTTACATGAGGCCGAAAAAGAATTTCAATTAATAGAACAATATAAAATCAATCTCATCTCAATTTTCGATGAAGAATATCCACAATCTTTAAAAAACATTTTTCTACCGCCGATATTTCTATATACAAAAGGCGCTCCTTTAAATAACTCCAAAAAACTTGCTGTAGTCGGAGCTAGAAAATCAGGATCTTATGCAAAAAATGTATGTAACTATTTCATAAAAGAACTTGTAAATAATGACTTCGAAATTGTAAGTGGTGGTGCTGCTGGCGTTGATACAATAGCACATAAGGCTACCTTAGAAAACAATGGTAAAACAATTGCTGTCTTTGGTTGCGGCCTACTTACAACATATCCACAGGAAAACAAAAACTTATTCAAAGAAATTGTAGAAAAAAATGGGACACTTGTTAGCTGCTTCACCTTAAAAACCACACCTGAAAGATTTAATTTCCCCGCCAGAAACAGAATAATCTCAGGCCTTAGCGATGGTTGCTTAGTTGTAGAAGCTGCAGAAAAAAGTGGTGCAAAAATCACAGCTAAATTTGCAATGGAACAAGGAAGATCTGTATTTGCAATTCCAGGATCAATATTTAGCGAACTTAGTGTTGGCTGTCATCAAGTCATAGCTGAAGGTGGTAAAATTGTTTTTAAACCTGAAGATATTTTAGAAGAATTTGGAATTCAAACAAAACAAGAAGCCAGCCCAAAAGAAAAAATATTAAACATTTTTCAAGAAAGTCCAAAAGAAACCATTAATAAAAATTTATCAAAAGAAGCTAACTTAATTTTAAACAATCTAAAAAATCCATCTTCCATCGACGAACTAAGTTCAATAACAGAAATCGATTTACTATCTCTACAGAATGAACTCTTTAACCTTCAGATGGAAGGTCTTATAAAACAAAATTTTGCAGGATATTGGGAGGAAATAAAATGAAAAACATTCTATATATAGGTTCAGAGTCAAAATCTCGCCATAAAATTTTAAAAGATGCTAAAGTTCCATTTAAAGTTTTAAAACATAGCAGCGATGAAAATATAATTCACACAAAAGAAAATTTTGAAGATTATGTTTGTGAAATCGCAAAAGAAAAAATGCATAATTTAATAATTCCAACAAACATATCTACAAGCAAAAGCATTTTCGTTTTAACAGCTGACACCATGGTACAAACAAAAGATAGTAAACAAACACTAGGAAAACCAAAAGACTTAGAAGATGGAAAAAGAATGCTTCGCGTTTTACGCAATGAAAAGGCCATCATTTCCACAGGCGTCTGCATTGATAAAAAAGAATTTGGCGGAGGCCTTTGGCATTTACAAGAAAGAAAACTTTTTGCAATTTCAGCTGAAGTGGAATTTTTTGTACCAGAAAATTTACTTGATTCATACTTTAAATATTTACCTCATGCAATGAATGGCTGCGGTGCTGGAATTATTGAAGAATATGGACAAATTTTTTTAAAAACAATTTGCGGATCATACTCTGCTGTTCTTGGCTTACCAATTTATGAAGTTAGAAATTATTTAGAAACCATGAGATTCTTTAATTAATCTGATCTTTCCCAGGATTCCAATTCTTAAGAAGCTTTTCCAAGAATATTTCTTTGATATCATGTTGTGAATTAGCACCTTTTTTATGCTTTAAAACCTCATTTTCAACTTGAGTGATACTTGACCACAAAGTATTTGAATCTACATTTGAAACATTAAGTCTACGCAAATCGGATAAAATATTTTCCTTAACTTCTCTATTAACTTTAGTCTCTGTCTTCATACATTCTTTTAGAGTTGCCTCTAAAAAATCTACAAAGTCTAAAAAAACAACCTGTAATTCATCATTTTTCTCAGAGGCAACTTGCGCATCCATATTTTGCAGCTCAGTTGCTACACCTTTATCGATTGCATTTTTGACTAATAATTTAAGCTTTGTTTTTTCATTTTTAAGTAACCAGTTAATTAAATAAACAAGCTCAAAAGATAATAAAAGACTTGAAGACATTTCTTTCTTTCCATATTTAATTGCTTTTATAACTTAATTGAGCCTGTAGTGTACAATATTTTTTAAACCTAATAAATAAGTATTTTACGATACAAAGCTTTTATCTGCGACGCCCGCCTCTATAATGACCACCTCTATGATGACCACCTCTATGGCCGCCATGCCAATAACCATAATAACTTGGGCCCCAATACCCTGGATAATAATAAGGGTCACGCCACCAAGGGCCAACACCATACCCAGTATAAAAATAAACATTTGGCTCATTTTCTCGCTCGATTTCAGCTCTTTGTCTTTCTTCTTCTATGAATTTGAGCTTAGCAGTAATTTCTTTTGAAAAATGATTCCTTATAAATGTTTGAACATTTTTCGCCGTGACATCAATAGGCTTCAAGTTATTTGCAATGGCAATAACCTGTCCATAGCTAAATAACATAAAAGTAGGATAAGACTTTATGTTAAGCTCTAACTCAAGATTCTTAAAAG
>Ga0209340_1002507_pt1 | contig 10565 bp, 27 predicted proteins | sample EPASupsiteSAE323_FD_187266 | JGI IMG/M metagenome (GOLD analysis project Ga0209340, IMG submission 187266) | Bioremediated contaminated groundwater from EPA Superfund site, New Mexico - Sample SAE3-23 (SPAdes) (version 2) | ecosystem: Environmental > Aquatic > Deep subsurface > Groundwater >...
CCTCGATTAGCGCGGCTTCAAGCTTCTCGATGCGCTTGGCCTGATTACGAATCGTAATGCATCCATCTTCATCGATTGCGTTATCAAGCGATTTCATGCGAGCGCATAGATTTTGTCTAGTACACCACTTTTCTTCGGAGCACGGGTACTCGCATTGCCAATCCTTTGCCTCAGCCCGAAGCCGCTCGATCTCGTTGGCTTGATCATCGCATATATATTGCAATTCCTGATATCGCCGACCCGCAGACATCAGATCTGAGTATAGGTCGTCCAATTTCGTTTTTCGGCGCTTGGATACTTTCTCAAGTGAGCCACATCTAGCCTGAAGCCGTTCGATCTCATCCAATGCCCAACCGAGATATGCTCCGATAATCACCCCATGATCCATCGATCCATCTTCGGTTGGAAGAAGGGTTCGAGTTGCTTGGTACATCTTGTCGGCATCTTCAAAATTGATTTTGCAATTCTCATTCGATCTCATTTCTTCTCCTCCATCATATAATATAGCCCATTTTCGCCCTTCTTAGCAGGCTTGCATTCATCAATATGTATCGCGTCGCACGGCTGGAAGTCATCCAGGCCACAGCCGCATTCATATTCTGGATTGCAGAGTCCATCACCGCCTAATGTGGCGATCTGCTCTTTCAGGATTTGGCGAATGGTTGGCATCATTGCCGCCCCTTGATGAACCATTCCACATTTTCACCAGGAGCGAGCACGATCTCATCACAGAATTCCTCTGGATCACAACCTTGCTCTTCGGCTTCCTGCCTGCCGTCCTCGTCGACGCCCATAAATCGATAGTCTTCACCTTCGAATTCCATGTACTGGATATTATCGAGGATGCTCTTCGGACCTACTAGATAGATTTGCCAATCACCATCTTGGTCAGGGACGACCCTTGCCAAATTGGCCTTGACCATTTGATCAAGGAGTTGGTCACGATGTTTTTCGGCGAGCAGAAGCCTTCGTTTCGCATCTGCGAATTCTTCTTGCAAATTTTTGAATTTCGCCATTAGTCCACCTCACTTCGCCTTTCGCTTTCGTAGACGCATTCCCCGTGCCATTCGCAATTGGCGCAGAAGGTTCCGCCATCGTATTCACACCCGATGACATAATCATCTGGAGATTTGTTTTCTGAGACTAGGTGAAAACGAAACGTCATTACATCGCCTCGATTGATCCATTTTCGAATACTTGGTATTCCGTCCCATTGACAACCAATAAGCTCTTTCCATCAGTCGCATAACCATGCGTCTCAAGCAGGAAGATCGCCCAAGATCGCTTGTTTGGCAGGTCATCATGGACTGACTCGATGAGCTGTCCCGCGGCCTCTATGCTATGTTCCTGGCTGCCTATCCCTGATGCATTCCCGGATATCTCCATGCTCATACCATGTGAACAGGCGAGCAGAGCCGGGCAGATCATGGCCAGCAGGAAGGCATACCAAAAGGCATCGCGAATGTCGGGCATCAGAAATCCCTCCCCATGATTGCAAAAAACGTGCTCCACACAACATCATAGCAAAACCATGTCCAAGACCCGGCTATAAATGTTATCATGGCCAATGTCGCGAATGATATCGCGAGTACATTAAATACTCTCATATTTCTACCAACCCTCTCAATGCGATGCGTCCCAATAAGCATTGGTCATGCCGTCCCATCTAGCTTTCAGCAAATTCAGAGTTTTGATATCATCGCTATGCAGATATTGATCATATCCATCCAGCAATTCCTGAATAAGCTCTTTGCCATGATTGAGCTTATAGTATTTTTCCATGATGGCTTTCTCATCTTTCATGTTTTATTCCTCGCACTTCCCTCTTGCACCTATGAGCATAAATAGATTACGCTATATAAGTTAATCTAATGCCGAAAACTATATAAACATAGCTGACATAATGAAGAGCATGGAGAAAAAGGCAACGTTTGACGCGATTGTAAATGCGAATAAGGCAATCACTATCCCGGAAGCCACAAGAACGAGGCTTGGAATAGAAAGGGGAAGTAATCTAAAGGTAACGATAAAAATAGAAAATCCCGGCGAAGGTGGAGAATGAATGGAGCGAATACCAAATCGAATTATTAAGATAAATAAACACGTGAAATATAGATGGGATATATCGGATGCATTGGTCGGATTGAAATTTAGATCAATGGAATCTGGATGGGTCTATATATTGAAATTTCGCGATGGTTTGTACAAAATAGGTCACTCGACGAGTCTATTAAGCAGGCTTAGAAGTCTTTGGCAACAACAAAAAGATATGTATATCGTATGTTTAATTGAAACCGATGATCCGGTAAGATTGGAATTGGTCATGCAGCTATATTTTTATTATAAGTGGGAATGGTGTAAATATAGTTGTGAGACGTTCCGACTAGAAGAATCTGATATACAGAGAATCTATGATGGTGCATTTGATGACTTCGAATGTGTACATTCTGTTCAAAAACGTTTGAAGGAAATCAGAGAGGGTCCGCACGCCGAATATTTGTTGCATTGGTGAAACAGAGGGAAAACGTGATCAAAGTGAAATTGCCAGAATCGACCGAAAAAGCATTGGCCGCCTTCATGGCCAGGGAAATGATATCCACAATGGATAAGAATGTGGTAATAGCCAGGGCACTCGAAGTCTATCTATCGGACTATGCGAGGGAGGATGAGGAGCTGGCGGTCCTGATCGAGAAGAGGAGTGTGGATAGGAGCAAGAGGGGAAGGGAAGCATGGGAGAAGAAAGCATGAAAGAATTTGGGGGAATTTGATGGCAATTGATAAGTCTGCTTATGAGCAGGGCCGCAAAGCCTATGATAATAACGATATCCACAATCCATATAACAATGTCCCTGGATTGCATGGCGAGAAGCTATGGGGATCGTGGAACCGTGGTTGGAATGACAGAAAGCGCGAGGAGTCCAAAGCATGACTGAAGAAGATATCCGCTGCCCAGAATGCAGAGGACGTATGGATGTCGTAGATTCGACAATCAGCAACATCGGCCCAACCAAGGGGCAACACACGGGCGATATATACTATTGCAAAGAATGCCAGACGTATTTAGTCTATATCTTTGCAACAAGGCAAATGAAGGAGTGGACGTATTGACCGAAGACTTAGCCGCCCTGCTCACCAAGCTCCAGACGCTTGATCCGGCAACCTATAATCTATTGAACAGGCGGAGCGTAAACATGACCTTGCCGGAAACTTCGCTACTATCGATGTATATCATCCAAGGAGAGGTTCAGCGGGCCATAGCCGCCCGAAGATGGGAATCTGAGACAATCATTAATCCAAGAAATTCAGATGGTAAAATAATTTATCTTTCGTGGGTGACGCCACGGACGCAAGTCAAATGCTATCCACATCTCGGATTAGAAACATCGGAGTCGATTGAAGGAGATGGATCTATCTTAGAATGGCGAAATGGATGCAAAACGGGATCGTATGGAGATAATCAGGCCCATGCCCTGCTCGCGGCCTATATCGCCTGTCTGGGGGCAACGCATGAGATATAAAGCAACCGTCTATGCCGTTTACATAGGCGAGGTGGAAGCGCAAAATGAGCCCGGCGCGAAGATCCAAGCAGAAACCGATATGCTAGTCGAGCTACAAGAATTCTTCCATCCAAAAGTAAAAGTGATGGTCAAATTGGAGCCGAAAACATGAAAGCTCATAAACTCCATGTCGAAGACCGTGCAAAATTGCGGTCATGGTTTAACGAAATCGTCGTAAGTGCCGCCGAGGCAGGCGAAGCAATGCGGAAAATGGCAGAGACGATGAAGGGGATGAGGAAAAGATGACAAATCTTATTGAAAAAACGAAGGAACTGGCAGAACTTGCATTCTACTGCAAGTCGAAATACGAATGGACAGCCCGATTTGAATCGAAAGACGGTAAGATGGAACTCGTATATAATTTGGAAAAGTTGCGAGATTCGTATCCTGCTATGCTTGCGGTCTTGGGCCAATTTGAACCAGGAGATTCGGAGCGATTAAGATTGCTAATCGAAGGATATTCTGGGTTAATATCGGCGTGCATGACTGAGAAAGATAAGCAGATGCTAACGCGATTGCAAATCGCCGCCGACCTCATGGAGTCGCATGTCCCTGATTGAAACCTTCTCCGGCAATCATCTCCTATCCGTCGAGATCCAGCCGGATGAAACCTATTTCTGCAAGACATTGGATGCAGATGAGGTCGGGCGGTTGGACGAGGCGGCGGGAGCATTTCGGAAAGGAGATCATGGTCTGCTATCAGATCTTCTGTCCGAAGAAATTGATTTTTTGGACTGGTATAAAGTAGATTCGGAAGAGAATGATATTGACTATGATGAAAGAATCGAATTGATTGAAGCGAAAATCGATTGCTTGAAGCGATTGCAGAAGGCCGCGACCGCAATGGAGGCCAACCATGATAATTGAAGAACAAATCGTCGCGAAGATGCATGAGAAAATGAATCCAGTTGATTGCCCGATGCGATCATGTTATAATTGTTCTTGGGGCGATTGCCCGGAGATCGAGGGGCATAGGCGGATGGCTATAGCGCAATTGAAGAGGGAGGCCCAATCATGAAAGCCCAAAAAACAGTAATCGAACTCGACGTATCCGCCTATGGAACCGTCCAGGCGGAGAAGATGTTGCGCCTATTTAGCAGCTTTTTCCGGGAATGTACGACATTCAAGGGAGATATGAGGGGATATATCGTATATGAGGAGGAAGAAGATGAACCAGAGAATTGAAGCAGTATCGAGCTGTGCCCCGGTGTCAAGTGATTTTTTAGAATACTTGAATTTAAATTCCATAGAAGAAATGTGTATGATAGCGGCTCTAAAGAATTTTGGCTATCAATCCAGGATGATAATCCAGATCGTGGACAAATATAAAATCATCTTGACCGAGGCCAAAGAAAGAGATACCCCCGAATGGTTTGCAGAATACAAGAGGTTGATGCATGTCTAAAATTCTATCCGAAGCCCGCCAACTCTGCGAAGACCTAGAACCCTATCCAGAAGAGATAGGTGAAGATGGCTCAAAGGCCGTTCTCGATCTTAACCGCGAACGGTGGGAAGAAAAGCATTCTGGAAGAGCATGGGCGGCGTTTGACCTGCTGCCTGAATTGCTGGCATATGCCGAGATCCGGGAAGCACAAGCGATCGCGTATAAAGCAGATCTTCTCGCGAAGTCAAACGGCTTAGACATCCATATCGCGTCATACGATCATGTGGAAGAGTTCTACGAGCAGGCCGCCAAGGAACTGGATGCAGACCTCTCACCCTGGCGCAGGATCACGGAGGAAGAGAAAGAGGCCATCCAGGAGGCTATAATTAGCCTGAAATCGTGCGATAGTGATGAACGAGAGACTATCGAAGTTCTGAGGCACTTACTATGATCGATGATATCCAATATCCTCAAATTTATTACGAAATTGCCATGAAGTATCCATGTATCGCCGAAGATCTATTCCGGGCCGCTCCATTCATGCCCGATCACAAGATCGAGATGGTAGCGCAATTAATGGCAGTATGGTTTCCTTGGTGGCAGGTCAGGATGATGATTTCATGTGTGTAATCAATCGAGATAACCAGGTTATCGTAACGGATCGATCCGAAGAAATTGCTTCGTTGCAAGCGGAACTAGCCAAGAAAGATCAAGAGATCAAGGAATTGGATGATCACCTAAAAGATCATTGCGAAGTCTACAATCATGACATCGATGAACTTGAGCAAAAATTGGAAGGACAAAAGGCATACATCCACGAGCTAGAGGCCGCCTATCTGAAAGCCGAGTTCTGGGATCTCTGGCATACTGGAAAATATGATGATGTAGAGAAGGCGAATAAGAAAGCGGAGGAGGCGTTGGAAAAATTGAAAAGGGGTTAATCTTTTTAGTGATATGTTCTCTTTTCAATTATCTCTCGGAATTTCTCTTTCGTCAATCCCGATGCTTTCCATTCATCTACCACACTACAATTATCGCAATCTGGTATATCAGATTTTTTATAATTGCCACATATCGCATCTCCGCAATTTTCTCCTGTCAATTCGCAGCAATAATGTTTGACCACATACGAATATTTCATCTTGTTGCCTCTTTCGCCCTGCTTATCAGACAATCTACCTCATGCGTATTCGATATCTATCATGCAATCACCAGACATCCATACTAATGCCTTTCTTCCCGCCCACTTTATTCATGACATCCAATGCTTTTCTGAACCTCGCTGGGTCCGCCTCCATCTTAGGCAACGCGTCCATGTACTCCACCGCTGGAGAGTACTTCGGGATAGGCATCCCGAAATAGGGCTTTGCCCCGCAGTATGGACAGCACCATTCGTGGCGTTGCAGCATTCCATAGAATTCCTTGCCAAATACAAGGCTCTCATGACATGCAAAGCAAATGCCCTCGCCCCTGGTATCCTTGTCTTCCTTGGCCTTGTCCTTCCAGCCACGCCAATTCTTGGCCGCGATGACGTGGATGCAATTATCCTGCCCACAATCGCATGACCATGCCGAGTTTATGAACTCGTGTGCGACAGGGCTCTCGGTGGGTCGGGTCATCCATCGCAGGGTCACCTTGTGGCTATCGTGCAGATAGCTTCCTTGCACCCGATCCACGGTGTAGACGATTTTTCGCGTTACCTGCTTTGTTTTCTGCACCCTGATTTTTATAGGATGCATTTTATTGGCCTCGATCATTTTCATTTTCTGATTTGCGTAGAATTCGCAGCGTGGGCACGTTCCATCTGCGTCTATGATTGCGCCGCATATGCCGCATTGACTTTGGACTCGCCAGGACATTTAGGCCACCTCGAGATGTTTTTCACATCCGATTACCGCATCATGGACGGTATGATCCAATGGATGGAGACAAAAGCAAATCTCATGTCCGCTGCTATCTTTTCCCATATTCCCTCGATACAAACAATTGAAACAAGACGCGATTGCCATTTTCTTTGCACCTCGATACATACCAGGGCAGCATTCCTATTTATAGCTTACGTTATGTAAATGCGGCATTGACGTTAAGTATATATACACGGACCGCCATAAGTACCTAGCATGGCAAGATTGAACATAGACATTCCAGACAAGGTTATGATTCCTTTCAGAAAAAGGGTATTAGCCAAGACTGGAAATCTGAGGGGAAACGTTGCGCCTGCTGTGATCGAGGCGCTGAACATGTGGATGAGAAAAGAGGATTGATCATGCCAACCAATACCGAATTGCAACTCGCATTCCAGAACATGGAAACCGCGAGAAAGAACCTATATGAAGCATCAGAGAAAGAATTGACTGCTCGCGAGAACCTGAAGACCGCCGAATATGAGGCCATCCAAGATGGAAAGATCGATGGCAAGAATGAGCAGATCAGGAAGGCGCAGCTTGCCGAGATTGTCGGACCTGAGCAGGATGCTCTATATGTGACCGAGGGCGAGAAGCGGAAGGCCGCATTGGCCTATGAGATTGAATCGATGCGCGTCGATGCAATGAAGTGGCAGATCCGCAATGAGATGGCAGCAGCGGCCTTGGAAGATGCCAGATTGGCGGTGATCTAATTGGATCGCGAAGAGGAAAATCCTATCAACCCATTCGATCTGCCAGAAATCGCGCCAGATGAGGAAGATACCTGGCACGCTGAGCAGGAATATGAAAGAATTAAGAAGGAGAGGAAATAAATGGTAAATGCAAAAGAGCAACTATTGAAAGTCTTTGGCGAGATCCAAACAGAAGCCGCCAAAGAACGTCATGTCAGCAATTTGACCAATTCCGTAGGTCACCTGTTCATCAATGGCATGACTTATGAGGTCACCATATCGCTAGAAAGCGATTATGATGAAATGATCGTTGATCCACTGAGCAAAGAAGTCGTTCCGTTGGTGATCTGAATGGAAGGATACGTATATTCCGAAAAAATGAAATATCCCGCATATCTATTGCGGTTCTCGGCACCTGAGCAAACATTCGATGGTGCAAAGTGGGCTGCAACCGAGAGTGACGTTTTCTGCGCCGGCGCATATGTGGTAAGATGCCTCTTAGAAGATCCGGAGATCATGGCCTTCCTGGCGGGAAGATGCCAAGGCGCGTTGAAGGTCTATCGGCTAGAAGAAGACGACTTGGTTTTCATGTCGATCTCCAATGCGGAGATAGCCGAGATAATCAAGGGCGGACAAAAGTGGAAAGATTCGACTGTGATGAACGAAGCGGTGAAGAAGTTGGAGGCAAACTGAATGTCTGGAAAAGTCACAAAGAAAGAGATAGCCGATGCTATCACGGCATATTGCGCTAAGCATGGCGCAGAGGCATCATTTGATGAAGCTACAGATTCATGGCATCTAAAAGACCAGAACGGCCTAGAATGCGTGTTTGGGCCTGGTCTCAAATGCTCCTCCGAGTCTGTCTTCTGCGACATAAAGGAGCTAATCTTCTCGATGAGGATGGATGCCGAACCTGCCAGAGGCTCCAATTTGCCCGCAAAAAGAACCGGAGGTACAATCAGTCGATCGCAGGGAGAACCTGCCCAAGGAAGCGCCATAGAGACCGTCCGGCGGACCATCGAATCAAAAGATCAGACCTATAACGCCGGTGGAAACGAAGAAGCCTATGCCGCAGTAAAAATCAAGGCATTCGAAGAAATGGGCGGTTCCTACCAAATCGTGTCGTCTGAAGTAAAACCAGACATGGCCCGCTACCTGATTAGGGGAACTTTGCCAGATGGCAGGTTCAACGAGTCTGAATATTCCGTATTCCAAGACCAATGGCAGCGAGACATGGCGTGGGACATGGTAGACAAGCAGATGGAAGCGGGCAGGAACATACTGGACTTGGATTGTCCCGCATTGGAAAATGGAATGCCGAACCTAATCAAAGGCGCTATGATGAAAATCAAGAAGGGCGCAAAGAAAGGAGAAGTTGTATCTGGATGGATCGATGTTCCGGCTGCCTATCACATCGCCACTACGGTGAACAAGCTGTGGAAATTCCAGCGAGTGCAGGCCCAAACCAAGGCGAAAGCGAAGATCGCCAAGGAGATGGTAGGGGCGGCATCTGGAATGCTGGACCAGGGTGAACTGGAAGAAGAGCAGAGAGAAAGAGATCAGGTTACTGAGGCGAGGACATGAATCCCACCTCTCCTTTCCAAATCGGTGATCACGTAGAGATCACCGGCCCCGATGCCCTAGCAGGTGAATACCAGTTGGGCCAAAAAATGAAATTGACCATGCTATGGGAGAGCAAAAACGGGTCGTTATTTTCGGATGACGATAAGCCCTGGTATCCTGCCAGTTCCCTGCGCAAGGTCGAGGAATTACATGTTGGCGACTATGCAAAAGTCATAGGTCCAGCTCTCGCAGTTGGGGTAGTCAAATCAGAATGCGGAAAGATCGATCGGGTTACGAAGATAAATCCGGATGGCGGAATATGCGTTCGCGGGTGGTATTATCCACGAAGCAGCTTGCAAAAGGTCGACGGCCCAGAATTGAAGATAGGCGAGTGGGTTGAGGTGATGGGTGAATCCGTTTCTGGATGCATGAAATATGCGGGGCAGATCTTCCAGATCGAATGCATTTCGGACGAGGGAAACATAGAATTCCAGAATCCGCCCGATCTTCGGTATTTCTCGCCAATATCCCTGCGAAAGCTCACCCCGGAAGAAATCACCAAGCATGAAATACGAGAATTCCAAGAAGTGATCGACAAAGGCACCGAGGCTATCAGAAATCTGCTTGCACCATTGGTAGATGAGAGGTTATCTGCCATCGAGAAGCGCCAAGGAGCCCAACAGAATCGCATGGATGCCATTGAGAAGAAGCAGGAAGGTTGGCATGATTCACAGGTGGCCGCCAATTCCAAACTTCGGAGACGATGCCATGATGCCGACCAGATTCTTGCTTTCCTGGAGAAATGGCAGATGGAGCATGATCTGGAGAGGACATCGAGGTTCAGAACAAAGATTGAAAATATATATGAGCAAGCCAAAACTAGCCCGCGCTCTGTGGCAGAGATAGCCGAAACTATGCGCACCGAAGCGGCAAGCGGTCATGCTACATTAGACGACATGATCGCGGATGGCACTCTTGAAGTCCATGATTTCGGGAAGGTGGATGTCAAGACCCAGAAAAAGATCATCCGCCAATTGGAAGAAGAACTCGCGGATGGATGTGCTGAGATGACTTGTGCCGAATGCAAACCCGACTATGTCGATCTATCTATCGACGATCGCAAAGAAGCCCTGGCATATGCGATTCGTAAGCTCAGAATGCCAGATATGAAAAGCGATCCGAAATTTGAGCACACGGTGGCAGATGTGTTGGAAGGGATGTTGGAAGAGGTGGGAAAATGACATTCTCAGTACGAAAAGCCAAAGGCGGTCAATACACAATCATTTGCTCCGAGACAGAACTCACTCTCATCTCGGAACTCCTGAAAGTTGCTCAGGAGATCATCAGGAAGTCTACAAAAGAAGGTATGAAAGAAGTCGCGGATGTGCAAATCATGCATTGGAGAATGCAGATAGCGGAGGTCATGCATGACTGACTCCCCCATCAATCTCGATGAAGCTTATAG
>Ga0209340_1002509_pt1 | contig 10559 bp, 6 predicted proteins | sample EPASupsiteSAE323_FD_187266 | JGI IMG/M metagenome (GOLD analysis project Ga0209340, IMG submission 187266) | Bioremediated contaminated groundwater from EPA Superfund site, New Mexico - Sample SAE3-23 (SPAdes) (version 2) | ecosystem: Environmental > Aquatic > Deep subsurface > Groundwater >...
TTTATCGATCTTTTTTATTATAGCATGGGCGTGAGGCGAATGCATAATTTTAGCATGATAGAGCTTATCGATGGGCATTTTTATGTCGCCGACATAAAGCGCACGGCCCCTGGCGATTTTATCTCCATCGACCTTCCTTTTGTTTTTTCCTATTTCAGAGAGCTTTTTTTTCACTTCGGCGCTGTTTACCATGAAATCATTTTTATTATCCATTATTATTCGCCCCCCTTCATTTCTTTTGCCGCCGCCATAACGGCATCGACCGGCTTTTTATAGCCGGTACATCTGCAAAAATTTCCGGAAAGGGCGTCTTTTACATCTTCGAGTCTCGGATTCGGGTTTTTCATCAAAAGCGCGTGGGCCGAAAGAAGCATTCCGGGCGTGCAATAACCGCATTGAATCGCGCCCATTTCAATAAACTTTTCCTGCAATATCGAAAGCTTTCCGTCTTTTTCAAGGCCTTCGCACGTTATCACGTCGGAATTTTCAGCCTTCAACGCCGGATAAATGCAGGTGTTAACGGTTTTACGGTTAATTATTACCGTGCATGCCCCGCACTCGCCTGTTTCGCAACCATGCTTCACCGACGTATATCCGTTAGCACGCAATACGTCCATAAGAGTATCGCGGACATCTATATCAAAAACTTTGTTTTCTCCGTTCACTTTCAGGTTGAGTTTCATTAAATCTTACCTCCCGCGTTTTTGTATGCTTTTTCAATGAGGCGGCCGGCGATTACTTTCGCCAGTTTTCCACGATATTTAGCCGAGGCGCGAACATCAGATTTCGGATCGATCGCTTTTGAAACGCCTTCGCATATTTCGAAGATAATTTCCTTAGTAAGCTTTTTGCCCGCGAGTTCTTTTTCGATTTCGAGGCAGCGTATCGTATTCGACGCGACGGAACCAAGAGCCAGACGGGCTTCTTTTATCGTTGAATCGGCCTCTATTTCTATAGCCGCGGCCCCGTTGACTATCGCGATATCAAGCTCGGTGCGGCCGAATTTTATAAACGAGTAGCCGGTTTTCTGCGCCGGCGAGGGAAGCGGAATTTCCACTTCGCCGATTATTTCGTAAGGAGCCATGACCGTTTTTCTTTTTGAAATGAAAAAACCATTTAAAGCGAATTCTCTTTTTTCCTTGCCTGTTACATGAAGCTTCGCATCAAGCGCCATCAAAACCGGAACAAGATCTGAAGAAGGCATCGCAGCGGCAAGATTTCCGCCTATGGTGGCTACGTTTCTGATCTGGACTGAAACGAAATGCCTTGCCGCTTCAGATAAAATCCCGTTGGCGAAATCGGTAAAAACCGGATTATGCTGAATATCGGATATCGTAGTGGTCGAACCTATTTTAATCGACTTTTTATCTTTTTTCACGTAAGACAACTCTGCGCGAGTGATATCGACAAGGCTCTTTATAGCTGAAACACGCTTGCCGGAAACCAGAAGTTCAGTACCGCCGGCGATTATTTCAGCGCACGGCTCGTGCATAAGCATCTTCACTGCATCCTCAAGACTTTCGGGCCAGTAATATTTTATCAATTCCCTTATGTACTGCACAAATACCTCCATACCTCTTTTTTCATTTTTTTCTGAATAATTATATCAAAATCTGATAATTAAATCAATAAAAATGCAACTCTCGGTATTTATAATTTTCCATTTTTAAATAACATATTGACAAAAAGTGCTATAAAGCTTACAATAATTAAAAAAACAAAGTTAAAAGATAAAATATGAAAATAGGTATTTCAACATCAATATTCTGGAAAACGCCAACCGACATATCGAACTGTTTCGCCGTCATAAAAAAAGCCGGATTCGATTTCGTCGAGCTTGATTGCCATAACCTTTTCAATCATATTTCATCATCATCGGTTCAAAAAATTAAAAACGCGCTCCGCGAAACCGATTTAAAGGTTTCAAGCGCTCACATGCCTTACTTTTACCCGCTTTCAAGCCCCGAAGCGGGCGTGCGAAAATCCGCGGTTAAAAGTTATAAAAAAACAATCGACGAATTTATAAATAAAATATTCGAATTCTCTTATATAGCTGATTCGCTGACGCTCGTTTTCCATCCCGGCGTCGGAACCGAAAAAATCGAACGCGAATCACAACAAACCGGCATTGAAAAAGGAATAAAAGAATTATACGATGCTATCGGAAGCGACGCGCGCTTTAAGCTCGCATTCGAAAACATGTTAAGTTCGCATTTTGGCTCAAAGCCGGAAGAACTTAATTTTATAGCCGGCGTCATGAATTCTTTTAATGAAAATAACAGCGGACTCTGCTTCGATTCGTGCCATGCCGCATACGATTACGCACCGCACGATTTTCTGGAATCGATTATCGAAAATGTCGTTTCAACCCATTTATCCGACAATTACCGCCAGTCTGAAGGAGAATTTCATGCCGTGCCGATGAGCATCATCCATTCGAAAACGAACTGGAAGAAAATATCCGCTTTACTGTCAAATAAAATAGAATGCGCGATTATTGAGTTGAGCAAACCGCCGGCTATATCGTTTGACGCATATCTTAAAATGGCGAAAATATCGGCCGACGAATTAGCAAAAAATATATAAGATTCTCTTTAATTCTAAAAAAAGGGCTATGACAAATATATTAATAATTTTTCCCTTTTGAAAAGTTTATGACAAAATAAAAATTGCTTCCTTTTCCAGGCTGGCTTTCGACGAATATTCGATTGCTGCCCATAAGCCTCACAAGATGGTTTGAAATGGTAAGCCCGAGACCGGTGCCTCCGTACTTTCTGGTAAGCGAAGTGTCCGCCTGCGTAAACGGCGAAAATAGTTCTTTCTGTTTTTCTTCTGCGATGCCGATCCCTTCGTCAATAATTTCAAATTTAATCAAAGCTTTATCGGGCTCTAACGCGTACTGTTCAAGCGTCGCGCAAAGGGCGATCCGGCCCGACTCCGTGAATTTTATGGCGTTATTCAATAGATTGAGCAGCACCTGCCTTAAACGTCCGGGATCGCTTATTACGTTAAAGCTGATTTGCGGATCGAAACACAAAACGAGCTCTAATCTCTTGGAAGACACGCTTGGAGTTATCTTTTCAACGACTTCGTTCATAAGGGCCAAAAGGTTGAATTCGATATTTTTAATTTCGAGCCGCTCCGCTTCGATGTTAGAAAAATCTATTATATCGTTTATGATGGAAAGCAACGACAGGCTGCTGGAGCGAATTTGCTTTAAAAACTCGCTCTGCTCGCCGGACATGGAAGTTTCGCTCAAAAGTTCGGCAAAGCCTATGATAATATTCATGGGCGTTCTGAGCTCATGACTCATGGTCGATAAAAATTGCCTTTTAATAAGTTCGGATTTTTCCATTTTCTTGTTGGCGCATTCAACTTCGGACACCATCATCTTAGCATGAGTGACATCTACCGCGTAAAATAAAAATATGTCTTCATAAACGTACAACAAGCTCATCGACCAGTCGCGTTCCATCGCTTCGCATTCGAAATCTATGACGGAAGCTGAAGTTTCAATGCAATTATCGGCCTGGCAGAAAAAGCAGCTATTTTCTTGATGGGTGATATCCAAACGAAAATCGTCGTAATGGCTGAACACCGACCAGCAATTATCGCCCTGGCGGGCGCCGATATCGCTCGCCTTCTGGTTCAACGCCAGTATCTTGCGGTCTCTGCCGACAAGAAACGCCGGATAAGGAAGGCTGTCGAGTAATATTTCGTTGAAATTCAACTGAAGCTGAAGTTCTTTTTCCGATTGCTTTTGATAAGTGACATCGGTCATCGTCGTCACTAAAAGGCCCGAATGTTTGACTGCCGATATTCTCAGCCATAAATTGATGTCTTTATATTGGTAATTATGTTCGTAATAAAGCGGCATTGAATTATTAAACGTGTCGACGAACTTATTAAAGAGGCTTTCTATGCTGTTGTCCTTCATTTCAACTAAAAGCCTTTTGCCGATAAGCTCCTCGTTTTTTCTGTCAAGTAATTTTTCAGCCGCGCTGTTTAAAAGCGTCCATTCAAAATCGACGATCGCGCAATTGTTTTGATCGTCGTATATCGGTTTAAACGACATTATCGCGTCAGACGAGCTGTCAAGCGCGCCGTGAAGGTTCTGCTTTATAGACTTCAGCTTGTCTTCGAAAAATTTTAATTCGGTGATATCGCGTGCAATCCCAAGCACTTCGGAAGGCTTGCCGGCATCATAAATGACATAGCATTCCACTTCGAAATAAAGCGACTGGCCCGACTTAGACATAAATTTCACTTCAAAATTGGTATTTTTCAGGATTCCGGCCTCTATCAGTTCCATCATCTTATTAAAAAGCGGCACATATTCCGGCAGAATATAGTCTATGATGTTTTTGTTTAAAATTTCACTCAGAACATAACCGGTGACTTTTTCAATGCGCCTGTTAACATTGATGATATTGCCCAGAAGATCAATGACATAAATGATGTCTTTTGAATTATTGAAAAACTCTTTATAAAAATAACTTTCAATGCCGCCGGACTGCTTCAGCCGCGTCGAAACATCGCCGGAGCTTTTTATGTTTTTACTTATATCGTCGAGCCTGTTAATCTTTTCAAAAAATAATCCACGCAATTCGTCGTGCGAACGATGAAGCGTATCGTAAGATTTTTTATAAGTTAAAAGAAGCGAAACAAGGGAAACCGCTGATCTTAAGAATTTCACCACTGTCGGAGTAAACGTTTTTTCGCTTGCACAGCTATCAAAACGCATATGACCGTAAAAATTTTTTTCTATAAATAAAGGTATCGCTATCGAAGAAAGTATTTTTGAATTTTCAAATATGCTTTTTTCGATGCCGCGGGCCGAAGAATAACGGCGTGAAACCACAGCGCCCGTAGTTAATTTTCTCGCCCAGCATCCGACAAGATCGCGCGCAGAAGCTTTTTCATCGTATGGCAAACAATAATGCCACTCGGATTTCACGCTCACGAATTTTCCGGAAGCCTCGAATAAATATACATGATCCGCCTGACTTTTAATGCCTATAAGCTCTATAATTTCATCGAAAACGTTTTCATCATTATTGTACGTTAAAATTTTATTGTTAATTTCTACAATGGCATCCAGAAAAGATAAATTTGAAATAGCTCCGTTATTAGCTTTTAATTTAAGTGACGACATTAAATGAAGTCCTCCATCGCTGACGGAAAAAAATGTTTTTTCACAAAACGGCACACCGCCTAACTTAATATGAAGTATACAATAAAATACGATTTATTTCAAGCCGGATTATCATAAAAAGGTTAAACATTTAAAAATAATCGTATAAGAAGTAAACTGTTTATATGCCGTCGCAATTTTTTAAAAAACTTTTTTCGCTCGCACAACTTCGCGGCGATTTCGAAAAAAGATTGAACGTTCGTTCATTTATTTTGAAAAATCTATTGACTTTTTTTCTGAAATCGCTTAAAATTATAATTGAACATTTGTTCATTACAAAATCGCCGTCACCCTTTAAAAACATCAACTGACATATCATTGATAATATTTTTTCATAAACAAACTAGAAGTGCCGGATTAAAATTTAATTTCAAAAAGTCGTCCGGTAATTAGCGGCCATATTAATACGGAGGCGAAAAACATGAAATTTTATTACAGGTTATGGTTCCCGGAAACAGCCGCGCTGACATTGTTTTTTTTAGCTCTTTTTTTTAAGTTAGACATTTCTCATTATGATTATAAGTTCATTTTTTCCTGTAGCATATGCTTCGTTTCAATAACAACAGGCTCGCTGATAACGATGACGTCCATGATTATGACAAACACTAATTTAAGTTATCTTAAAGTCATAAAAGACATAGATCCGGACGATTTAGTGACTTATTATCTCACGATCCCTATAGTTACAGGAGTAATCCTGTCGCTGCTCTGCATTTTCGGGGCCATAATGATCGATTACAACAAGCAAATAACGACCTCCGACGTTTTATTCACCAGCCGGATATATTATAACTGCATTTACATTACATGCTTTTTATTGATGCTGGCCGATTATTTCATACATTCGGCGGCTCGCGCGGTATATTTAATAACCACTATTTTTAAGTCTATCATAGAAACCGAATTAAACAATAAAACCGATAATTTCGATAAAATGTTAAACAGGCTCGACGGAATGATAAACGAATAAACAGCCTTTTTCTTAATGGCCATCGAATATATGACTATATGCCGGATTCGGTCAAAATTTTTTGTATCAGTAAGTTTAAATCATTTATTTTATATGGTTTTGGAAGATATCCAAGGAACCCGGCCGCGCGATAATTCGAGGCGACCGGATTATCGGCATACCCGCTTACCGCTATCGCTTTCACGTCCGGCTTTATGCTTTTGAGCCAATTTAACATTTCAAGACCGCCGATACCGCCGGGAACCGTTAGATCGGTTACTATAATGTCATATGCACAACCGCGTTCGAACGCATTTTTAAACATTTCTACCGCTTCGCGGCCATCGCAGGCGCAATCCGTTTGATACCCGACATGATTTAAAAGTTGCGAAGTCGTCTCACGAATTAAAGTTTCATCTTCCATTAAAAGAATTTTCAGCTTTTTTTTGAATTCAAACGCTTCGCCTGACGCATCATCAAATTCTTTTTCACCGTTATTTTGCGAAGCCGGAAAATATATTTCAAAAGTCGATCCCAAACCAGGCCGTGAAAATACTCTTATAAAACCGTCATGGCTTTTAACTATCGAATAAGCCACGGTAAGCCCAAGCCCCATTCCATTCGATTTAGTCGTAAAATAAGGGTTAAATATTTGCGAAAGATCCTGCTGTTTAATTCCAGAGCCGGTATCTATTATCGATACCTTTACATATTCCCCGCTCCACGCCCTTGCATCGGCCGCTTCGTCATCGAGAAAAATATTTTCGGCTTTGATTTTCAGGTTTCCGCCTTCGCCCATGGCCTGTATCGCATTGATTACAATGTTCGAAACGGCCTGTTTGAACTGTGATTCGTCGATATCTATGCGGCGGATATTTTTCGAAATATCGTAACTGCAATTCACTTTCGAACCGCTCAGGGCGAATTCGGTTATTTCTTTTATGATGGCGGATGGATCATGATTTTTTTTGACCGGCCTTCCGCCGCTTGAAAAAGTGATAAACTGAGCGCTTAAACGTTTGGCTTTAAACGCTATGCTTTCAATACGTGAAAACAGCGACCAAAGCCTGTTTTTATTTTCAATATTTTTTTTCGCCAGTTCCACGTTGCTTGTAACGGCCATTAAAAAGTTGTTGAAATCATGAGCGATGCCGCCGGCTAAAGCTCCTATTGATTTAAGCTGGCTGATTCTGAGCATTTCTTCGTCCATTTTGCGGCTGTGCGTAACATCTTTAATTACGATAACCGCCCCGGCCATAGCAGCGTCTCCTGCAATTATCGGAGAGCTCGTAACCATTATATTTATTCGATTGCCGAATTCGTCTATCAATATCGAATCGCGATCGAAATCGATTTTACGCGAATAACTTATCGCTGCAAGGGCTTTATTTTCTATTCTTTCACCGCTCGTCTCACTCAACGCCATAAACACATTCGATAAATTTTCGCCGACGCACTCCATGCCTTTTTTGCCGCATAAGCCTTTTGCCGAATCATTTATCATTAATATCTTTGCATTTATGTCTATAACGATTACGCCTTCGCCAATGCTTTTAATAGTCGTAGCCAGCCTTTCTTTTTCCATAAAAATATCGTATGCGGCTTCATGAACGTACTGAACCCAGATGGAAAAAAGCAGTATTAAAAAAAAGGCCGCGCACGATATGACTATACCGAAAACTCTAAATAAACTTACTCTTTTCAGATTCGAAAAAATCACGATATGCCATCTATCGTTAAATTTCACGCGCCTGACATAATATTTATCGCCATTAAGCCCGACCCTGCCGCCGTTCAAAATTTCATTTTTAAATAACGGCTGAGCGCTAATTTTATCAAAAACTTTCTCTTCATCTATCGTTTTTAATTTTTCCTTAGAAACAGGCCACATCGGAGTAAATTGAAGACCGTCGATCCCGGACGCGAATATAATGCCATCGCAACTAACGAGAAAACATTTTTCATATGCGCAAAAATCTTTTTCAACATCATCTATTTCAGACTTTATGGCTGCCGCACCGATAATATTTCCGTCTTCGGTTTTTATAGGAACGCAAACATAATAACCCCGGTTATATGTCGTAAGGCCACGGTTAAAATCTTCGCCAATCTGCCCTTTCATCGCTTGCTGGAAATATTTTCTAAAAGAATAGTTATGACCGAGCATGCCCTGTAAAATTTTTTGATGAGAGGCCGCAATGGCGACCCCGCTGGTATCAAGGACATAAATAAGCGAACCGCTTAAGGCGGCGCTATACTTTTCGAGCAATTTAGCGCTACGCTCAAATTTCGATTTAGAAACGCTTTTAAGCTCGGCTATTATATCATCGTTGCCGGCGACTATGAGCGCGGCTTCCCTTTTTGATTGAAGTTTTTCACGAACCCTGCCCGATAATATTTCAGCGACCGAATCGCAATTAGCGGATATTTCCTCTAACGCCATTTTCCCAAGAAAATCGGTTAAAAACCACCCCATAAGCACAAGAAACAACGATAAAAAAAGATTCAAACCGGCTGAATTAATTTTTTTTATAGTCGGATTATAACTTTTAGCGGGTTTTATTTCATTTAAATGATAGTATACGCATCCTGCGACGAAGAGTATGCACAATCCTCTTAAAAGTTGAGGCGGAAACATGAAAATATTCAGGAAAGCCTCTGCGTTAATGACGCTGGCCGGAAAAAAATCGGCTCTCTGAGTTACAAGCCCGCTCATGAGCGCATATAATGCCATCGCAATAGAAGCATTTTTTATTTTTTGACCGGCCGGATATATTTTTTTCGAGTAAACGAACATAGCGGCCGCGGAAAGCATGCCGCCCGACAAGCACAAGCTATAGCGCGCCAGAATATTACATAAATTGATGTCATTGCAACTGATACCGTATAGCATAATTAAAGCTACCGGCGGATAAAGAAGCGACGCGTAACTTTTTTTAAAGCATGTTTCAAGTCCGCATAAAGCAAATTCGAAGAGAAAAATAAATGAAAGAGACATTACGCATAGCCGTATAAATTTATACGGTATGGAATCGCCAAAACTTACGGCCAGCAGATCCAGCCACTCGTTCAGGCCGTGAATAAACGCAAACAGCCCAAGAAGAGACCAATTAAGGCCGGCACGGTCAACACGGCGAACCATAAAACAAACGGCCGACAATATAAAAAAGCTCAGGCCATAAATGAAATATATATAATCAAGCTGTTCTTTAAAAAAGTCTAAAATCATTGTTAATTATTATATTATAAAAACAGCTTTTTTTCAATGTTTTTTATAAAAAGAAATGTATCGGTATCCGGTTATATCTGACAGCCTATTCGTAACGAAGGGCTTCGACGCAATTCAGATTGGCCGCTTTATTCGCGGGATAAATTCCGAAAAACAGGCCTATCGCAACCGAAAAGCCGAACGATAGCATTATCGACAAAGCTGAAACCGATGTCCCCCAATTGCCGAAAAATGAAATAAGATAAGACATGGCTACGCCTGTAAGAATGCCCATGATACCGCCCAGAACGCATAACACAATCGATTCGATCAAAAATTGCTTTAAAATGTCGCCTTTTTTTGCGCCGATAGCTTTACGCAAGCCTATTTCGCGGGTTCTTTCGGTGACCGAAACAAGCATTATATTCATAATTCCTATACCGCCTACCAGAAGCGATATAAAAGCGATGCCGCCTAAAAGCATTGTAAAGGCTGTAGTGACATCATTCATCTTACTTAACATTTCGGTTTGTTTTCTTATGCTAAAATCCTCTTCGACGCCGGGAGCTATATGGTGTTTTTTCAGTAAAAGCGTTGTAATTTCATCTTCCGCTTTATCCATTAAAGAAGCGTCCTTTACCTGGACACTTATATTTCTGAGATAATCTATGCCGAACAATCTTTTTTGAAAAGTGGTTATAGGAACCATTATCATGTCGTCTGAATTAGTGAACCCCGATTGGCCTTTAGCTTCCAGAATGCCTATTACCGTAAACGCGATCCTGTTTATCAAAATGTCTTTACCGATAGGCTCGGCATTAAAAAAAAGGTTATCGACAACGGTCTGGCCTATAACCGCGACTTTTTTTTGAAGGTGAATATCCGTGGGGTTTAAAAAACGCCCGTTGGAAACCTTCGTATTTCTAACAACGCTGTACGCCGGAGTGGTTCCGACAACCTGCGTCATTGTATTTTTATTTCCGGCTTTTACGTTCGCGCCTTTGGAATTTTCAGGCGCGCACCCCGCGACCGTCTGACACTCCTGTTCTATAGCGACGCTGTCTTCATATTTAAGCGTCTGGATCGAACCCATGCCATGGCCGCCCATACCTACGCGCAACTGGCCGGGCATTATAAAAAGCAGGTTGGTACCCATATCTTCGATCGATTTGGTTACAAGGCCCTTTGCGCCTTCGCCTATCGAAATC
>Ga0209340_1002513_pt1 | contig 10543 bp, 12 predicted proteins | sample EPASupsiteSAE323_FD_187266 | JGI IMG/M metagenome (GOLD analysis project Ga0209340, IMG submission 187266) | Bioremediated contaminated groundwater from EPA Superfund site, New Mexico - Sample SAE3-23 (SPAdes) (version 2) | ecosystem: Environmental > Aquatic > Deep subsurface > Groundwater >...
CTGGAGGTTATAGGTTTTAAACTGCCCTGCCATTGATACCGAAATTTTGTATGAATAACGGCTGTTCTTTACGAATATTGAACACAATGGCGCAATACTCCCGGTCGGTGAAAAAACCGGCAAGGCATTAATTGAATAAGTAACATTCTTTTCCAGCTCAATTTGTTTGAATTCTTCCCAGGTTGTTAATCTCTTTTTCTTTAAAACAATCCTGTTATTTACCAGGGTTACTTTCACGGATCTATTCAACATAATCGCATTATATCTTGCAGTACTTAAAGCAGCAGTAACACCGCGAAGCCCGTTTTCAATTTCCATCCGGGTGAAAAAAGACTTTAAACCCGGTACGAAAATCAATAGAATCATTGAAAAAACTCCTAATCCAACCACTAATTCAATCAGCGTTATCCCTTTTCGACAACTTACTTTAGTCAGTTCCATCGGTTACCTCCTCTATAAATCGAATCAAAAAACGATCGATATATTTATAATCCTTTGTTACACAATTAGTGTTCTTCGTATCACCCGAAGATAAAAAATCAACAGTAATCTTCCCTGTATTTTCAATTTCCTTACAATATAAACTCCCAGACAATGATAACAGTGGACTTGAATTGGAAAACTTCCCATTTGCAATAATCGACGCCTGGATAATCGTATTATCTTTCTTAGAAATAATCACATCATTTTTTGCGTTACCCCCGTTTAAAACAGTATCTTTGGTGCAAACCAATTTCAAATGGGTCGAACTCTTTTTATCAAGAGTATCCGTCTGAGATTCACTTTCAAGATTTGTGGTAATAGTAGCCATTCCAGTAACCAGTATAGAAATATTTGTGTTTCCAAGGAATGCTATATCCCCTCCTTGTTCAATAGAACTGATATCTCCGTTTACAATAATTTTTTCTTTAAAAAGCAATCCCTGTGGAATTGAATTATTCCAGCATTTGAAAAAAGAAGAAAGAGGCTTATAGGAGAATTCATAGTTGCTGGAACAGTGGTATATATTAACTTTTTGGATCCCTGACGATTTATCCGCTGAAAAAATAACCCTGTCAGCATTTCCTTGTATAAAAACAGTATCCACTACTCCATTTTCTATCAGGATATATATACCTATCGGAAATGGTTCGCTTGATTGGGGGAAGAAGAATACAGTCCTCAAGTTATTCCAGCTCAAAATATCAACCTGGGTATTAAGCATGTCTTTCAAGAGATTTGATACATTCAATTCAGCGGATACACTTCCCACAATGCTGTTTTTCCCACTTTTGTTTTCTATCCCTTTTTCAGAAAGAAAAACTTCTTCGGGGACTGAGATCGATTTATCAACAAAAATAGGAATCCGATCTACCGGGATTTTCCCCGATAAAATATCGATGCTCACACCTGCATTTAATATATACGAATAGCATCCAATCTCCAGATGTACAGTATCATTAACACATGTTTTTTTATAAGTTGATAAAAGATATGAGATCGTTTCAAATGTATGCGTCAATTTATAGCGGCTATCAATAAATGTAGGTGGGAAACGCACTGTATTAAAATACTCTTTTTCCGGGAAAATATAATTGTTGATATTTTCTTTAAAAATTTCTTCCCTGAACCCATGAAGATAATGAACTAAGACGCTATTCATTTTCTCTATCTCATTTCCTTTTATCGTTCTTGCTTTTATAATTGCAGTATGGGCGAAACAAAATGTAAGAAGGCTGATACCCAGCATAGAGATAAACAATACAAACACAATAGTAATAATTATGTTCCCTTGTGGTTTGGATTTAAAGCCCATTTTACCCTCCCATATTCGTCATGAAAATATGTCCGCGAACCTGCTCTTTATTGTTCACTTCTATCATATATAGAACAGAACAGGATTCGGGGTAATACCGGACATAGAATTTGGTTACTTCTTCGACAATCGGTTGAAAGTACCCTTTATCGACTTTTCGTTTCAATGTACTTTGTTGCGAATAATGGCGGTATTCTACTTCTTTCAATACCACAGCAATCGAATTTTTTGGAAAATCATTCTGGAGAGGTGTCACCAGATATAATCGGTTCGCATTGAACCCTTTGATTTCATTTGTTTCATAGACTCCTGTTTCAGGGTCTAAGATAATCAATTTTCGTTTAACCTGGAAGAACTCATTCCTGTTCACCATTATCAAACCTGCTCCTTTAAATGCATCTTCCTGGAGATATTCTTCTTCTGTTCCATAGACTACTTTGAAGCTGATACTGCTCCATTCAAATAGCGGAAAGCCAAAATACCTTGCCGCATATTGAAGACGCATTCCACATTTGGTCAGGTCGGAACGGATCATATCTACAGTATTGAACAAAGATTCCATCCGCTGTTGATGAGAAATAATATTCCTGGAATGCCTCACCGAATCCCCTACATTAGCCAGTACAAATGTCAGGATACAAAGACTAACCGTTAGCGCAATAATCAATTCCAATAAACTAAATCCTTTTATCATATTTATTCTCCTTAATAAGAACTCATGGATTCGATAAACTTCGATTTGTAAAAAAACAACTGTTTATCATAAGTGCCGGTTTTATACTTGTAAGTTACAGAAATCCTTATGTACTTTAAGGTAGGAGAAACATCTCTGATATCCCACCTAACCAGGAAAAGTGAAGTTTCCTCCGAATATATCCCACTTTTTAAATCAATCGAATCGAATGCTTTCCCTGATAAAAGATTTCTACGGTTTTCAATCTCCCCGGTCATTTTAAATTTAATACCCGATTTAACAAATCCGTCCAGTCCATAAATAATGAATAAAGAAATGGACATCAGTGAAAACGAGATTAACATCAATGAAATCAATACCTCAACCACGGTAAAGCCGGGGAATTTTTTCCTGCTTTCTCCTTCTACCTGTGTGACAATTCGGCTTTCCCAACTCATTTTTACACGATTTAAACAAATATTAATCATTCTGTTATCGTTTTTCATAGTTACCTCACGAAGCACCGGATCAATTTCTATGCCAATCGACCTCCATTGAATAAGAAGACTTCTAGCCTGGGGCTAAAATAGCGGGATAAATTAGGTTATACATATATTTATGGCGAACAAAATTTTTTAAAATATTGAAATACTCCTCAAAAAAGACTCCATTAAAAATGAAAAAAACGAAAGCTATCACTGACGACATATTTTTGAGTGTCAAGGATTGCTTACAAATAAATATCTGAGCACTTAAAGTGTTATTAGCTTGAAACCATCAAATCAAAAGCGTTTCCATTCTTTTTAATTTTTTTTATAATCTGGCATTGTTCGTGATTCATGATGTGCAGGAGGAAAACATGACAATGATGATGTTTAAAAAGTGCTTATCGTTAGTAATTATGTTAAGTCTAATCATGATTTTAGGTTCGAATGGTTTCGCCCAGAAGAAGGCAACAGCCGGCGAAGACGGGAAAAGTACGGTAATGGTGAATGTAAACACGGCAGGGATCCAGGAGTTAATGAAACTGCCTCGCATCGGGGAAAAGATGGCCCAACGGATTATAGAATTCCGTGAAAAAAATGGGAAATTCAAAAAAATCCAGGATTTGATGAAGGTAAAAGGTATTGGTGAAAAAACATTTAAGAAAATGGAAAAAATGGTGACAATCTAGCGTCAAAAAAGCCAGGTGCAACTGGTGTACATGGAATCCGAACGTAATTCATCCATGTACACCGGTTGCCGGGTATTGGGAGAATACTACACGAAACAAATGTTGTAGTAAAGGAGGAAAAGATGATCGACCAACGTGCAAAGGATTTAAGCTTACTTCTGATTCTTCTTACTGGGTGGGAAGAGGAGAGGCGAAATGGTGCACCAGGTGAAAAAATATTCAGAGCCTGGAAAGGGTATTCATACGAAATAATGGATTCCTTGCAAAAAGATAAACTGATTTATCAACCTATGAAAGCCAAATCCCTTATCCTTACTGAAGATGGACGGAAACGAGCTGAAGAATTAAGAGGAAGATTAATGAGGGCATAATTTCTATATCTCCAATAATCACAAAGGTCCTATCAGTATTAGTATTTGAGTTTGAATTTCGAGTTAATGCCAGTATCAGTTGGCTCGAATAAATACCTTGATCTATCTCAATTGAAAGGGGCTGCAAGCCCCTTTCAGTCAACATTTCTATTAAAGAAGGGAATCCATATCTTGTATTCATGTAAAATATATTCTATAATAAGCAAGCGGAATAAAAACAGCCGTTCCATTCAACCTAATCAAAGGAGCCAAATAATGTATGCTTCAAAAAATGTGACTGTTATTTTGCCCTGCGCAGGCGAAGGAACACGCCTTGGTTTAACCACTCCAAAAGAACTTTACGAAATAATACCCGGTACTCGATTGATCGACTTCTCCCTGGAACACATCCGCTACTTCTCTACAAGCCAAAGAACTTCGAAACTCTCTGTAGTTGTTGTCACTCGCCCCTGGAAAATTGAAGTAGCAGACTATGTTTCATATCGACTCCCGGGAATTGCCATTGAAACAATGATGTTCAATGACAGATACTTTGAATGGCCTGGCTCGGTTTATTCTGCAAACCCAATGTTTTCCGACTTCAATATAGTTCTTTTACCCGATTCGTTTATCGGATTATCCCGGGATTTAACACCTTTGAATGATTCCCCAATTTCCTGGCTTACAAATATGAATGGGAAATCACTAATCGAATTAATGATCGAAAAATTATCCATTTACCATGTTATATTTGGAAATATCGAATGCAAAGAACCAAAAACCCTTTCAAAACTTGGGGCTATGAAAGTGAAAAACGGACTTGTCACTTTGTTCCAGGATAAACCGAAAGCCAATTATCAGCTTTATAATTGCTTCTGGGGATGTTACGGGTTTCGGAAAGAATATGGAGAAAAGCTCTATGATTTTCTTTTACACTCGGTGCAACATCAATCGTTGGAATTGGAATCTCAATCCTTTTACCCGCCAGGAGCGGTTCCCATCGCGTCGTATTACGATTTAGGAACATGGGACAATATAGCTCGGTTTAAATTGGAGTGCCAATGGTTATGTGAATGTCAAAAACTGGAACAATGTTCAGGGTTTTAAATCATGACTCAAACCAGGTTTCTCACAATAAGACAGGTAGCCCATAGAACTTCATGAACCCGAAAAAACGTTTTTTTCAGCCATAAAGCTCACAGGGATTTTTAATCAGGGAGTTATGAACACAAGACATCCATATTACGAACGGGGAAATTCTCAAAATTCATTCAATAATTTTTCAAGGTATTCCAACCGCTGCGTATCGCCTTTTTCCTCCCATACCATCCCGGAATTCAACAATTCATCTCGAATGAGTTGAAGTACGTTTTCACGTTTTTCTTCAGGAACATATCTCTGACAGAAGCGGATACGATTTCTCTGGAAATAGAAAGTAGTATACAGAGGTTTTTTTCGGCATGTTTGCCCGCCACCATGACGAATTACGGCATCATAACTTCGCGCCATAAAAATTCCATTCTGGCTGGCTCGAAAACACAAATCAACATCTTCCCAATACATGTGAAACCCCTCATCGGTTCCGCCGAGGGTTTGAAACGCATCTTTGTTTATCCAGAGAGCAGTACCGGGAATATAATCCGTTGTAGGGTTCAACAAAACAGGAAGCCCATATTCATGATAATGGTGAAGGGTTCCATTGGTTGAATCGAAATACGCCCCGGAAGAATCTATATTTTCTTTATTGGAAATATAAGTAATAAGGGGGGCTACAAGGCCAGCCCCGGTTTGGGTCGCAATTTTTTCACATGCTTCTGCTGCGCCTGCGCTTACAATAGTATCGTTTGTACAGAACAACGCAGATGAAAACCCTTTTGAAAACACCCATGTAAGAGACCGGTTGAATCCACCGGAATATCCCAGGTTGGTTTCGATGCGTTCAAAATTACATAGAGGAAATTCTATTTTTAGTTGTTGATAGATCTCAGGCTGCGAACCGTTATCGAAACAATACACCAGTTGTGGAGGATAACCAGCCTCAAGGATTGAATTCACACAAGAAAGGGTGAGGCGGATTTTATTGTAAAATAGAACAACAACTGCAGTTGGGGTTAAATCAAATGGTTCCAGGTTAGCCTCCTTTTATTATCGAATAATAAAGATACCACAAGTTGGAGAAGAAATCCATCCTATTGTGCAGGATGACTCAGGAAGTAAAATTTTCTTGGGTAAAAAAATTCCTCAAAGGGTTGACAAATACCGATAAAAACGGTATGATTATAGAAACTTTGCGCTCGTGGCTCAATGGATAGAGCTTTTGACTACGAATCAAAAGGTTGGGGGTTCGAATCCCTCCGGGCGCAATCTTTTTATTATCACCCATCTTAAGGAGCACACGATGCCGGATGAGAAAAGCCAATCCCCCGAACCTTTCATCACTGTGAATAATAGTATTAATGTCGATGAAATAATGTCCGCTATTCAAAATCGAATCCGGGAAAAGAAAGGTGAAGGGCTCCTCATCCAATCCGAAATCGATGAAGTCTCCGATATGGAATTATTACCCATCCCGGATTTCTTAGAAATCCCTAATGTATACGAACCGATTCTTTATCCTTCTTCAAAAGTAACAAAAAAGGAGTTTAAAAAATTTGAAATTACATTAGAAAATGAAAATGGTTCAGGACTTCGAGGCTTAATCAAAAAAATCCTCGGGATAATAAGGAAGATTTTCTTTCCACTTGTACGCTTTATGACTCGCCCCCTCTATAACGAATTGAAACAATTCACTACCGACAGGTACAACGCTAATGCATATGAACTCTACCTGCTGGAAGACTATAAACGATTGGTCGATGAAAGTAAAGAATATATCAAATTAATGCACAATACAACCAATAACCTGATCGTCGAAATTTCAAAACTGAAAATCGACCAGGAAATGATGAAAACCAAAATGAAGGTCCTGGAAGATAAAATCGAATTCGTGGAAAACAGAGAACGGGCGATTGAGAAAAAGATGTTCACTCCCTCCGACTCCACCTTGATAGGACAGCAGGCTATTCCAATCGACAAATGAAAATTCATCAGTTCCTGACATCCTTTTCGTTTGGCGATGCCATCGGAAACGAAGCTCTCGAAATCCAACATTTTCTCAGAAACCAGGGGAATGAATCAGAGATTTTTTCATTTATATATCCTCCCCGGGCATCCAACAAGGTCATCAATTACCTCGAATACGACCGTTATTCCGATCCGGACAATATCCTTGTATTTCATTTCTCAATCGGGTCACCGGTAACAGATAAATTTCTTACTGTACCGGATAGAAAAGTAATTATTTACCATAATATTACGCCTCATGAATTTTATATCGACTATCACAGGGTACTCGCAAAAGACTGCTATAACGGAAGACTTGAATTAAAACGCCTTGTTGATAATGTCGATTTCGCACTTGGTGATTCGGAGTACAACGAACTGGAATTAAAAGAAGCAGGATTCACTCGCACGGGAGTGCTTCCCCTCGTTATGGATTTTGATAAGTTTAACTGCGGAATTGTACCCGTATTAAAAGAACTCTTCATGGACGGAAAAACCAATATCCTGTATGTGGGACGAATTATTCCCAACAAAAAAGTAGAAGATATTGTAAAGGTTTTTTATTTATATCAGAAATATTTTAATCCCGGGGCCAGGCTCTTTATTGTCGGTGATTATAGAGGATTTGAGCGATATCATGCGGCTCTCATTGACCTGGTGACACGGTTGAATTTGAAAAATATCCATTTTACAGGCCACATCCCGGGTGATGAATTAATTTCGTATTTTAAGTTATCTCATCTTTATCTCCACATGAGTGAGCATGAAGGGTTTTGTGCTCCTATCCCGGAGAGTTTTTATTTAAATATCCCGGTAGTTGCATTCAATGCCGCTGCGGTAAAAGAAACGATGAATAATGGCGGTGTACTGGTGAACCGAAAAGACTTTCTCCAGGTCGCTGCATTAATGGATAGGGTGATTACCGATCCGGTATTGAAAGATTCCATTCTCCGCACTCAACATGCGGCCCTGGAAAAATACCGTTTAAACAGAACAGGAAAAATCCTGATGGATTACCTGTCGAAACTGTAGAGGCCCTGAATGGACCAAAAAAGAAGGAGGAAAAGGTATGAAACGTAAAGAAATCGTACTGACCAAAGAAACACGTAAAAAAGAATGTATAAAAAAAGTGATGGATTCTATTTCTCCTCATTTAAATTTAAAGTCTTCCTATAAAGTAGGAATAAAAATAAATCTTTCCGGTCCGCGGGAGATTTATGCCAATACCAATTATGAAACCGTTGAATCCCTCATCGCATATTTAAGGGAGCACTTCGGGATAACCGATTTCTCAGTGATCGAAGGTTCGGATGGTGCGTATTATTCAGGAAAAACAACCTGGGACATTTTTTATAAATTCAGGTATAAAGAAGTTGAATTAAATGGGGCAAAACTGGTTAACCTGGATGATTTGCCTCATGACAATAAGTTAGTCATTTCTACCCTTTCCGGGGAAAGAGAGGTTTCGTTTTGTAAGTTTGATGCCGATTATATAATTAATGTAGTCCCTCCAAAGACACACAATATATTCCCTGTTTGCCTTTCCATCGTAAATTTGTTAGGATTTGTAAAACCGGAGGACCGTGTTTTCATGTTTGGAGCGACGAATACCGAGTTGAAAAAGCTCAATACATTGAAGAATGAAAAATTTCTCCAGATGCTCGAAAAAGGGGGGAAAAATTTCGCCGGCCTACTTGGTCAGGTTACTCCGTCTATGGCATTGATCGATGGTCTTTATGGAATGGAGGGAAAAGGGCCGATTAAAGGCAGTCCTGTGTTTCATGGTTTTGCTATTGCGTCTGAGGATTCAGTACTCGCCGATTCTCTGACCACTTACATCATGGGATTTGAAGCAGACCAGATTCCTTATCTTACTTATTCTTATAAAGCCGGGTTAGGGAATAACCGGTGGCAAAGTATTATCGGCGTTGATCCAATTCAATTGAAATTCCCGTACAGACCTCATCCATTATTCCAAAAACAAAAACTATGGGCTGATATTTGTCAGCAAAAACCGGCAAGGGAAGACCAGGGGAACCGGAACTCCGAACGCATGCCAAATTTCATACGAAAAGACCGACACAACAGGAGAGATGAACGAGATGAACGAGCTGATTCATAAGCATATTCAATTATTGAAGAATGGTGAATTATCAGAACCTGATTTTTTGACCTTTTTAGAAACCAATTTGCCATATAAAGACATGGGGGATATAAAGCTTGATTTTCACCGAAAAATGCGGCGTGGGGTTCCTGAAGCCATTTATGGAAGTGGCAAAACTATCCCTCAACTTGAAAAAATAGTATCGCGGTTTGCTGAGATGGGAGAAGAGCTTTTGATTACCCGTTTGGATGCAGGTAAATTCGAGGGATTAAAAAAAACCTGTTCTTCTGTTAGTCTTATCTATCACGAAAAAGCAAGAATTGTGACATTTGATCGAAAGCCCGTGGTACGGTTTAAAGGTTCGGTCCTAGTTCTTTCAGCCGGTGCGTCGGATGAGGGGGTTGCTGAAGAAGCATATATAACGGCCATGTATCTTGGGAATATAGTTGACAAAGCTTATGATATCGGTGTAGCCTGTATATCTCGTGTTCTCGATTTGAGAACCCGGTTTAATGATTACAGTGTAATCATTGTCGTTGCGGGAATGGAAGGTGCGTTACCCTCTGTTGTCGCAGGTTTAACGTCTACTCCGGTGATAGCAGTTCCAACATCGATTGGATATGGTGCCAATTTCGGAGGTGTTTCTGCGCTTTTATCGATGCTGAATACATGTTCAGGGGGTGTAACTGTTGTTAATATCGATAATGGATTCGGTGCAGCTTACCAGGCATCCCTCATTAACTGGAAAATCACTCGTTTGTTGGAAAAAAAGTAAAAAAAGAAATCTTTTGGCTCTACCAAAGGTACAAAGTACTCTTTCACAAAACGGTCGGTTTCCTATATTTTTCTTTTAGTTTAGAATCGACGATTGGAGGAACAAGGGTTGCGATTTCTCCGCCCAGTTTATAGACCTCTTTTACCAGTCGGGAGCTGACGAAAGAATATTTGATTGAAGGAACGAGGAAAATCGTTTCGACTTCCGGCTCAATATTTCGGTTCATTAATGCCATCTGGAATTCAATTTCGAAATCGGAGATTGCACGTAAACCGCGAACCACGGTAGAGATATTTCTTTTCCGAAGGTATTCGACCAATAACCCTTCAAAGTAATCCACTTCAATATTCGGTTGGTCTTTAAAGCAATCCGAGAGGATATTCATTCGTTCTTCAAGTGATAAGAGGTAGGTTTTGGAGGGGTTTTCAAGAGCAGCAACGACAATTTTGTCGAAGATTTTCAAACCACGTTTAATGATATCGATATGTCCGTTAGTCAGGGGGTCGTATGAACCCGGGTACACTGCGATTCGTTCTTTCATGGGTTTCTCCGGTTATTGTTTTTTATAAA
>Ga0209340_1002516_pt1 | contig 10526 bp, 13 predicted proteins | sample EPASupsiteSAE323_FD_187266 | JGI IMG/M metagenome (GOLD analysis project Ga0209340, IMG submission 187266) | Bioremediated contaminated groundwater from EPA Superfund site, New Mexico - Sample SAE3-23 (SPAdes) (version 2) | ecosystem: Environmental > Aquatic > Deep subsurface > Groundwater >...
TAGCTGATATAATTACGAAATACTAGGTCGCTTAGCTCAGTTGGTAGAGCACCGCATTCACATTGCGGTTGTCACAGGTTCGAGTCCTGTAGCGACCACTAAAAAAGGAAAAAATTAAAAACTACGACTAAATAATTATGAAACAAACTAGAACTGTACAAGTAGGTAATATAAAAATTGGTGGAGGTAATCCAATTTCTGTCCAATCAATGTGTAATACTGATACTCGTGATGCAATTGCCACCATTTCTCAAATAAAAAAACTGGAAGAAATAGGTTGTGAAATTATTCGTGTTGCTGTCCCTGATATGATTGCTGCCAAAGCCATCAAAGATATTAAAAAAGGGATTAACATTCCTTTGGTTGCTGATATCCATTTTGATTATAAATTAGCCTTAGAATCCATCAAAAATGGAGTTGATAAAGTTCGTATTAATCCAGGAAATATTGGTGTTGATGAAAATGTTAAAAAAGTCGTAGATGCTTGTAAAGACAAAAAAATTCCAATTCGTATTGGTATAAATACTGGATCATTAGAAAAAGAAGCCGAAATTAAGTATGGTCGCACTGCTCAAGCCATGGTTGAAAGTGCTTTAAAACATATTCAAATTTTAGAAAAACTTCATTTTTACGATATTGTCATTTCTCTTAAAGCTTCTGATATTCAAAGAACAGTTGAGGCCTATCGATTACTTTCTAAAAAAATTGATTATCCACTTCATCTTGGTATCACTGAAGCTGGCACAATTAATAGTGGTACTGTCAAAAGTTCCGTTGGTTTAGGAATCATGCTTTTTGAAGGACTTGGTGACACTATACGTGTGTCTTTAACTGGAGATCCAATTGAAGAAGTTCGAGTCGGTTGGGAAATATTAAAATCTTTAAAATTACGAAACAGGGGAGTCAATTTTATTTCTTGTCCCACTTGTGGTCGAACTGAAATTGATTTAATTGGTTTAGCCAATAAAGTTGAAAAAGCCCTTATAGGAATTGATAAACAGATTACTGTTGCTGTTATGGGGTGTGTTGTAAATGGACCTGGTGAAGCCAAAGAAGCTGATATCGGTGTTGCCGGTGGCCACAAACAAGGTGTCATTTTCAAAAAAGGCATTATCTTACGCACCGTCCCAGAAGAAAAAATATTGGAAGAATTAATAAGTGAAATAAATAAGCTTTAAATAGAAGTCCAATAAAAAAAGCTAAAATCATTTAATTAAATTCTTTTGATCAAATAAAATTATGGATGAAAATAATCAGATAATCTCGATTAAAAGTAAAAAATATAATTATCTTTTTGATACTAGTACTATTTTATACTTTCAAACTTTATATGAGCATTCAGGAGCGAGTATATTTGAAGCATTAAAAGAATGTAATGATGTAAATTTTTTTGTAATTACTGACGTTTTATCAGAATTACTTCAAGGTAACAAAGGATTGACACCACTACATTTAAAAATATTTTTTGATCACATACTTAATTCTGAGTGTAGTATGGACCCAAATTGGAAAGAAAATAGATTTTTAGTTATGGAAAATAATGAAGTTAAGTATATTGTATTAAACAAAATTTCACCAATTGATTACGCACAAGTGTTAATATGTCAAAATCACAAAGAATTAATACTAGTAACAAATGATAAAAAAATGTTAAAAAGTGCTGCCCAGGTTATTAAAGATAGGAGAGTACTTGGTATACCCGCTTTATTAGACAAATTGATCTTTTTATATCCAAACAATCAAAGGTTAAAAATTCTTAAAGAAACGGGTGATAATATTTTTATTAAAAAACATGCATTTGGTAATATCTCCGAAAAGAAATTCAATGAAATTTATAAAAAATAAAATAGGTATAACTATAATTTTATTAGTATTTTTTTTCAATTCTTGCAAACTTATCTATGCTGACGGAAACCCTCCTGGTAATAGTAATGATTTCGAATATAAAAAAATATCTGAAACACTTCCTATTATTACGGCACAAACTAAGTATGAAGATAATTTCATTAATAAGTTATTATGGTCAATTATTGGTGGCTTAATTGGTGCATTAATAGCTTTATTTTTAGATAAAAAAATAAAAAGTCCTTTACTAAAAATTGTTGCCTACGAAGATGCAAATCAGGATCACTCTTATCCTAATATGGGTGGACGATGGAAGTTTTTCAGAGTAAAAGTAGTTAATAAATCGCTTCCAAAATGGATAAATTGGTTTTGTGATAGGAATACAGCTCAACAAGTAAATGCAAAAATCCATTTTACTGAAATAGAAAAAACAATGAAAGGAAGATGGGCAAATACATTAGAGTTACCAGGTCAAAACCAAAGTGATATTATAAGACTAGTGACGTACCCAGAACCACAGACCATATATGCTGGTGAAAGCGAATTTTTAGATGTGTTTGTAAAATGTGAGAATGATAAGGAAGCCTATGGTTGGAATAATGAAGCATATTTAAATTTTAATAATTGGAGAACGTCTAATTACATACTTCAACCTGGTGATTACTACATAGAAATTGCCTTATCTGGTATAAATTGTCAGATCAAAAAAAGATTTAAAGCTCATATTTCAGAAACTATAGACCAGTCATTTTTAAAAAACATTTAATTGTAAGTAATTATTTTTTAAGTTCATTTTTCTCAAGTATCAAATACTTAAATTCATCCCAAATTTGTACCACTTTTCGAATAATAAAACAGATTTATTTTAGATATAATCATTTATTAGATGAATATCGCTATATTTCACAACTTAAAAAAAGGCGGAGCATTAAATTCGATTATTTTTCCATTAAAATATTTAAAACAAAACAACAAAATTGATATTTATTGTTTTAAAAAAAATATCCCTCAAAATTTAGTAGATAATTTTCATTTTTATAATCTTAAAGAAACAAAGAACTTATTTCAAAATTTATTCCAAATTTTATTTGAATTAAAAGAAATAAATAAAAAAATAGCTGAAGATATAAATAAAAATAAATACGATTTAATCTTAATTTTTCCTTGTTTATTAACTCAATCGCCGTATATTTTACGGTATTTAAAAAATAAAGAAAAAGTAATTTATTTTTTTACCGAATCAAAAAGAGAATTTTATGAAAATACATCATTTAATTATTGGACATTTAAAAAAATATTAACTAGATTAATTAGATTACCAATCAAGTATATTGATAAAAAAAATTGTAAATTTGCAAAACATATAATTTGTAATTCTAAATTCACAGCCAAAAATCTCAAAAGAATATATAAAAAAAAATCAACTGTAATTTATCCAGGATTAAAACCAATAATTCCTAAAAAAATAATTATTAAAAATAATAAAAAAATATTATCAGTCGGACAATTATCAAAAATAAAAGGACACGATTTTTCAATTAAACAAATTCAAGGAATTTCAAAAGAATTAATTATTCTTGGAAGAGAAACCGAAGAAACTCAACAGATTAAAAAAATAGCAAAACAAAATAATGTTTTTTTAAAATTAATACAAACAGAAAACGATTTTGAAAAAGACAAAACATATAAAAAAAACTCTATTTATTTAGCCAATAATTTAAATGAACCATTTGGCATTACAACCCTAGAAGCTACTTCAAATAAGTGTCTTGTTCTAGGTAAAAAAGAAGGGGGAACACCAGAAATAATAAAAAATGGTGTAAATGGATTTCTATATTCAACTCTCACAGAAGCAAGAAAAATATTAAAGAAAGTGATGTCACAGGAAAAGTTAACTTTATTTCAAATAAACACAATCGACTGGAAGTATACTTCTGATAGAATATTAGAGTATTACAATAAACACATCAAATCATGAAAAAATTGACTAACATCTCCCTTCTTCTTCTCACCAAAAACGAATCGGAAAATTTAAAAAAGAATTTTAAATGGCTGGATGAATGTAAAACCATTAATGAGATTGTTTTGATTGATGATAATTCAACCGACAATACTATAGAAATTGTCAAAAGTTTAGCCACAAAAAAAAGATCTGTTCAAGTTTTTAATAGGGGATTGGCAGGTGATTTTGCCGCTCAACGTAATTTTGCTATTTCCAAAACTACTAACGATTTAGTTTTTTGGCTTGATGCCGACGAATACCCAAGTAAAAAATTAATCCGATACTTGAACCATATCGATAAACATCAATATAACAACTACTCTTTCAAACGCCAAGATATTTTTTTAGGAAATACTCTTAAACATGGCGAAACCGCTTACTTAAGATTCACTAGATTATTTAATAAAAATTTTGGTAAATTCGAAGGGCAAGTTCATGAGGATTGGTTATCAGTAAAATCTATAAAAGAAACTAATTTCATCATTCATCATAATTCTCATAAAACCTTAAAATCTTTTATCGAGAAGATTGATTTTTATTCCACTATTAGATCTCAAGAATTATTTGATCAAAAAACATCCACTAACATCTTTGAAATTATTTTTTTTCCTATCGGCAAATTCCTTCAAAACTACATTTTTAGACTTGGATTCTTAGATGGCACTCCAGGAATAATCATGGCCCTCTGCCTTAGTTTTCATGTCTTTTTAAATAAATCCAAACTATGGCATTTATCTCAGCAATAATTTTTATCTTCACAATCTTTTCTTTTTTTATCGGTCAAATATATCGAATAAATCTTTTTAATGTCTCGTTTCCATTAATTGATATAGCCATAATTTTATTATTTTTGGTTAATTTTTATTCACATCTCAAAACTAAAAACTTTAAAATTAGTAACAAATATTTTTTATATTTCATAATTTTTGCTTGGATAAGTCTTTTAATTAATTTATTTCGATACCAAATTAATTCTTTAAATCCTGTTTTTTATCTAATTCGTTTAAGCTGTCTTTTATCCTTTTTTATATTTCCTGTTAATATTGAAAATAAATTCAAAAAGATCTTTTATCTATCAATAATTGCCAATATCATTTTTGGCTTTATTCAATATTTCTTTTGGCCTGATTTTACTTATTTTAATTCTCTAAATTGGGATCCCCATTTATATCGTCTCGTCAGCACTTTTTTTGATCCTACCTTTACTGGTCTAATCTATTTATTTTTAATTATCAAAACTTTTTTGGATAAAAAAATACCTTATCGAATTCCACTTTTGGTGATAAGTTATTTAGCCATGGCTCTAACCTATAGCCGTTCTACTTATTTATCTTTTATCATCGCCTTTATATATCTTGCTTATCATTTTAAAAAAATAAACATCTTATTATTTAGTTTTGGAATAATGCTTTTAACCATATTTCTTTTACCAAGACAACCAGGAGAGGGGACAAAACTAGAAAGAACTTCTTCGATCACTGCCAAAATCGAAAATTATCAAGAAGCTTTAACAGTATTTAAAAAATCTCCATTAATCGGTATAGGTTATAACAATATTCCTTTTGTTCGAAATATAAAGATACCCAATTCTCACGCTAATTCAGGATTTGATGGCAGTCTGGCAACAATCTTTGTGTCAACAGGATTAATCGGTGGAATTATATTTTTACTCGGATTAAAAACTTTATTTACCAAAGCTTCTATTCTTCAAAAAACCATGATTATCGTCATTTTATTTCACTCCATCTTTGCTAATTCTTTACTCTATCCTTGGGTTTTAATCTCTTTAATCTTTCTCTAAAGACTATAAGTGATTGTGACTTTAGATTTTGATTCATTACCAGCAATATCCTTAGCTACAACTTCAAGTTCATTTTTACCCATATTTAATTGCATCTTTAATTTAAATTTTCCATCATCACCAACCACTGCTAATTTACCATTAACAGTTACACTTACCTCTTTTTCTGTTTCACCAATAATATCAAAATCAGCATAATCTACAGTTAACTCTTTTTCCGTCGGATTTGTCAATTTTAGTTCTGGAGTTTTATTGTCGTAAGAAATCAACATTGGAGCAGAACCATCACTCGAACCAGCTTTTTTACTATTAGCAATAGCGCTAAAACTATTATCACCTTCTTCTAATGTTATGTCTTTAAAAACAAAATCACCATTTTCGGTAACTTGTGTTTTACCAATAGAAATTTCATTTTTATATAATTCAACCTCTACACCAGATTCAGAAAAACCATTAATAGAAATACTAGCACTGTTGGTTGCTTCATAAGGAATGACCAATCTAGGAGCTAATGGAGGAACAGTTTTTTCTTCTAAACTGTCATTTTTCTTAGTATTTCCCAAAAAAACAGAGAATTTTACTAACAATGGTAGTCCAAATAAAATCACCAATATAATAACTAAAATTGTCAAAAAACCCATAAAGACAGTCTTTTTAGTTACCGTTTCTTCGTTTCGACGAGCTAACCTTGATCTTTTAAATTCAGCCATAATATTGCTTATTGTATCAATTTATTGAGCCGATAGGTAGAGTCGGACTACCATTGACGGTTTACGAAACCGCAGTTCTACCGTTGAACTATATCGGCCTATTAATATATTAAATGGAGCGGCTAAAGGGAATCGAACTCTCGACTTATCCTTGGGAAGGATACGTTTTACCACTAAACTATAGCCGCAACGATTTATTCTAACATGCAGGCTACTTCAAATTTGGGATCGTCAAAGTCATACCAATTTCCAAATTATCTGGGTTATTTATCTTTGATTTATTAATTTGCCAGATTTTAACCCACTGATAACCATCTCCATAAATTCTCACAGCTATTTTCCATAAACTATCATTTTTTACTACCTTGTATTCATTATTAATCAAAGCAAAATTATCATTTTCCTTAATTTCTACAGTAGAAATAGTTTCTTTAACCGCTATCTTTGGCAAAATTAGTTTTTGCCCAATCTCAATGTTACCCGGATTTGTTAATCGATTTTCTTTTGCAATCTGAACCCATTTATATCCATCATTATAATTAATAACTGCTATTTTCCATAAATTATCGCCTTTTTTAACTACATATTCATCAGAATTATTTTTTTCATTATTTTTTTGACTTAATTCAACATCTGTCGAACCAGGGATAGTTATATTACCTTTTTTTCTTTGAAAAAAATTAAATATCAATCCAACCACTACAGCCACAATTACTAAACCTAGAAACATACTCACAATTTCTTCAGTAGATTTAAAATATTTTCTTTTAAGTCGTTTCAAATTCATATTATTGATAATAATAAAAAACTATAACTAACAATCAATTTACACCCTTATTCCTCTAATTTCAATATTTTCTACTAAATATTCATCCATTTTTCCAACAAATTTACGCATATTTTCCGCAAATGCTATTAATAAATCTTTATTCAACCTATAAATTCTCTGTTTTCCCATAACTTTAAAATCAACCAATTTCGCTTTTCTTAAAATTGATAAATGGTTTGATAAGGTCGATTGGCCAATATTATCAAAATTTTTTAAAAGTTCATTTACTGATAAATTATTATTGCTATTCAATAAAGTAATTATTTTTCTCCTATTTATATCAGCTAGGGCTTTAAATATTTTATCCATATAATCTATTATATCGACAATCATCAATATAATCAAAACCCAACTTCTTCTTGATTATTTGAATCAATTAGGGCAAAATTAACCACTATGAAAAATTACGATATTAAACAAGAAAAAACTTTAGTATTAATTAAACCGGATGGAGTTCAAAGAGGATTGATCGGTGAAGTTATAAAAAGATATGAGACTTGTGGTCTTAAATTAGTTGCTTTAAAAATGGTCATACCTACAAAAGATATGGCTCTTCGACACTATTCCACCGATCCAGATTGGGCTATTAAAACTGGTACTAAATCTTTTGAAGCTTACGAAAAACAAGGTCGACCATTACCAGGTAAAGATCCTGTTGAATTTGCAGAAGGTATCAGAAGAAAATTATTAGATTTTATGAGTAGTGGACCAGTTGTGGCTATGGTTTGGCAAGGCACCGGAGCTGTCGCTATTGTTAGGAAAATTACTGGTTCCACAGAACCACTTTCTTCAGCCCCAGGTACAATTCGAGGTGATTATACTATCGATTCATATTCTGCTGCAGATACTGATAATCGAGCAGTTAGAAATATCATCCATTCTTCTGGTTCTGTTGACGAAGCAAAAGCCGAAATTGATGTTTGGTTTACTAAACAAGAAATTCTTTCATATCGACTTTCAAATGAAGAAATCATTTACGATGTCAATCTTGACGGAATTCTAGAATAAAATTATTCTAGTTTAATGAAACTTATCAAAAACTTTTTTACTATCACAGTATTTTTGGTGGCTTTTTTAACGTTACCAAAATCAATTATCAGAGCAATAGATTCCAAATCCACTAAAGCTACCATTACTAATATTATTGAAGAGAAACAGATTACTGTAATGGGGGTCAATCAACTCTATCAAAAATTAGAGTTGGAATTAGATTCTAATCATCAAAAAATCATTATTGAAAATGGAAATCAAGCTCTCGCCAATATTATTAAATACAACATTAATGATCGAGTCATCGTTACCAAAGATGGCATTGAAATGGTTGAACAATACACTATCACTGATTTTATTCGTACTGATAGTTTAATTTTATTGTCCATTATTTTTTTATTTTTCCTAATCTTTATTGCTAAATGGAAAGGTATTTCTTCAGTTTTAGGAATGGCTTTTACTTTTATTATTGTTTTTATTTATATTTTGCCAAAAATATCTGCTGGCAGTAACCCTATTTCAATCGCCATTTTTGGTTCATTAATTATTATTCCAATTTCTTTTTATCTAACTCATGGATTTAATAAAAAAACTACTATCGCCATAGTAAGTTCCATTTTTTCTCTTATTATTACAATAGTTTTAGGATCAATTTTTATCAAAATCGGACACTTGACTGGCCTTTCATCTGAAGAGGCTGGAATGTTATCCCTTAATCAATCTTATTTAAATATGAAAGGAATTCTTTTAGCTGGAATTATTCTTGGAACTCTAGGTGTTTTAGATGATATTACTATTGCCCAAACAGCCGTAGTTGAAGAACTTTCAAACACTGGAAAATTCCCAAAAAGTATTGATCTTTATAACCATTCTATGTCCGTTGGCAGAGATCATATCGCTTCTATGGTGAATACTTTGATTTTGGCTTATGCCGGTGCATCGTTACCTTTACTATTAATGTTTATTGACAATCCACATCCTTTCTCTGAGATTATTAATATTGAAATAATTTCAGAAGAAATTATCCGAACTTTAATTGGTAGTATTGGTTTAATTTTAGCCGTTCCTATCACTACTTTTCTTGCCACCAATATTTATACAAAAAAGAAACAAAAAAATAAACTTAATGATACTCTTAGATAATGAATTGGTTTATTTACACGCTTTTAGCTGCATTTACCGCAGCTTTGACAACTTTATTTGCAAAACTTGGGATGAAAGAAGTTAATTCTAATTTAGCTACCGCCGTTAGAACCACCATTGCCCTAATTTTTATTTGGGGAATTGTTTTTTTAAAAGGAGTACATAAACAAGTTTTATCAATTCCTCAATCATCTTTACTACCATTAATTTTATGTGGTGTAGCATCAGGTTTTTCCATGCTTTTTTATTACAAAGCATTACAACTCGGTAATGCTTCTCAAGTAGCACCTCTTGATAAGCTAAGTTTATTAATAACCATTATCTTGGCAATTTTTATATTAAAAGAAAAAGTATCTCTTTCAATTATTTTTGGAGCCGTTCTAATGTCTCTAGGAGCTATACTCATTGGCTTTGGAAAATAAATAAATCAAATAATACGCATAAAAAGGTAAATATATATTCAGTGTTATAATCCGTTTACCCCGAGAAACGGTAGCGTTTTTCAAAAAAAAAGCACATTGAAAGGAGTATGGTTAAAATGTTAAAAGGTAAGATTGAAGCTGCAAAAACAGTAATAGAAATTGTCGGGCTGATTCCAGAACTAAGGCTCTGCAAAAAAAATCCCAAAACGATCACGGCTTTCTACGACAAAGTCAAAGAAATCACCAGCCAAACAACAGATGAAATCGATCTTGGAATTATTAAAACCAATTTCATAGATCATCCAGCTGTCGATTCCGAGGAAAACAACAACCTCACAATTTTCATTCTCCAACAGTTCATCGCCACCGCCAAGTCAGATATTAGATTGCAAATGATTACCGAAGATATCGACAAGTGCGCAGATCCCAATCTATCTGCTTATTACGAAGAAGCCAAAGCATCATTCGTTTCACCTGAACAAAATTAACACCCCTTTCTGGCATAAACGCCGTATAAATCCATATACGGCGTTTTTCTTTGCATAAAAAAATCCCCTAAAGTAGGGGATTAATTCATTTGCGGACCGTGTGGGACGATGTTGGAACGTTTTTAAAAAAGAAATAACAAAAATTACAATTTAATTATTATCTCAAATACTAATTCTAGTGATCACCACAAATACCTCCAGCACCTTCTTTGGCCGGAATCGGATTTTGAATAGCTTCAGTAATTACACTAACCAACTCACCCTCTCCAATCGGAACATATTCTTCAAAATAACCA
>Ga0209340_1002517_pt1 | contig 10526 bp, 7 predicted proteins | sample EPASupsiteSAE323_FD_187266 | JGI IMG/M metagenome (GOLD analysis project Ga0209340, IMG submission 187266) | Bioremediated contaminated groundwater from EPA Superfund site, New Mexico - Sample SAE3-23 (SPAdes) (version 2) | ecosystem: Environmental > Aquatic > Deep subsurface > Groundwater >...
TTAAGCTAAGGCCTAAGATTAATGATGATAATATTAATTTAACTGACTTATTCATAATTATCCCCCACGGACATTAAAAGTGTTTAACTCGTGCCGACTTTCTTTCGAAGAGAAACCTGCCGGACGAAAAATTAAAATATAAACTAAACCTGAAATTACAAATTATTAAAATTTTGTTATTTCATTCAAATTAGACTAACAAATGTTTTTATATGCAACAAAAGGCTGTGATGGAGGGGTTGATTTTTGCTAAAAATCCTATTTTTAGCAAAGAAAAGTCGCTTTTTAGAGTTTTTTAATATAACTGGAAGAGTGGCTTTTAGGTTCGGTTTCCCGCCTTCGCGAGAATGACAGGGGGAGAGAGATTGCTAACAAATATAAAGATATTTTGTTAAAGGGTGTTTTAATTGCGTTGAAACAGGAAGAATAGCATTGATGTCTGGATTTTCGTCTTCGCGGGAATGATAAGAGATGGAGCTAGATTTTTAACAAAATGTAAGGGTTTGTTTAAGGAAAAAGTATCATATGCATGGATAATAAATTTATAAATACCTTAAACGCATCATTAAATTCTTGCAGCGGAGCTGCAGAGAATTTTACGTTGATGCGCTAGAGGAAAGTCCAGAAGACGTAGTCTTTTGGTTTACAGAGGGTGCAGGGAGACTTTTAAATCAAAGTCTCCCTGCAATACAAAAACTATAAATTAAAATAATGTATCTTGCGTAAAAAGTTGAATTTTATTAGGTGTTCGTATGGATTCGACTACGCCATAGGATGGCTTTGCTCACCACGAACGGTTTATAAATATTTTTCAGCTTTAGCTTGTCTCTTTTTCCAAATCAATTTTAAACACGATTTCATGTTTATGATTATTTGCCTCTTCTATTTTAATTTCGAATTTTGGTTTAAAGCTTTCTTTTTCGATGAAGATAGCTTTTTGAACCACTGAATTTGATGGGATTTTTATTTCAGTATCAGCTTTTATTACTAGTGATGATGCATGTTTTTGAGCATTTTTTTTCTGGAAGAAATGGATGATTTCGTTGTTGGTTGTGTTAAGTCCGAAAAAACTTAATGGAATTAAAAGTAAAATTATTTTATGGTAAAAAAATAGGTATGCAAATATTGTTATAATGCATATTAGAAGCCATATCATAATAAATGAACTGTTAGATATAAATTTATATAAGTTGAGAACGGTTGATTTGTTATTTTCAATTTCTGTTGGCGTTATAATTTTTTGATCTATTTGATCGCTTTTTAAAATAAAATCTGATGTTGATAAATTTTCTATTTTTATTTCCAATGGAAGATATTTTTCTAAAATAGATTTTTGTGAAATACGTGTCTTATCCTTTTGTTGTGCTTTTCTTATTGATAGTGTTACGTTTTCTTGATTTTCGCTAAAATCATATTTGCAAGAAGAGCTTACAAAAGGATTTCTTTTGCTGCAGCCAGCAATTGAAATTAGTATTAATATAGAAAATATAATTTTTAAATTAGTTTTCATAAACAACATAAGGGTTAATTACAGCTAATTGCATTTTAAAATTTAAATACGTTTTTATTTCTTTGTTTTGTATAGCAAGTTCTATTTCAGGTTTAAGGTCTGCATGTTCTACGAAAAATATGGTTTGAAATGTAGAGTGTGGTTTTATTTCTATTTCAGAATTAAAATCAGATGCATTTTCTCTTATCATGGTAGCCTTCTTTTGATTGTCTCTTCCTGTTAATGCTACTCCAAGCATTCCTGCCGCTGGTAGCGACCAAAAGTAGACTATAGGTAAAGAGAAGTTAGCTATTTGTATTCCCGGTCCAAACAAAACAAATGGAGTTGCAAGAGCACTTATTGCAAAGTTGGCATAATATTTTTCAGAATTTATAGAAGCTATTGGAAATAAAAAACTCTGAAGAAGGTTTGTTCTTATTCTTTTTATTACATTTTTTATTGGCACGGTTTTTATGGTTAAATCTTTACTTGAAAACGTAAATGTTGAGATTGTTTTGTTTTCTATTCGCAGTTCGATTGGTTGATATTTAGCTAATATTTTTTTAGACGTTAATAAATTTGCTTTATTTAAGTTTAATTTTCTTGCTGTTACCGATAAGCCTTCTATTTCTTGGTAGAATTGAGAAGTTTCAATATTAAATACAGGCCTTGAGATATGTTTTTCTTTTTTTGTGCATCCAGATGTTGAGATAAAAATCACAAAAATAATTAAATATGAAATTTTTTTAAAATTTTTCATTGTTTTTTGCCCCCACGCATTAAAAACTATTTTTATAAAAAGATAATTTTTCTTAATATTCCCCATAAAATTAAGTATTTTGATACTATAGAAGGATAAATTTGGTGTCAAAAGGGGGACAAAGTGTTTTTTTTGCCTGCTTATTTGATATTTATTTGATTAAATTTAGGGTTTATTGCTATATACATAATTGGTTCTTATTTTGCACGGTTTAATTCTTAGAGGTTTTTTTATGTTTTTGTCGATTTTTAGATTTGATCGGTTATTAATTAATATTATTTTTATAACCTTTTTTTCTATCTCACTTTTTTCAAGTTTTTCTGTCGCAGGAAAAGAAGTTGAATTCACGAAGGAAACTTTAGCATTACCTTTAGTAGCTGTTCAGAGTGATTTAACGCCTGATCTAAAGCAAGAGTGGCAAAAAATTCGTGAAAAGGTTGCAAATGGAGTTGCGCAAATAATTGTTCAAGTTTCAGAGTTTAATTGGGAAGAGCCTTATAAATCACCTTGTCAGTATGAATCTTTTGGTAGTGGTTTTTTTATTGATAAGGAAGGTTATTTTGTTACTAATTATCATGTAATTGAAGAGGCAAGTAGACAGCCTGGAGCAATTCAAATTCAAATTCCAATTTTTGGTAAAAAAAGATTTGATTTAGAAGTTGTTGGTGTAAATCCTGAGAGAGATATTGCTTTGTTAAAGCTTAAAAAAGAGGCTTTTGATTTGATTGTTAGTAAATTAAAAGAAATTCCCGCTCTTACATTAGGGGATTCTGATAAGATGCGAAGCATAACAGATATTGTTGTGATTGGTTATCCTTTGGGACAAGAAAAATTAAAGGTAACAAAAGGGATTGTTAGTGGGCGAGAGTTTATGTCTGAAGAGCCTTATTTGGGTGGTGATTCTTATTTCCAAATTGATGCAGCTATAAATCTTGGAAATTCTGGAGGGCCTGCATTTAATCTTTTGGGTGAAGTTATCGGTATTAGTACTAGTTATTATTCTGATGCTCAAAATGTTGGTTATATAATTCCTATAAATGATGTTAAAAATGTAATAGATGAGCTTAAAAGGGTAAAATTGCAGTATAAACCTTTTCTTGGAGCTGAATTTGGTAATGTAAATATTGATATGCTTAAAAGTTTAGGAAATCCAGTTGATGGCGGGTGGTTTATTACAAAGGTTTTTAAAGATAGTCCTTTTGCAAAAAACGGTATAGAAAAAGGTGATGTTTTATACCAAGTAAACGATTATAAAGTTGATATGTTCGGAGAAATACGAGTTGATTGGAGCGATACGAAAGTTTCAATTTTTGATTTATTTAATAGACTTTCTGTAGGTCAGGAGCTTAATTTTGTATTTTATCGTAATGGTAAAAAAATAGATTTACATTTTAATCTTGAAGCATCTAAACCTTTGCCTATAAGAGTTATTTATCCCGAATATCAAAAAGTTGATTTTGAAATTATAGGCGGCATGGTTGTTATGGAGCTTGCTTTGAATCATATTGAGCCTTTATCAAAATATAATCCATATTTAGTAAATTATATTAATCGAGATAATCAATATGAAAACCGTTTGGTTATCTCTCATATAGTACCGAATTCTCAGTTGCAGCGATCTAGAACACTTGAAAAGGGTGAAATTTTGGATGAGATTAATGGTTTTAAAGTTCGTACTATTAGTGATTTTAGAAAAGCTGTTTTAGAAAGTTCTAAAAGTGGTTTTTTGTCTATCAAAGCTGACAATGATAATTTTGTTATTTTATCTGTAGCAAAAATTTTAAAAGATGAAGATCTTTTGGCTAATGAATATGTTTATGAAAAAACTAATCTTACAAAAGAGTTGTACCGGTTATATAAACTAAATAAAAAATAAGTAGCATCGTTCGTACCCATTCGACTATGCTCAGGGCGAACGATTTAATTAAATAAAAAATAAATTTTTATAAAGGGAGAGTTTATGAAACATCAAGATGATTTTAGAGGTAGTTTAAGAAGTTGGTTTGATGTGCAACAAAAGGTTAAAGATACTGTTGTACAGATATTTGCACAGGTTTTGAAATTTAATTGGTTGGAGCCATTTAGGGCTCCGGAGCAAAAAACTGCTTTGGGTAGTGGCTTTTTTATAAATAATCAGGGTTTTATTCTTACAAATTTCCATGTAATAGATGAAGCTAAAAGCATTCAAATTCAAATACCATCACTTGGTAAAGAACAGTTTGATGTTGAAGTTGTTGGTATTTATCCAGATCTTGATATTGCTTTGTTAAAATTAACAGATGAGGATATTTTAAAAGTTAAAAGTTTGCTTGGATATATTCCATATCTTGATTTAGGAAATTCTGATGAAATTCATCGTAGCGATGAAATCTTAGCTTTAGGTTATCCTTTGGGGCAAGAAGGTTTAAAAAGCACGCAGGGTATTGTTAGTGGCCGAGAAAAAATTCAAATGCTTTCTTATATTCAAATGACAGCCCCGCTTAATCCTGGTAATTCCGGAGGACCTTCTTTAAATAGTGAAGGCGAAGTTATTGGCGTAAATTTTGCCGGAATATTGGAAGCTCAAAATGTTGGTTATATTATTCCCATTAATGAAATTAAATCTGCTATTTCAGACCTTAGAAAAGTTAAAATTTTAAAGCGGCCTTATCTTGGTGGGGTTTTTTCTTTTTCAAATTCAGATTTGGCTAGGTATTTTGGAAATCCTGAAGAGGGTGGTTTTTTTATTACTAAAGTTTTTTCAAATTCAATTTTAGAAAAGGCAGGAGTTCTTGAAGGCGATATGGTTTATGAAATTAACGAATTTAAGGTAGATCGTTTTGGAGAGATATTTGCGCCTTGGAGTGAGGACAAAATATCTGTGCTTGATTTGCTTCAACGGTTTGAAGTTGGTGATATTATTTCTTTAGTTATTTATAGAAAGGGTGAGCGAAAAAATATTAAATTTAAGCTAGAACTTAGTGAAGAACTTTCTATGCGATTTTTTTATCCTCCGTTTGAAGTTGTTGATTATGAAGTTTTTGGTGGTTTGGTTTTGATGGACCTTTCTTTAAATCATGTGGAAATATTTTCAGAAGTTAATCCATTTTTTTATATTTTTACTCGTCCAGAATTGCAATATACTCCAAGATTAGTTATTACAAATATTTTGCATGATTCTCCGGCACAACGATCTCAAAGTATGATGTCTGGCGACATCTTGGAATGTGTTAATCAAATTAAAGTAGGTTCGCTTAATGATTTTCGTCAGGCTATAAAAAAAAGCAAGGATTCACGCTTTGTTACATTAAAGACAGATTCAGGAATTTTTTCGGTTCTTTCTTTAGATAAGATTATAGAAGAGGAAGATCGTTTGGTTGAGACATTTCTTTATAAAAAATCTTCTTTATTTAAAAACTTTTAATATTTTTCGTTAGGGATTTTTTGTGAGTTTGGTTATTGATGTTAAAGTTGTTCCATCTTCAGGTCGTCAAAAGTGTATCTTGGATAAATCAGGGCAATTAAAATGTTATTTAAAAAGTCAGCCTGAGAAAGGTAAGGCAAATGAAGAGCTTATTTCTTTGTTTGCTAAAGCCTTAGGGGTTCCTAAAGATTTTATAGCAATTATGTTTGGACTAACATCACCAAAAAAGCGATTAAAAATAAATAAAGAAATTACAATAGATGCTTTATTGTTGGCTTTAGGGATAGAAACACAACTTTCTATTGATTGATTTTAATTATGATTAGGTTTTTTTGGAGAGGTATTGATTCTTGTGGAAAAGTTAGATATGGGTTTTTATCAAGGCAAAGCGAAGATTCTCTCAAAAGCTATTTAATTAAAAAAGATATAATTTTATTAAGAAGTTTTCCTATAAAATTTTTTGTAAAATCTAAGATAATTTTAGATAATGATCTTTCTAATTTTTTTTCATCGATTGCCATATTGCTTGATTGTGGGCATGACCTAGCAACTTCTTTACAGCTTCTTTTAAACAATCGTAATAATAAAAATATTAAAGATTTTATTAGTTTTATAATTTTAGACTTGGCGCGGGGTGTCTCTTTTGCTTCTTCTTTAAAAAGATATTTCGGAGATTTTCATTCTGTTTTAATTTATATGGTTAGAGTTGGTGAGATGTCAGGCTCTTTGGGTAGGTCTTGTCAGCAGATTGCAAACTTTTTATCAAATAGAGTTGAGTTAAAAAATCGTTTAAAAAAAATAATTGTTTTTCCTATTTTTATGCTTGCGGTATCTTTTTTAATTATTTTATCCATTTTGTTTTTTGTGATTCCTCGCTTTGAACAATTGTTTTTAGATTTAGATAAACCGGTTCCTGATGCAACTAAATTGATTTTTAAAATAAGTTATTTTTTTAGAAATTATGGGTTATTTCTTTTGATTGTATTTGTTTTAATTTTTTTTGTTTATAAGCTTTTTTTATTAAAAAAGAAGGTTTTTAGAAGATTTAAGGAGTTTATCTTTTTAAGATTGTTTTTTATTAAGGATTTTGTTTTGCTTATTAATTTCATAAGTTTTTTCGACTCTGTAGTTGTTTTACTTAAAAGTGGTTTGTCTTTACCTGAAGCTTTGGATATTTCCTGTCATTTTTTTACAAACAGTTTTTTGAGAAATAAGTTTAAAGTTATGGTTGAGGCAATTAGGGAAGGAGCCTCTTTTTCTAATGTTATAAACGAATCTGGAATTTTAAATATGCCTTCTGATATATCAGCATTTATTTTAGTAGGGGAGCGGTCAGGTAATTTAGGGTTGATGCTTGAAAAGTTAATTCTTTTTTTAAAGCAAGATTTGCAAAAGAAAATAGACATTTTTATGATATATTTTCAGCCTATTTTGGTTATTTTTATAGGGTTAATTGTTTTGCTGATAGTTGTTTCTGTTTATTTGCCAATTTTTAATCTTATAAGTTTGGTTTGAATGTCAAATTCAACTTGACGTTGAAACCTTAAATGTTTAATCTTTGGTATGTTGATTTTGAAAGATTGCCGAAGTGGCGAAACTGGCAGACGCACGGGACTCAAAATCCCGCGGTGGCAACACCGTGTCGGTTCGACCCCGACCTTCGGCACCAAATAAAAAAGGACTCTAAAATTTAGAGTCCTTTTTGTTTTGTTAAGATTCTAAGTAGATCTGAATGTGCCAAATGCATTGCGTATTGATGTCGAGAATCGGGAAATCCATGGAAATAATACGATTGTAATACTTCAAACGCATTAACTAAAATTTTCGTAGCAAAGCTGCGGAAAATTTTAGTTTAATGCGCCAAAGGAAAGTCCAGAAGGCGTAGCCTTTTGGTTTACAGAGGGTGCAGGGAGACTTTTAAATCAAAGTCTCCCTGCAATACTTAAACTATAAATTAAAATAAACAATGTTTAGTAATCTAATGACTTACTTTCTTAAATTCTTATTTAAAATTTCTTGAATCATCCCAGGATTTCCTTTCCCTTTTGTAGCCTTCATTACTTGCCCAATGAAGAAAGGAAATAGCTTTTCATTTCCTTTGTGAAATTCTTCAACTTGAGAATTATTTTTGGCCAATGTTTCTAAGACTATTTTTTCAAGTTCTTCGGGTGAAGATATTTGCTCAAGACCTTTATCTTTAACTATTTGATGTGGGGTTTTTCCGCTTTGTATCATTTCTAAAAAGACATCTTGAGCGATTTTAGTGTTTATAATTCCTTTTTCGATAATAGAAACAAATTCTGCTAAGTTTTCAGGAGTGATTTTGCATTCGTTAAGGCTTAATTTGTTTTCTTTTAAAAAGGACAAAAGATCTCGCAGCATCCAGTTACAAATCTGCTTTGGTAGGTTGCTAATTTTAGAAGCCTTTTCAAAAACGTTTGCTGTTTCAACATCATCAACTAAAATTTCAGCTTCATAATCATTTAGGCCATATTCTTTTTGGAAGCGAAGATTTTTTTCTCTAGGTAGTTCGGGGAGGGATTTTCTTATATTTTCGATCCAGTTATCATCGATTATAACAGGAGGGATATCTGGTTCTGTTAGGTAACGATAATCATTTGCTTCTTCTTTGGAGCGCATAGATATAGAAATTTGTTTTTTTGTGTCCCAAAGTCTTGTCTCTTGAATAATTCTTTTACCTTCTTCAAGATCTTCTATTTGACGCTCAATTTCATGTTCTATAGCTTGGCTTATGAATTTAAATGAATTTATGTTTTTTAATTCAACCTTGGTCCCAAATTCTTTTGTATCCTTTTTACGTACGGATATATTTGTATCAGCTCTAAAAGAACCTTCTTCCATATTAGCATCACTTATGCCGAGGTATTGAACTATGGTTTTTATTTGTGTTAGATAAGCTCTTGCTTCTTGCACACTTGCTATGTCAGGATGGCTTACAATCTCTAAAAGAGGTGTGCCGGCTCGATTGAGATCGACTAAGCTGTCACCAGTTTCGCTATGAATATTTTTGCCAGCATCTTCTTCCATATGAATTCGCTGAATTCTTATATTTTTTGTAGATCCGTCAGTTAGATTGATAGTTAAATAGCCATCTTGGCAAATTGCTATATCACCTTGAGTGATTTGAAAATTTTTTGGAAGATCAGGGTAGTAATAATGTTTTCTTGAAAATTGATTAAAGGTGGTAATTTTACAGTTGGTTGCAAGGCCAGCCATTATCGCAAAGTCGACTACCTTTTTGTTTAAAATTGGTAGGGTGCCAGGATGTCCAGAACAAATAGGGCAGATATTTTTATTTGGTTGTTGGCCAAATTTATTAGGACAGCTGCAAAATATTTTGGTATTTGTTTTAAGCTGAACGTGAATTTCAAATCCAATATTTACAGCATAATTAGGATATTTTTCTAGAGCTGTTTTTGCTTCATTTGACATCGATACCACCTTTGATTATTCTCGCAAAACATATGCCGATTTTTTTTTGAAAAATTTTATCAGCTAAAGGCGAGAGATTCATTTTTAATATTTATTAATTTTTTTCTATTTTAAAGAATGATCCTTCAAAACTGTTGCTGCTTTCTAAAATTATCTTACAGATAAGATCTTTTTCAAGCTTTAAAATAGATTTATATTCTTTTTCTGTTAAGTATTCAAACACTTTTACAGATGTTATCAAGGTAATTGTACCTTGAAGTTTTTCTCTTATAACAGTGTCTTTAAATGCTTGAAGAACTTCATAACTTATTGTTTGTGTTGATTTTACAAAACCATAAGAATTACAGCAATCACAAACCTTGGTTAATTGCTGAAAAAGTGTCTTGCCTGATCTTTTTCGTGTCATTTGAACAAGACCAAATTCAGAAATTTTTAATGCAACCGTTTGAAATTTATCCATTTCTTTTAATGTTTTTTCAAAGAATTTAGAAAGCTTTTGTCGGTTTGATGAGCTGGACATATCTATAAAGTCTATGACTATTAATCCACCAATATTACGTAATCTTAGTTGTGTTACAATTTCTTCTGCTGCTTCAATATTGGTTTTGAAAATTGTATCTTCTAGATTGTTTCGTCCTACAAATTTCCCTGTGTTAACATCAATAACACTCATCGCTTCAGTTGTTTCTATGATCAAACTGCCACCAGATTTTAAAGGTACTTTTTTCTGTAGGGCTTTTTCTATTTGTTTTTCTATATCAAACAACTCGAATAAGGCTGTACCACCATCGTAAAATTTTATTTTGTGGGCATGCTCTGTTGTAGTGTCTTTTACAAATCGATAAAGTTTGTCTTGATCTGCGCTATTATCAGTTAAAACAGCTTCAACATCTTTATCTAAATGATCTCTTATGATTCTAAGAGTTATAGGAAGGTCTTCGAAAACTTTTTCTCCGACTTCGGCTTTTTTGAATTTTTTTAAAATTGAACGCCAAATCGAGACTAAAAAGGCTAAATCTTTTTTGATTTCTTTTTCATCTCTTTTTTCGGCTGTTGTTCTTATGATCGCGCCCATGCCTTTTGGAAGGTTTTTGGCAAGAATTTCTCTAAGTCGCATTCTTTCGTTACGATCTTCTATTTTTTTAGATATGCCAATTTGTGGAATATTAGGCATTAAAACGATTAATCTTCCAGGTAGAGTAAAGCATGTTGTTAGTTTTGCGCCTTTGCCATAAATTGGTTCTTTACTTACTTGAACAAGAATATTTTCGTTTTCAGAGAAAATCTTGCTGATATCCATCTCTTTTTTAATTTTTCTTTCAACTTCATCAATTGTGGTGTCAAAGCTTGCTTCTTTGTTGAATTCTATAGTTTTTTCTATTGCTAAGGCCCTGTCTATCTCTGTTATATGTAAGAAACCA
>Ga0209340_1002520_pt1 | contig 10516 bp, 8 predicted proteins | sample EPASupsiteSAE323_FD_187266 | JGI IMG/M metagenome (GOLD analysis project Ga0209340, IMG submission 187266) | Bioremediated contaminated groundwater from EPA Superfund site, New Mexico - Sample SAE3-23 (SPAdes) (version 2) | ecosystem: Environmental > Aquatic > Deep subsurface > Groundwater >...
TGTATTTCTTCTATGTTCAAATATCAGGTTAGCTTTGCCTTTCTTTTCATGTATATTCCAAGAAATACGCTCTAATAGAAGCTTACAGGTATAATTATATAGATATTGCTTTTCATAAGGCAATAAACAATCCTTATGCAAGTCTATTTTATGTCCTGCAACAGCAACGATTTCAAAGTTTCCTTTGCTTGTAATGCAGTTAAGTGTTACTACTTTCTTTTCGTGGCTTAAATCTTTAAAATGTAATGGTTTATGTACTTGAGCTGGCTGAAATTTAAGAATATCTTTTATTTCATTTATACAAGAGGCAATAGTTTTATCGAAGGATTGATGCACAATAACTGCGGCAAGCACAAACCATTTACTGCTCCCGCCTATATTATCTGCTTTAAAATTAAAACCCTCATCTCCTGATTCATCAATATAGACATTATACATTTAAGATTTATTTCCACTAATTTTAAACAATACTGAGATTATAGCAGGAATCATTATAAATTTATTGCTGCTTAATAAACAGATATATTTGATTACAAACAGAAACACTTAATAATAATAAATAAATTTCAATTATGTTTAATTTAACACATTACAGGAGAAAAAATAAACCAATGCAAGAACAAAGGTTTATTTTTATTTCAAAGCAGTTGATAAGTAAACATAAATATATTAAAATTAAACCAAGAGGTAACAAACTTGAAAACTTATGAAAAATTATTACAACTTGGTGTGTTTACCATAAATGATGTTGATGATATTTATGGCAATAGAAATAGCTCTGCTTCGGCAGTAAAATCCCTTCTTAAAAAAGGGCTGGCTTCGAGCATTAAGAAAAATCTGTACGTTTGCAATAATATTGAAAACAAAGCTCCTATTGCCGATAAATTTAAAATAGGCAGCAGTATTACCAAAGATGCTTATATATCACATCATAGTGCATTAGAATTTCATGGAGTGGGACACCAGCTCTTTTTTGAAGTATATGTTTCTTCAAGTACTGTTTTTAAATCTTTTGAATTTGATGGCATTAAATATCAATACACCGCTTCAAAGATAACTGAAGGTATCGAAACTTATAACACTAATAGGGGCGTACGTGTTACTAATTTGGAAAGGACTATAATAGACTGTATAAAGGATTTAGACAAAGCCGGCGGATTGGAAGAACTTCTTCAGAGCTTAAGATTGATTACATATTTAGACCCTGAAAAACTGATGAAATATTTGCAACTATATAATATTCAATTTCTTTATCAGAAAGTCGGCTATATTTTGGAACATTTTAAGAAAGAACTAAAGCTGCAAGACAGCTTTATAGATTTTTGCCATAATAATATAAATAAAAGTAAACGCTATTTAGGCGACAAAGATGATAAAAATCTGGTATATAATTCCAAATGGCGAATATTTGTAAACAAGAATCTGTTTGAATTTATGGAACAAGGGGAAGAAGAGTTTGTATAGGTACGACAAAAGTTATTTTGATAAAAGAGCCAAAGAAACCGGATTTATAAGGGATAATCTCGAGAAAGTATATCGCCTGATTGATATTCTTGAATATGTCAATCTAAATCCGCTGCATAAAGAGTGCCTTGCTTTAAAGGGTGGCACTGCCATAAATCTTGTTGTCTTTAAAATGCCGAGGCTTTCTGTCGATATTGATTTTGATTTTTGCAAGTCGGTTACAAGGGAAGAAATGTTGGAATATCGCAAAGAAATAAACAACGATTTAATAACATTTTTGCAAACACAGGGATATTCGCTTCATCCTGAAAAAGTTAAGAATCCTTATTCTCTTGATTCATGGGTGTTTTGGTATATTAATTCAGCAGGAAACAGGGATAATATCAAAGTTGAAATAAACTATTCAATGAGAGCACATATCTTGCCATTTACTGAAATGTCCATACGAACTGATATTTTAGAAAAAAGTTTTTCTGTAAAAACGTTATCTCCTATAGAATTATTTGGAAGTAAAATAAATGCTCTTATTTGTAGAACCGCAGCAAGAGATTTGTATGATATAGACAATATGGTTCGCTTTAGAACTTTTGATGAAATTGAATTTTCTATGTTAAAAAAATGTATTATTTTTTATTTTGCAGTTGGCGGTAATAAAGAATTTATGACTAACTTTGATTTGTCTGTAATTGACAATTTAAAATGGGGAAAAATAAAGCAATCATTGCTTCCTGTATTGTGCCGCAATGAAAAATTTGACCTTGATATCTCAAAAAGCAGAGTTAAAGGATTTTTAAGCGAACTACTCAATCTTGATTCAAATGAAAATGAATTCATACAACTTTTTAAGACAAAAAAATATTTGCCTGAACTGTTATTTGAAGATAAAGATATTATATACAGGATTAAAAATCATCCAATGGCATTATGGAAAATCAGAGAAAAGGATTAATAAAGTAAAACAGTAATTAGGAAGTAGTCATAAAGAAACAAATAAAGGGAAATCCCGTCTATTGTATTGAGTAAAATACAGAAGAGGCGGGATTAATGGAAATTTTTGCATATTTTAACAGTTACTTATTCTACATTTTGGGACTTTTGCTAAATTGTGAAGATAAAACCAAACAACTCAGCTTATCAGCACTATTAAAGAAATCACCAAAATATATTCGCAACTTTCTTAGAAAGACTATCGATTTTGAGCATTTGTTCCTCAAGTTAATAAGCATTCTTAATATTAATTTAGCCGAAGGATTTTTCATAATTGACGGCACTCACTATTCAAAACCGTTTTTTAGACGGTTAAAATCAATATCCACACTATTTGTTGTTCGCAACAGCAGTTATACTAAAGGCTATGAAGTAGTTCTGCTGTGTTGGAGCAATAACAAAATTACATTGCCAATTTCTTTCAAAATCTGGCATAAAAATCATGGTAAAACACAGGTGGATGTTGCGATTGACTTGATTAAATACGCAAGGGAAATTTCAAATGATAAAAATTTAGGATTTCGAGTAGATGCGTTTTTTAATGCTAAAAAAGTGCTTGGTTATTTGCATCAAAATCATATATTTTTCTGTACAAGGATTGGCAGAGGCAGAATATTTTTCGTGAATGGCAAAAAAGACTATGTAAAGTCGACCATATTTGGAAAAAAATGTATAAATGGATGGCTTCCTGGGATAGGATATGTATGGATAACCAAATACAAAGGCAAATATTACTGCTTAAACCGATGCCCAGAGTATCAAAAACAGTTATATGAATGGTATGCTGAACGCTGGAAGATAGAATGTGTCTTTCGTTTTGTTAAGTCAGAGTTGAAATTGGAAGATTGTCAGTCATTTGAGGCAGTTCAACATTACAATCATATTGGATTTTGTTTCCTTGCTTATGCCCTAGTAACTGTGGCTTTTCCTCATGTTAATGCGTATGATGGCAAGAAAAAGCTTCAATATATGCTACTTAAAAAGTCTGTTTCCCTTAAACCACAGGCTAAAAAGCTGTGTGCCTAATTACTGTTAAATATACCAGTTAAAATATCAATCTTCACCGTCAATAATTTGCTTTAAAATCTGCTCTTGTGTGGTTCCATGTTTTTCGCAATAATATTCCAGCCATTTCATGCATTCTTGAATTTCTTCCCCGCAAAGTTTTTCCAGATTTTGTTTTGATTCGCCGTCTTCCCAGCTTAAATAATCGAATAAAAGTTGTGCCGAATGTTTATCAGGTTTGGAAGTTTTGACTTTAAGCAGCTCCATATCTTCATGTAGAGATATAATTACACCGATTACATCGTCAATTAGAATTTTAAAATCATTGCCGATACCTTGAATCATTGCCTTTGAATCTATTTTATTCATAAAAAACTCATTCCTGTATGCTTTTGTAACAGTTGAATTTTAACTTGCATAAAAATAAATTGTGCAATATTTGTCTGCAAATTTACAAAAAAACAATTTATGCAACATAGCAACACATTTCCTGCTAAAACACTTCCATTTCGAGAGTTGCGATTTATAATCTGCAATGACATGAATTAAACGGAAATAATGTTAATGTTAGAAAAAACAGTTGATACGACAAAAATATGGCTGGATGTAAAATCTGTAGCGGGACTAAAAGGAATTACAGAACGCGCAGTTCGTCTATCACTTAGAAATAGCAATAAATATATTTTTAAAACAGAAGATATTAGGGGAGGTAAAGCATACAAAATCTGTTTGAGCTCTTTAGAGCCTGAACTCCAGACAAAATTCTTAAACGAATATTATCAGGCTCTTGTATTGGAAGAAATTGAAATCGCTCCTCTTAATATTCAGCCAACGCAGGAAAAAATAATTCCGGAAAATATGAAAAGAATTGCCCTTGCAAGATTAGACCTTTTAAAACTATGGAAAACACATATAAAAGGAAAGAAAAATAAAACACTTGCAAGTGAAGAATTTTTGCAACTATACAATACAGGAGAATTTTACAAAGAAATTTTTGAAACCCTCGGATCAACTTCTATAGGAAGCCTTTATAGGTGGAAAGCAAAATTATCCGGCACATCCGATTGGACAAAACTTGTCCCTGATTATGTGTATAAAGGTTCCAGAGAATGCAGAACATCCCTTACTCAGGATGAAATTCAAATTTTTATGAAAATTCTTCTGAACCAAAACAAGTTTTCAATAAGCAAGGCAACAAGTTTAACCAAGCATATCCTGAATAAGCGAGGCGTGGAAATTCATGCAAAGGATATAACATACAGAAGATACGCTCAGTGGTTTCAATCAAGTCATTACGATAAGTGGATTCTTGCAAGAGAAGGGTTTAAGGCACTTCGAGATAAGGTCGAGCCCTATTTGGTTCGTGATGCTTCGGTTTTAGATGTAGGCTCTGTGCTCGTAGCAGACGGACATCGACTTAATTTTCAAGTTTTAAATCCTTTTACAGGCAGACCTTCAAGGGCAAACCTTGTAGGATTTTTGGACTGGAAGTCAGGAGGGCTTGTCGGATTTGAAATAATGATGGAAGAAGACACCCAATGTATTGCATCTGCATTAAGAAATGCAATTTTAAATTTAGGGCGAATCCCCGATATTGTTTATCAGGACAACGGTAAAGCGTTTAAAGCAAATTTTTTCACGGGAAATAAAGATTTTGAGGAGCTTGGGTTTAATGGGGTTTATGGAAAATTAGGAATTAAACCTGTATTTGCCGCTCCGTATAATGCAAGGGCAAAAGTTATAGAAAGATTTTTCAAGGAATTTCAGGAAGGGTTTGAAAAACTGCTCCCTTCATATATAGGAAGCTCCATAGATAATAAGCCTGCGTATATGAAAAGGAATGAAACCATGCACAGGGAAATCCATAACGGTTATGTCCCGACTATAGAAGAAGCAATAAACCTCATTAACTGCTGGCTTGAGTACAAGCATTCGCTTCCCTGCCCGAATGTCAAAGGAAAAAGTATCGCAGAAGTTCTTGCAACTGTTGAAAAGCAGGATATTAACGAGCAGGAACTTGATGATTTAATGATGGCTCAGGAAATTAAAACAATTCACAGGAACGGAATCAGGTTTTTAAAGCAGGATTATTATGATGACACGCTTTATGGCATAAGAGATAAAGCCATAATCAAATACAGCCTGTTTGATCTGAGCTTTATTAAGGTCTATTCCTTAAAAGGAGAGTTTTTATGCCGTGCAGAAAGAATAACATCAACTCATCCTATGGCAGAACACCTCGGGGATATTAATGATTTACAGGATTACAAGCAAAAAATAGTCAAACAAAGAAGGCTTAGGAACAAAACATTAAAAGAAGTGAGGAAATTATTTACTATGGACGATTTTAACCTTATTGAAAAACACCTTGATTACAATATATCTGCTCCCGAATCGGAGCAGATTTTATTAGAAGATAAACAGGTTTTGGAAACAATTCTTGAAATAAACAATATTCCAGTTATACCGGAAGTAAAAGTTATAGCCGAACGACCGCTAACCAGACCGATCTTTAAATCCAAATTTGAACGCTACGAATGGCACCAAAAGAACGGTTGCCATTCACAGGAAGATCGAAAATGGTTTGAAAAATATAAAAATTCTGATGAATACACACAAATTTACGGAGATGACTAAAAAATGAAAAAAGTATTTGCACGAACCCAAAATGTAAAAAATTTCATAAATATGATGAATAATTTACAAAACAGAGCCGAAGGAGTACCGGGGATGGCACTTGTTTATGGAGAGCCGGGGCTTGGAAAAACTCAGGCGCTTCTGTGGTGGGCGACCCAAAATGATGCTGTTTTTATCAGGGCCGCTAACCAGATGTCCGCTCGCTGGCTTATGCAGGAAATAATAGAAGAGCTGGGTGAAGTTCCATACTATTACTCGGCTGATTTGTTCAAGCAATGCGTAAGACAACTTAATAACGAGCCAAAGATAATCATAATTGATGAAATAGACTATCTGACAGGAAATGAAGCAACGATAGAAACACTTCGAGATATTTATGATAAGACAAACGTTTCTATAGTTATGGCAGGAATGGGGATGGCTGATAAAAAATTAATGCGATACAGGCATTTATACGACAGGGTTTCAGAAAAGTTAAAGTTTGAACCGTTTTCCAAAAAAGACATAAAGATAATAATAGAGCAATTGTCAGAAGTTGAAATGACGGAATGTGCGGTTAAACATATATTTAGTCAGACTAACAGGTTCAGGCAAATTGTAAAACTGATAAACAAAGCTGAAACCTTAGCCCACGCAAACGGGTTGAGTACGATAGATGAAATAACTTTAAAGGAGCTTTTAAAGGATGATACATGCGAAACTGACAAAACTAGCCAAGAGGCTTAAAATATTTTCTTTTGAAGAATTTTCAATAATGTCAGGGGAAAATGAAAAAATAGTTAGAATTTTCCTTGATGAACTTCTTGATCTGGGAATACTTGAAAAAGACAGGCAAAATAGCTACAAATACAACGAATTTGTCCCATCTATTCAAATTCAGGAAGCAAGGATAAAAAGGGTGAGAGGCACTTTCTTTTCAAATGAAGAGATAAATATTCTTGAAAATGAAAGAAACACGCTTGATTCTTACAAAAATGCCCCACTCCATATACAAAAAATGGTCGATAAATATTTGGCTGTGCTAAAAGCCTGTAAAGACAAGAGGGGCAGGGTTCTTGATGATTTTATTTATAACGAATGGAATAAAAACAATCCTGATCTGAAAACAAGCCCGGCTGCGTTTTGGAGAGCAAAGAGGCATTTGAAAAATTACGGTATAGCAGGCTTAATTTCTCCCTGCATAAATTTTATCGTAACTGACAGCCGAATTGATGAAGATATTTACAGGGATTTTGCTGATTATGTCCTTAAAAACAAAGACAAAAGTATGAAATACAACTATACAAAGTTTAAAAATGAATATCTGAAAAACAATCCCGAGGTGGCAGAACACGAGTACGCAGGATATTGGTCTTTTATAAACCGGATCCGAAGAGATGTGCGAAAATTTAAAAATACAGAACTCGCTGAAATTTATGATGAAAAAAAATCAGTAAAAATAAATATTAAAAAGGTCGGGTTTAAAACTTTTCAAAGTGCGGCAGAGGATTACTTAAACGATATTATCGAAAAAAATGAAGTCGGACAATGTGCACTTAAGAAACATAAACGCAATATTAATGGCGCTCTTATTCCATATTTTAAAAAAATAAAACTGGAAGAAATTGATGAAGAAAAAATAGAAAAATACAAAATGTTCCTTCAGGAACAGCAGACATCACATCTAATAATCAGGCAGCAGTTGAGTTTGATAAGGTATATTTTGAATATTTACACTTACAAAAAATGCTCCTGCGCTGAAATAAAAAGGCTTAACTCTCAATATGTCAATAAAACCAATATCCTAGAAGAAAAACAGATCCGGGATTTATTAAATATTGCCAAAAAAGAGTTTCCGTATTTTTATCCTTTACTTTTTACCGTGGCAAACACGGGATTGACCTGCGGAGAAGTTCTGGCTCTTACATGGGACAAGTTTGGAGCAAAAAATAAAAAGCTAAAAATTGAAAATTCCATACATAACGGAAAAATCATAACCATGAGGCAAAAACATGCACGCAGGACAGTAGATTTACCCGATAAAGTAGTTGAGGTTTTAATGGATTTAAAGAATTTTAGACTAAAAGAATCACAAAATTTTCAAATAACAGATTACATATTTCAGGGAAAGGATAAAAATTTTCAAAATCCTGACACTATTGTTCAGGAAAACTTTTTGCCGTTAATAACTAAAGCGGGGATAGAAAACATAAAATTTATGGATCTTAGAGACAGCTATACTGTGTTTTTGATAAAGCAGAACCTGCCTCTAACCTATGTAAAGGAGCAGCTTGGGATTCACAGCCTGAAAGATATTGTTGACAGGTATTATGATTTCATTCCAAAGATTACTAAAGAAAATTTGTGCATAATGTAGGAGTTTTACTGATATGGTTGAGACTATAACAAAAACCACAACTGAATCAAAACTTTTGAAGCTTGCTAAAAGGCTTCATAAGTTCACTTTTGACGAGTTTCTTGTTACGGCAGAAGATAACGAAGAAAATATAAAAAATTTCCTAAATGACTGCATTTTTACCGGCAAAATCAAAAAAATTGATGAAGATGCATACATATGCAGGCAAACAGAATATATGGAAAGAAAAAAACTTGTTAAAATCAGCAGAAAATTCATTTCATTTTCACCTGAAGAAATCCAAAAACTTCGTGAAGAAAGAAATACCCTTGATCCTTTTAAAAATGCTCCAAAATTTATACAAAAAATGATAAACAAATATATTGACCTGTTAGCTGAAGTAGGCAATATGAAAGGGAAAAGCCTTGATGGATACATAAACAATATCTGGAACGAAGAGCATCCTGATATGGAAACATCACAGCCCGCTTTTTACAGGGCAAAACGAAAACTCAAAACATACGGAGTAGCAGGTTTAATACCTCCCGGCAAAAGTTTTTTATCAGCCTGCCATCAATTAGACGAATTTTTATACAGGGAATTCAGGGATTACATCCTTAACAACAAAGGTAGAAGCTTAAGGTATAATTACACAAAATTTTGTGGTGAATATTTAAAACAAAATCCTGAAACCCTCAAGCGGGAGTTTCCAAGTTATGGTTCTTTTGTTACAAGGATAAAAAACGATATTTTGGTGTTTAAAGACTCGGAGCTTGCAAATATTTATGATGAAAAGAAAAAAGTTGAAATAACAAAAAAGAAAATCGGCTTTAATACTTTTCAATCGGCTGCTCAAGACTTTTTAAACGATATAATTAATAGCAATGAATTTAAGAAAGATGCTTTAACCCGCTACAAATCATATATTAATGTCAATATGATTCCATTTTTCGGGAATACCAAGTTAAGAGAAATTGATGATAATAAGCTTGAACAATTTGAAATGCTGCTAAAGGAGCAATTACTTTCGTCAAATACTATCAGAAGCCAAATAAATATAGTAAGGAAAATTTTGAAAATATATATGGACAATACCTGTCCGCCTTCTGAAATCAAAAAAATTGCTATGGAATACGAAAATAAAATAAATGTGCTTGATAGAAAACAGGTTCAAAAGTTATTAACTGTATGCAAAGAAGAATTCCCTAATTTTTATCCACTATTGGTAACCGCTGTAAATACAGGACTTACAAGGGGAGAAATATTATCGCTGACTTGGGACAAAGTTGACTGGGAAAATAAACGGATAAAGATAAACAGGTCAATGTATAACGGTGAAATAATTATTCTTAAGGCAAAAAGAGCAGTAAGAGATGTTGAGTTGCCTGATGAAATAATGGAAATATTATTAGAACTTAAAAATGTTTCAAAAAGCAATTTCGTTTTTCCTGATAATAGCGGAAATTTTCAGAATCCTGATGATATGATTAACAATAAATTCAAGCCTTTAGCAGAAAAAGCAGGGCTGGAAAACATTAAGTTTATTGACCTGCGAGATAGCTATATAGCTCTTCTTTTATCTCAGAATATTTCTTTCAGCTATGTTAAAGATCAAGTGGGATACAGTAATTTGAATAATCTTGAGGCACAGTTTAAAAAATATATTCCCCAGCAAAAAAAGAATTTTTGTTTAATTTGAAGCATATTTGAGGTATTTTTATTAAAAGTGGAAATAAAAATCAGGGCTTAAAATGGATGTTTCGATAATTCTGGTCAGCTACAATACAAAAGATTTGACCAGAGATTGCTTAAAATCAGTTTATGAAAAAACAGAAGGTTTAGAGTACGATATTTGGATTGTGGATAACGCATCGTCAGACGGATCCCCTCAGATGATTAAAGAAGAATTCCCCGATGTTAAGCTGATTGAAAGCCCAGAAAACCTTGGTTTTGGAAGAGCAAACAATATTGCAATTAAACAGTCTGATGCAAAATATTGTTTCCTTTTAAATACTGATACGGTTTTAGTTAATAATGCTGTTAAAATACTTTTTGATTTCATGGAAAAGTCCGAGAATGAAAATGTAG
>Ga0209340_1002521_pt1 | contig 10513 bp, 9 predicted proteins | sample EPASupsiteSAE323_FD_187266 | JGI IMG/M metagenome (GOLD analysis project Ga0209340, IMG submission 187266) | Bioremediated contaminated groundwater from EPA Superfund site, New Mexico - Sample SAE3-23 (SPAdes) (version 2) | ecosystem: Environmental > Aquatic > Deep subsurface > Groundwater >...
TGGTTCTTAACGTTTGACCAGGATATATGGGATAAACAACTTGAAGGAGATGCACTGAATGGAAAATTAGATGCCCTCGCAGATCAAGCTCTTCTGGATTTAAAAGAAGGACAGTGTACAGAACTGTGAGCCACAAAGCCAACCCGGAATTCTGGAAATGCTATTTAAAGCTTCCACAAGGAATTCAAAAACTGGCAGATAAGAATTTCCAACTATTAAAAGAAAATCCTCAACATCCCTCACTTCATTTCAAAAAAGCCGGACGATTCCGGTCTGTAAGGATTGGAAATAAATATAGAGCATTGGGTGTTGAGTCTCCTGACGGGATTATTTGGATGTGGATTGGTACTCATGAAGAATATAATAAATTAATTGAGACAAAATAGGGGAATCACGGGACTTCATTCGCGTCCATTCGCGTGTATTCGCGGTTAAAAAAAAGAAACACAAGAAAGCTAAGAAATCCGTCCGAACCAGGACAAAATCTCTACCTGCTTTTTAATCTGTAAATAGGCTTTTTCAATTTTCCCTGCCTGAACTTCCCAAAGTTATACTATAACTTTGACACTTTTCCTATTGGGAAATACGAATTTCCCTATTTGAATTTTCAAAGTTAGCACTAAAGTTTTTGATTAGCCTATTAGAAAAAGGAAAAAAGGGAGCACACAGGAATTGACCGTGAATTCAAGATGATGATATAATAATACAATGATAGAAATTATTCCAAGGAGAATACCATCATGAGCGAAGAAAAAACGTCCCTTGAAAAAGGAAATGAAGAACGGAAAGCCGGTCTCAACTTCATCCGGATGATTATCGAAAAAGATATCGCCGAAAATAAGAACAACGGACAGGTGAAAACCCGCTTTCCCCCAGAACCGAACGGATACCTGCATATCGGCCATGCAAAATCGATATGCCTGAATTTCGGGTTGGCCAAAGAATACAACGGCACATGCAACCTGAGATTCGACGACACCAACCCTTCCAAAGAAGAAGAAGAATATGTCGAATCAATAAAAGAAGATATCCAATGGTTAGGGTTCCAATGGGACAATTTGTTTTTTGCTTCCGACTATTACCAGCAATTGTACGACTATGCCATTCAATTAATAAAAGCAGGAAAAGCGTATGTGTGCGATCTGAATGCAGAAGAAATCCGCGAATACCGGGGTACATTAAAAGAACCGGGAAAAAACAGCCCATACCGTGATCGTTCCATAGAAGAAAACCTTGATCTTTTTGAACAAATGAAAGAAGGGAAATTCGAAGAAGGTTCTCATGTGCTTCGTGCAAAGATCGATATGGCTTCACCAAATTTGAATATGCGTGATCCTGTTCTTTACCGGATATTGAAAGTTTCCCATCACCGGACAGGAGATGCGTGGTGTATTTACCCGATGTATGATTTTGCGCACGGGCAGAGCGATTCGATCGAAGGAATTACCCATTCGATCTGCACGCTTGAATTCGAAGCCCACCGCCCCTTATATGACTGGTTTATCGATCAGCTTGGGATTCACCATCCACAACAAATCGAATTTGCCCGGCTGAATATCAATTATACTGTCATGAGCAAAAGAAAACTTCTCACACTCGTACAAAAAGGCCTGGTGAGTGGATGGGATGATCCGCGAATGCCGACAATCAGCGGGCTAAGACGCAGAGGTTTTACTCCTGAATCACTGAGGGATTTTGCCGAACGAATCGGTGTAGCGAAAGCAGATAGTACCGTGGATTACGGGTTGCTTGAACATTGTTTGCGTGAGGATTTGAATAAACGCGCAATGCGGATTATGGCAATATTGAAGCCCTTAAAAGTGGTTATTACAAATTACCCGGAAGATAAAGTAGAAGAAGTTGAAGCTATTAACAACCCGGAAGACCCATCCATGGGAACTCGAAAATTGCCGTTCTCGCGTGAAATCTATATTGAGCAGGATGATTTCAGGGAGATTCCACCAAAGAAGTATTTCCGGTTATACCCGGGAAATGAAGTGCGTTTGAAGCATACATATTACATTACGTGCCGGGAAGTTGTGAAGGATCCTGCGACAGGTGAGATTATCGAGCTGCGGTGTACGTATGACCCGGAGACACGCGGTGGTGACTCGCCCGACAAGAGGCCGGTAAGAGGAACACTTCAATGGGTTTCGGCAAAACATGCCAAAAGCGTAGAAGTTCGACTCTACGATCATTTGTTTACGAAAGAGAACCCGGATGATGAATCGGAGGGAAAAACCTTTCTCGACTATTTAAACCCGGAGTCGTTAGTTGTATCGACGCAGTGTATGGTAGAGCCGGGGATGGAAAATCTTGAGCCCTGGGCGCGTGTACAGTTTATGCGGAGTGGGTATTTCTGTGTTGATCCGGATTCAAAGCCGGGGAAACCGATTTTCAATCGAACGGTTTCGTTGCGTGATTCGTGGGCGAAGATCGAAAGCAAAATGGACGGAAAAAAGTAATATCAAAAATAAATAAAAATATTTAGGAGTGCAGGACCCTTTTTCTAAAAAGGGTCCTGCATCTACCTGAAACTATTCAAAAACCAAAATTGAAATTTATATTTTCATCAGGAAATCCTCATTCTCAAAAAAAAATTTTTACAAAATCTCTTGAAAATTGAAAACAAATTAGAGTAATATTTAATACTAAGGTTTTTATAAGTGCGAAAGGATTCAATGAGAGGGAATCGCATCAAAAAACAAATTAAGGATTAAAAGGAGGAATCATGGAAGACAAAAAAAAATTTTGGAACCGGATCCCATATTGGCTACTCGGGATTTATATGGCAGCTATAGTGGTATTTTCTATTCTTCTATTTATACAATTATGGCCATACGATGAAAAAGCTCCAAAAACCATAAAATTTCTGGGCCTTTTTATGCCACAAGAGAGAGATGCACAGATTCTAATTATTGTGTTTTTATCCGGGATTATTGGTAGTTCCATTCATAGTATGACGTCATTTGCAACATACCTTGGAAACCGAAGTGAAAAGATAAGCTGGGTGTGGTGGTATTATTTACGTCCTTTTATCGGTGCATGTTTGGCACTTCTCTTTTACGCTCTTATCAGGGGAGGATTCCTGGCCGCAGGAAGCCAGCCTTCGGATATAAATCTTTTCGGTGTAGTGTCTGTAGCCGGATTAGTGGGAATGTTTAGTAAACAAGCAATAGATAAACTCCGGGAACTTTTTGATAATTTCTTTAGAATTCAAGCCGGTAAAGGTGATGATATCAGAACCGACAAATTGATGGACAAAAAGCTGGTGAACGATGTAATGCTTCCTGTTGAGAAGATAGTATTTTTTACTCTTCCTAAAGAATTCGATGAAAGTGAGATAAAGCTATCAGTATTATATGAAAAGTTTAACGGAATGGTCACCCGGCTTCCGATTGTTACCCAGGAATTGGTTGTTAAATACCTTATCCATGAAAGTATTTTAAATAAGTTTATTGCAAAGCATAGCATTAAAAATGATACCCAAAAAGATCCTAAGAGTTTAACCTTGAAAGATATGACTTCGGATGAATATTTCAGGAAATTCATTGAGGAATCGCTGGTTTTTGTCTCACCTGATACACCGCTATCTGAAGCTAAAAAACGGATGGAAGAAATAAAGCATTGCCAGGATGTCATTATAACTGAGAAAGGACACCCGGGAGATAAAATGTTGGGTTGGTTACCCAATATAGATATATCGAAAAATATTGAAAAGAAATCGGATTAAACCCGTATAACTAATCGGAAACTTTGGGCTCTTCAGGGGCATCTAGTACCGGCTGATTCACAAGAGCAGGTGCCTTTGCCAATGGTTTAAATACTTTTAATGATTCCGCTATTTTCTCGATAAGCTTCGAATACCATTTTCCAAAGATTACATGAAAGCCCCTGGCCCAAACCGATTTTTGTGGGACTAACCCAGCTCCTGACGCATCCTCTTCCCAATCAGCCATGGTCAATGTACATGTGTTGATATGAAAACGAATATCGATCGGGTTTCGCCTTCGTAACCATTCCAGTAACGACTCACCAAGAAGCTCCTTCCGCCAACCGGAATCCAGGAAAGAAGGATAATAATAGCGGTCGTTTTTCATTTTACCGAGTTCCTTTCTCGATATCACGAGGTTGGGAGAAATCCCACGTTCTACAGCTTTTAACTTCATCACCATGTATAACATATCCAGCGCAATCGAAATGTCTGGGTCACCGGTATCATCCCGCGGGATTTGTTTCAATAATTCACGCTCCACGGTGGAAACCTTCCGCTCATACAATTCCTCGAATATGGGCCAGAGATTGTTAATCAAAAAATTCGGAATAGTCCGATCCTGTATCAAATGCGCTTTCCCCAATGTAATCCCTTTAATAATTATATTGAGATACTGGGTTTTCAAAACAGCATTAACGGGACAATTTCGTTTCTTTGCCTCAACTTCCCTCCACCTGTGAAGCCTTACCAGGAAAACCCTCTGCTTATAACTGAGATTACGACTCAACATCCCCCCAAGAGAATCAACCAACTCCGAAGGGCCGGCAGAAAAATATTCACTGTCTTCCCACCGTTTACACTCTTCCAGGGCCCATGACAGTTTACGGCTTTTCTTTAACCTCTCCTCCAGCACTTTCATTAATGGATATAAATGTTTCACATCGCTGATTGCATACCTCAACTGTTCATGCGTCAGCGGACGTTTTTCCCAGTCGGAACGAAGTTCCGCTTTGTTCATCCTGACACGTAATTCTTTCTCAACCAGGGACTGCAAACCGAGCGGGTAATCACAATTCAAAAACCCGTACGCCATCTGGGTATCGAAAAGATTTTTGGGTTTGGCGTAATAATCTGAAACCAGGATTTGATAATCATTTTCCCCGGCATGAGTAATCTTTAAAATATCGGGACTCTCTAATAATTTAAGAAATCCATCGAGTCTCCGGAGTTTCAATGTATCGATAACATAATTCCCACGCGGGGAGGCAATAGAAATAATACACAATTTACTTCTATAGTATTTTTCCGGGATAAACTCGGTATCGAAAGCCATCCACCGGCAAAACCGGTTACAATAATAAAACCGTTCCAACTGATCATCGGTCTCAACTATTCTAAAATGGCTGCTTTTGTCAAAACTTTCTTCTTTATTCATCTTTTTTCTAAATGCTGGATAAAAAGCTCTATATTCATTTTAATATAAGTTTCATAGCGTATAATATTATCATAAATCACTGGTCTATTAAAAGACCTCATCCGAAAAAAAATTAAATATTTTTCTCGTGGAGTATCGAACCCGCGATATACGTTTTCTCGATAACCCTTTCATCACCGAGACACATCAGCGAAAATAAGATATGCGGGAGATTTTCGATATCATTCACGGGCTGCGAAGAATGTTTCAGTCTGAGTATCTGTGTTGCACCGGGATTGAGTACAACAAAATCGGCTTCCTTTCCAATATCGAAGTTCCCGATTTTGTCCTGGAGGTCCAGACTGACTGCTCCCCCTCGCGTTAAAAGATAAAATCCTTTATAAGCGGAAAGTTTTTGATCCTGGAGTGCAGCGACTTTATAGGCTTCCGAAAGTGTGCGTAGCAGCGAAAAAGAAGTTCCTGCTCCGACATCTGTTCCGAGTGCAAGATGAACAGGATCAGGGCCGCAGGCGGCTTTATTTAGATTGAACAAACCGCTTCCGAGGAATAGATTGGACATAGGACAAAATACAACCGCTGCCCCTGCATGCGATAACCTGGTTAATTCCGAATCGGATAAATGTACACCATGCGCAAAAAGAGAACGGGGACCGACGAGATTGGATTTTTCATAAACCTGGAGATAATCGGAACAGTCTTTGAATAAATCGAGGGTCAAATGGATTTCATTTACATTTTCCGAAATATGAGTGTGAAGATAAACACCCGGGAATTCGTCCTGCAACCGGTGCGCTGCGTCCAATTGTTCCCTGGGACAGGTAATGGCAAACCGTGGAGTGACAGCATAAAGAAGCCTTTCTCGTTCATGCCATTTCTCAATAAGTTGTTTGCTTTGTTCATAAGAAGATTCAACCGTATCCTGTAAATATTGGGGAGCGTTTCGACTCATCATAACCTTTCCTGCGATCATACGCATGTTGCGTTTCAGGCTTTCCTCGAAAAAAGCGTCTACGGATTGAGGATGAACAGTACAGAACACAGCCGCGGTTGTAATTCCATTACTGAGTAATTCATCGAGAAATAAAGAAGCAATCTGCCGGGCATAATCATAATCATGGAACTTTTCCTCGGTGGGATAAACATAACGGTCAAGCCATTCGAGTAAATGTTCTCCGTAAGAAGCGATCACTGACATCTGGGGATAGTGCACATGCGCATCGATAAACCCGGGCAAAATCAATCGCCCCGGATAATGAGCAACAGGAATTTGGGAGTATCGACCAATAATTTGCGAATAATTCCCGAAATCGAGTATCTTCCCGTTCTCTACAGCGAGTAATCCATCCGGGAGAAAGCGGATGCATTTCTCTTCTGCTTCCCGGAAAGGATTCCCAATAAAATCCAAAAACATACCTCTTATTAAAGAAATCATAAAAACTCCTTTTACCGGGGATTATTTTAAAATAAAACTGTCATAAATGCAACCTCTTTTCCGGAAGCATTTTGTCTGCTTCTTTTCATATAGTCCCGGGTAGTTACCGATATCAAAAAAGAGAATTCTCATATTTTCATTATTCTTGTATTTTAAACTTCCTTCTATCAAAAGCTTTTTCCCTACTTTTTCTCGAATAATCCATGGGTAGTTACCGATTCCAAAAAAAAGAATTCTCATATTTTCATTATTCCTGTATTTCCAACTTCCTCCTATCAAAAGCTTTTTCCCTACTTTTTCTCGAATAATCCATGGGTAGTTACCGATTTCAAAAAAAAGAATTCTCATATTTTCATTATTCCTGTATTTCCAACTTCCTCCTATCAAAAGCTTTTTGCCTACTTTTTCTCGAAAAAGTAGGTTGACAATAAAATTTTGTATTGCTAAAATGATAGTCTAGACAATTATTTTAAAAGGAGCAATTAAAATGGGAAGTATTATTAATGTGAGTGAAATTGTAGAATTCGCGGTTCGGATTGAGCAGAATGGATTTAAATTTTACATCGAGTCGATCAAGAAACTTTCGGATGATCGGTTAGTGAAGTTGTTCCAGTTTTTAGCGGATGAAGAGTTCAAACACGAAGAGACTTTCAAACATTTATTAACGAAAGTTGGAACGTATATCCCGCACGAAACTTATCCGGGTGAATACGAAGCATATATGCTGGATTTCCTGAAAACACACGCCCTGGCAAATGAGGCAGCATTAAAAGAAAGATTGAATTCTATTAAAACCGTTGCTGATGCTGTGGAAGTTGCTTTATCCTTTGAGAAAGATTCGATAATACTTTTCACGATGCTGAAGAAGTATGTCGATGATAAAAATAAACCGCTGGTTGAATCGATCATCCAGGAAGAAGTTGCTCATATTTTCAAAATAACTCAATACAGGCAGGGTAAGTAATTTTTACAAAAATAGTAGCTTTCGATAAGGTGAATGAGATCCATTACCGTTGAGAAGGTTAATATTATCAGTGTTGTTGATTTTTTGTAGGTGGCAGGCAAGCCTGCCCCTTATAAAATCGCTCAGGTGTATAGACCAGTCATGCCCTTATACAATAGCTTAGATGTAAGGACCATGCATGCCTGGTCCCTACGTAATCCGTTTTTTCCCCTAAAACTGAATAGTTACTGCACTTTTTTTTGTATTTTAGCTCAAAACATGGTAAACTATTAGTCCAGTATATTTAAGAAATTTTCTTTGAAATCCAGAAATGTACCAGTATAGTATAGATAAAGGAGTGAGCATTGGGATTTGATGAACTCTTTGGAAACCGGATGGCCCGGCATATCCTGTCAAGTTATTTGAAAAACAGCATAATCCCGTTCAGCATGATTTTTTCAGGGCCGAAATCCGCCAATGTTTTGAGTTTCGCTATTGCGTTTGCCAAAGCCGTGAACTGTTTGGAAAAAGAAGACGACTTCTGCGGACACTGCACCCACTGTACCGAAATCGATAAAGAAATCTTCATGGATCTGAAAATCCTTGAACCGGACGGACAGTTTTTTAAAAAAGAGCAGATCTCTTTCCTGGTGGAAGACAATTACAAAAAACCTATGAAAGGGAAACGCAAAATCAATATCCTGAAAGATGCTCACAAAATGAACGAGACGGCAGCCAATTCATTCCTGAAGGTACTGGAAGAACCGGCCCCGCAAAATGTGTTCATCCTGCTGACCGATAACCTGAGAGGACTTCTTCCGACAATCACGTCAAGATGCCAGACAATAAAGTTTTCCCCGTTGTCGAGTCAGGAAATAGAATCATGCTTGAAAAACCAGGGCATTGACGAGAAAAAAGCCCGAGTCATTTCCTACCTTGGTACAAGCATGGAAAAAGCATTGAGCGTTGATTTCGAAGACCTGATGAAGAAACGCGAACGCACATTCATGACTTTAAACAGCCTCCTGACTCAAAAAGGAATGGATACGGTTCTCCTGGACCTCTTCAACCTGAGCAAAAGCCGGGAAAAGTTCCTGGAAACATTTACCGAAACAGTAAACCTCCTGGAACTGATGATTCGCGATATGATGATTCTCAAAATCGATCCTCAGAGCAGCTTCGTAATCAATGTCGATTACAAAGAAAAACTCGCGATGCTTTGCCGCTTTATTTCCACGGAAAAAGCACTGTTCCTGATCCGCAAAATGGAGTACCTCCTGCGCGATATCCAACGAAACCTGAACGTAAAAGTATTGATACTGGAGTTTATTAACAGTTACACCAACAACGAGGTAAATGATGTCTAGAGTAATTATAGTTCGAATAGATGATCGAAACGATGTTCTCCACTTTAAATCAGAGGAAACAAATTTAGAACCGAACGATCATGTTATAATAAAATCGTTCCTGGGCGAAGAACTGGGAACAGTAGTGAAATCCTTCGGAGATGTATTCAACGAAATAAAAAATATTTGCGCAATTCCTGAAATATTGAGAAAAGCCACTGACCAGGATATGGATAATTTCAGCAAGAAATGCCAGGATGAGAAAAAAGCATTCGAATTCTGCCAGAAACGAATCAAAGATAGGGAAATCCCGATCAAATTGATTAAAGTTTCATTCTTCACATCGGAGCGGAAAGCTATATTTTATTTTACATCGGAAGGGCGGATTGATTTTCGAGACCTGGTAAAAGATCTTGCGAAGCGGTTTAAAATGCGTATTGAGATGAGACAGATCGGGATTCGAGATGAAGCAAAAATGGTGGGAGGTTTCGGTGTATGCGGCAGGCAGCTTTGCTGTAAAACCTTTCTCAACTGTATAGAGCCGATTACGCTTCAGATGGCCAAGCGTCAGAATCTTAATATGAACCCGGTTAAGATTTCGGGGCAATGCGGGCGCTTGATGTGCTGTCTCTCGTATGAAGAAGACATGGGCGGTCGAATCTATATTGAAGACCAGGACGAACTGGTTGGATATAACGAAGAAGAAGACATGGAAGACGATATCCTCCACGATATGGAACCTCCGGCAGGGAGATAACCGCTTCCCCCGGCACAGTTTAACCAATAAAATTATTTAAAAATATAACTGGAACATTAAGCAAAATGAGGATAAAAGAGGAGCAAATGAAACTAAAAAACTCGATATCCACAGGATTAATCCTGTTAATGCTTTTATGTGTAAGCAGCGGTGTTGAAGTCCAAGCAAAAACCAAAGCGATATACACTTATTATAATTTTTCGTATGGAGCGCGGGCTCTTTCCATGGGGAATGCCTATACGGCAGCAGCGAACGATTTAACGGCAATATACTGGAATCCAGCGATAGTCGGAGAACAAACCGGATCGCGAGTGTTTTTCAATTATCGATCGGACAAGCTGAATTACTCTATAAACACTGAAACCGATAATACCGGGACTTACCCGCGCACGTATTCGTATCATCTCAACCTGAAAATGAAAGAGATCGATTTCTTTTCCGTTTCTGCGCCGGTTATCTTCTGGGATGTTAAATGGAATTTTGCACTCAGTTATTACCGGATGATCCCCTACGGGTTTTCGGGAGAATCGCAGGGAAGACTTGTTACGACAGGAAGCGGATGGACAAATACAGAAGATACATGGCTTGAATTCAATGGAAGTAATGGAATTGATGTTCTTGCGTTTACAGGAGCATTCGATTTGATTGATTCGATTGCGTTCGGGATAACATACCAGCGTTATTTCAATTCGGGTTCGATTTCGTACAGCCTGGCCGGACCAGGAGAAGTTTATAAACAGGATTATTCCGAAAAAACCGACGGATGGAATGCCATTCTCGGCCTCTTATGTAAGTTAAATAAAGATTTTTTCCTGGGTTTAACTTACCAGACTCGATATAAAGGGACGCTTCAAACCGACTATACTTACCAGGATATTTCAGGGG
>Ga0209340_1002523_pt1 | contig 10509 bp, 13 predicted proteins | sample EPASupsiteSAE323_FD_187266 | JGI IMG/M metagenome (GOLD analysis project Ga0209340, IMG submission 187266) | Bioremediated contaminated groundwater from EPA Superfund site, New Mexico - Sample SAE3-23 (SPAdes) (version 2) | ecosystem: Environmental > Aquatic > Deep subsurface > Groundwater >...
CTTCTAACACCGGCGATGAGGGTCTTAATACTGATATGCAAAAATATTTTGGTGATGTAATTAATGCTATAACAACTAACACTAAAACTGATGAGATGATGACAACTTTGCAAAGTGGAGTGGTTCAAACTCAAAATAAATATAAATTAAAAAGATAAAGCAAAAACCACCCACTCCGATTAATATCGGAGCACCCTCCCTTGAAAATGGATGGCATAAAAAATTAAAAAAATAAAAATGATTATTGTAAATTTTAAAAACTATAAAGAAACGTTTGGTGATGGAGCAATGAAACTGGCTGAAATTTGTCAAAAAGTAGCTAAAAAAAGTGGAGTAGAAATAATTCCAGCAGTATCGGTTTTGGACGCAGTTATAATTCAAAAAGAGTTGGGAATGAAAGTTTTTTTGCAAAGTGTTGACCCAGTCTTTGAAGGCCGAGGAAGTGGTTTTGTTTCTCCATTGAAAGCTAAAGAATTAAAAATTGAAGGTAGTTTATTGAATCACTCAGAGCACAAATTGGCTCCAGGAACGGTAAAAAAAATGTTATCTGTTTGGCCAAAAAATTTTAAATCAATTGTTTGTCTTTCGACTTTAGGACAAGTTGAAAGTTGGGCTAGAAATATAAAACCTGATTTTATAGCTTATGAACCAAAAAATCTAATTGCTAGTAAAGAAAAGTCGGTAGCATCTGAAAATCCAAAAATAATTAAAACTATAGTTGATCACTACAAAAAAATACCAGTATTAGTGGGGGCTGGAATACACTCAATTGAAGATGTAAAAGTATCTTTGAAAATGGGCGCGGCTGGAATACTTATTTCGTCTTTTATAGTTCAATCAAAAGAGCCTGAAAAAAATTTAATCAAGTTAGCAGAAGTTTTTATATCTTGATATAATTCTTATTACATATGGCATCTATAGATAATTTGTTAGTTTCCCTACTCGTCGATGAAGTTATTGGCGGTTTTATCGTCACTATTCCACCTGGTCATGTGGGTTGTATTTATAGTGTTTTTAGGGGTGTTTTGAAAAATGTTTGGTATCCAGGAATGCATTTTAAAGTACCAATAATTCACAGAGTGAAATTATTTAATGCCCAATTAATTGAATATACGATAGCTAAAGATATTGTCCTTAAAGATAATAAAGAAATTATGGGTGATGAAGTAATTAACGCAGTCACTGCTGATAATAAATTTGTGGCTGTTGAAGCCACAGTTTTGATAAAACTTGATACTGAAAGATTGCCAGAGATTTGGCAAAATATTGGAGAAAACTTTGTATCTAAGGTGGTTCGACCAGTAACCAGAAGCCGAATTAGAAAAGTGTTGACTAATCATACTTTGACTAAAGCTTTGTCGACAGATAGAAGTATTATTGAGGATGAAGTTAAAGAAGAATTGAAAACTTCTTTATCGACTCATGGGTTAAATGTGGAAAATTTCTATTTAAGTTCGTTGACTCCAATTGAAGGATGGCAAGTAACCGACAGTGAAGTGTATTTAAAATCGGGAGAACCAAGCTCACCAAAGACTGCTGAAGAAATTAAAGAACAAAGATTATTTACCGCCCCGACAGAGTCAGAAACCAAAAATGACACGGGAGTCCGTAACTAAAAAGAGTTTTGAAAGCTGAATTTAGAGTAGAAAAAGTAGTGGCAACATCGTCAAAAATAATGATATTTAAAGGTATTTTTTGATCAGAAACAGCAAAAGCCCCGTCAAGATTGGCTTTTTTGGCAAGTTTACTGTGTATTTTTGCTTGAATATGAGTATTTTTGGAACGAATTAAAATTTGATCTGAAAATTTTAAATTTAATTTTTGAGCCAAGAGTTTTCCAATTAAAACTGATTGGTTGAAACCTCGCCAATTTTGACGGTAGTGATGAAGAGGAATAGGAATAATAATAAAATCATTTTTTTGCCAATAAGTTAATAAATTTGAAAAATTGGTTTTAATTAAAATGGCGCAGTTTTCGGTAAAAGAATCAATAATATCGGTGACAAAACCATATTTTATCTCAGTAATAATTTTTTTGATAAGACCGTTGTATTTATACAGACTAAGATGACCCTCGATTTGAGGGTTTTTAGTGGAAAATATAGGTGAATGAGTGGTTTGTTTATTTAGACATGAAGGACAAAAGTAGCTACCTTTTTGGCCGCAACCGAGACATTTTCTGGGAAAAAGTAAGTCGAGAATTAAAGACAATTTAGTTAATTAATAATTAAGAGTTAATAATTAATAATACAAAACCCACCCATCCCTCGACAAGCTCGGGACACCCTCCCTTGATGAATGGAGGGCTAAAACTTTATTTTTGGCCGTATTTTTGGTATGATACTCCTCACTGGAGATGTAATGCATCGACGGAGTACGTACCTTAAAAAACTGCAAGCCGACTTTGATCCATTGAGTCGTTAAACAGGGTTAAAACAATAATGCTGAAAATAAACTCAGCCGTTTGGTAACTGATTTCTCCAATTATATTGGTCAAATCACTACTCCATCTTACGCTACTGTGCAAGCTTTAGCTTAAGACAAACCATTCTTTGGTCTCCCATTCTAGAGAAGATTAGAGAGTGCCAACTAAACTAGAATGCTGTCTAAAAAATCTCGATTTTTTTTAGACATAAGAGAGGGGTAATGCCCTCATCAATCGATACGACAACGCCTTTTGTAAACTTTAGCTGTTGTCGGTGTAAAAGAAGGTTTATCTAAGCTTGTAGAGGTTTTTTATAGTCTGCTTTCGGACCTCGGCTCGTTACCGAGCATCTCCTCAATAAATAAAAAAATCCGTTTCTGACGGATTTTTTTTATTTGGTGATTTGTTTCATTTCGCGGTCTTTGATTTGCTGTCTTTTTTCGTATTTTCTCATCTTACGACCGACACCAATTTCGAGTTTAAACCATTTACCTTTTAGAAAAATGGCAATGGGAATAATCATGTATTTTTGGTGACGAAGAGAAATTAATTTAGCAATTTCTTTTTGAGATAAAAGTAAACTTCTTTCGGAAGTAGTGTCGGTGACACTATCTTGAGCGTATTTATATTTGGATATTTTTAAGTTAAAAAGAGTGGGAATACCATCGATAACTTCGATTTTGGAACCATTAAATTGTGGTTGATTTATACGCAAAGATTTGGCGTCAGCTCCATTTAAGGAGATGCCGGCTTCAAATTTTTCAATAAATTGAAAATCACGAGAATCTTTGTTGAAATAACGCATAGCTAAGGTTAGTATAACAAACCTAGTCTATAAACTAATTTTGTAGATTTTTTGATCGGAAGCAAGAACGTATAAAATATTATCGCTTATAACAGTATCAACAACTTTTAATTGACCTAAATTGTATTTGGCAACGAAATCCCCTGTCTTTTTGTAAACAAAAATAATATTTTGATTGTCAATAAAAGTGATAAAACCATTTTCCTCTGAAGACAAATCTAAATTTTTGGTTTGAGAAAATTGATTAGTACCCGATAATTTGAAATTGTCTTTGACTCCACTAATATAGTTTTCAATCGATCCATTTTGATAAAGAACCCAAATTTCGCCATCAATAGCCAAAGAAATGGGCCCAAGAGATAATTTTTTATTATCTTTAAGCCAATTTTGAGGTGAAGAAAAACCTGACGAATTGGGAGTAAATTTCCAAACTGATTGATTATCACTATCAATGAGATATAAAGAACCATTCCATGATTGAATATCAGTAACAGTGACAGATTCTTCTAAACTGGAAAGAGAAATTTTTTGATCAATACTGGAATCGTTAATTTGACTAATATGATCCTGATAGGATAAATATAATTTTTTATCATCACCAAATATTTTGGTAGCCGATTTGATATTCTCGGATATAAGAAGACTTTTACTCGATTTTTCGGTAATACTAAGACTATCAATACGACCACTGGCAGAGTCTAATAAATAAATTTTGTTACCAACAAGAAGAAGATCTTTGTATTGAGGATTGCTAATAATTAGAGAAGTATCAAAAAAAGTTTCAGGAGTAAAATTTTGATTAACTCCGGTTTGGGACAACAAAAGGTTAATTTGAGATTTGAATTGATTAACTTCGTCGATGTGAACATCTAGTTTAATCATTTGATCAACTAATTTTTCTGATTCTTTGGCGCCTGTTTGGGCAGCCTCTAAATTCATACTTTTGACCAAAGAAATATTATTTAATTGACTTTCTAACTCTGTTTTTAGTTGCTGATATTTATTTTCGGCTGTAATTTTTTTATTTTTTTGATAACCAAAAAAAGAACTAACAAAAAGGCCAACTAATAAAACAAGAGCGACAACAACTTGAATTTTTTTTCTTTTACCAATTAAACGAGGTTGTTGATTTTCCACAAAAACCTCTGGAATTGGATCAATTTTGGTTTCTAATATCGGCTCAGAAATTGGTGGAGGTAATTGAATTTCAGGTGAAGAAATTATTTGAGATTCATCAGAATTAATTTCAATTAGAGCAGCAGAGAGATGATCTTGATTTTCGACAGAATAAAAAAGAGATAAAATATTTTCTTCAATGTTTTGAATATTTTCTTCAAAAAGAATGGATTTGATTTTATTCCAATTAATTTGATTAAAAAAAGAATTAGTCATAATAAAAACTCTATCTTGTGATTTGATTGGACCAGAAATAGAATTAAGTTTGTTATCCCCTTTTAAAAGAAGACTAATTTGAGAACCACGGTTGAGAGCAACTTTATTGGAACCAAGAGAAACTATATAAACAACAGACTCTAAAATAACGACTAAAGTTAGATTTAATTTTGATGAATCTGAAAATTGATTTACTTGATTAATAGTTTGTTTAAGACTGGAAAGAATATCTGTGGAATCAAGATTGAAATATATTTGATTTATTTTGTCAATAATATTGTGACCAGTGGTGGCAATTTCTGAATCGTCGGGAGAAAAAAAATCTACCAATCCAAACAAATGACCTTTTTGAGATTGAATGAAAGAATCGTCAGGTTCGTTTTCCCAATATTGAGACCAATTTTGGGAGCTATTTTTACCAATAAAAGATCGACAGGTGAAATGCATTAATTAATGATACTACAAGATGACGATGATCAGAAAAACCAAAACGGCAGCGGCAATAAGATGGATGAATGAAAATGAGATTAAAATTGAATTAAATTTATCTTTAACGTTTTTGGTCATGGAAGTAACTTGTTTGACAACGATAAGAGAAAAAACTAAATAAAATAAGGAACAAGCAATAAAAAATATTTTTAAAACAGTTAAAAATAGAGGCATTAGATTGTTGACATCTAGATTCATAATTCGCCTCCTTTTGGAGTACAATTTGGGGCATTTCGAAGTTCTTGTATAGCCTTAATAATTTTTTCGGGGTTTGGAACATTTTTAAAAATAATTTGATTGATTTCGGAAGCTGTTTGAATTAAAACAGTACCAAAATTAAAAAATGTGCCTAAAACTCCTCGAACAGAAGAAGAAACATCTTGAATAACACCAATATCAGCTTCGGCAAAATGTTTGTTGATAAGATTATTGAATTTAATATCGACTAATCTTTTGTTGGTGAGAATATAAACATCAAAATACCAATCCAAAAATTTTTCAAAAGCGTAAATAAAAGTGAAAAGATACCAAAAAAGGTGAGTAATAAATTGATAACCTGCAGGAAGTGATTTAAGAGTATCGAGCATATCAACGATATTGGGGACAAAAAGCATTAAGACGGTGATAAACATCCATTTTAGATTGACTATCCAATGAGATCTAACTGCTAAAATAATGACTTCTTTATCTTGTCTTTCGGTAAAATCAAAAATTTTTGGATTGACTAAAAAAGCGGAAAATGGACTTTTGGTATGACCTAAAATATCATAAATCTTCTGATCTGATTTGGATTTAAATATTTTTACTTTTTTAGGATGATTAATTTTAGGAAATTCTTTTGGAGGTTCTTCAATTAGAATATTGGTAGGTTCAGTTGTTTCGGTTATCGGATCATCTGGGGCTATAGTGTCTAGATCTTTGGATCGATTCATAATTGAATTTTAGCAGATTTATGGCAGTTTTTAAATAAATTATAAAAGATGATTATTTTCTAAAAGATTTTTTATTTGAGAAGCAAGATAGGAGGCATTTTGACGAGGAGGAAGATGGAGAAAAAGTTGATAATTTTGACTATTTTTTTGATTTAAAAAAACTTGAGTAGAAAAAGCAATCCAATTGCAATTGAAAGTACCCATATTAGAAGAAATAGAAAATATATTACTATCATAGTAATCTAATGGCGGAATACTCAAATCTAAAAATATTGGATAAAAAGGATAAATTGATTCTTGGTTAAAACTATTTTTGGCTTGGGTCTCGATATGAATTTTGGAAAAATTACCATAAAGATCTCCAAGGCCGATAATTAAATTATAAGAAGAATTTTGGATATATTTTTGAAAAAAAGAACGAGGATGAAAATGAATTATTTGATAATCAATGTCATTTGAAGGAATTATTTTTTGAAGTTCTGAAAGAGTGCGGCGAGAAATGTTGGTGCCCCATTGATTGCTAAAGGCATAAATTAGAATCATTTATTTTTTTAACAAAAGATCACTATAAGAACCAGAAACTAAATCTTGGTCTTTAATTTTTAGTAAATTTATATAATATTTACATTGTTTTAGAAGATCTTTTTTATCAATAGTTCCATCTTTATCAATGGCTTCAATTTCAATAAAAGAACCCAAATTTTTTACTTGATCAATATGAAATTTAACATTTTTTATAAAATATATTTCTCGTTGTTTATCGACAACTACTAAAATATCTAAACTTTTTATTAAGATATCTTTTAAAGAATTACCTTTTGAAATTTTATATAAAGTTATATTTGATTGTTTTGGTCCTTCTTGATTATCTCTTTCATAATGAATTAAATTATTTTCGATTGTTCCTTGTCTTAATTTCAATCTACCCTTAGGTATTTTAAAATAAGTATCTATTTGATTATCTTTCCCTTTAAACTCAGCGTTTTGAGATTTTAAAATATCACGAATTTTATCAAGATTGGAACACTTGGCCTTAATTTCAAAATTGTTAATATTTTTCATAAATTTTATTTTTTCTCAATATTAAAGAGATCGGATTTTATAACAATAGCGCCAGGAGAACGAAGATTGAAAGCAGTTTTAAAAGTAGAGGCAGAAAAAGTAAAATCACCTTTGTCGGTAGAAACTCGAACATTTTTGGTGACACCACCAGTAGAATAATCGACAGAAATAGAATTGACAGAAGAAATAGGACCACCTTTGTCACTGACCTGACGACGGAGTTCGTCTTTTGACCAAGCATTGCCATCACAAGAACCGATACAATTTTGAACTTGAGATAAATGACTTGAATCACCGGTTTTGTCGTAATAAAGAACAGCATTAACAATGTCAGAAAATTCTTCCTGATTTAACCATGGATGAGAACGACCATAAGCAGCATTACTACGAGTTTTGTACCAACCTTTGTAATACCAAGCAGAGCCAGATTTTTTTTCATAAGAATCATTGGGCCAACAAGATTGATTGCCACAAGTAGTGTCCCAGATTTGCGGGGTGGTATGATCTTGGGAAGAATAAGAAAGGGTAGCACCACCAGAAGTAGAAGCATACATAGTAGAAAAGATTTTGCCGGTTTTATTACTTTTGATAACTATACCTCTAGTATCTTCAACAGCTTGTTTCCATTTGCCCGGAGAATTAAATCTGGTTTTAGAATAAACTTGACATCCTTCATCAATACAAATTGAACTAGATAAATTATTTGTATAGTTGAGAGCATAGGTACGAGCAGCAATGGCTTGAGCTTTGAGAGCTTCATAGCCACCTTCATCACCCCATTTGGCGGGCATTTCGGCAATACCAACTAAATAATTATCTTCAAATGGTATAGATTCATTTACTTGACGACCACTTGAAATATATCTAATTGTAATTGATCCAGGAGAATCCGTTTTTTCAATTTTAATATCACCATAATAAGCCCGAAGAATCGTTTCATAATTTTGACCAGATTTGGCTCGACCAAAAGCACCGTATTGAGACATACCTTTACGATGTGGAGCGCCAAAAGAAAAGAGAGCAAAAGCAGGCGAAGATCCCGGATTATAATCAGCTCTGGAAGCAGGATCGTCGGAAGAAGAAACATCACCGACTGAAGTATTAAACATGGCAGTTTTTTCAGCAATTAAATTTTGCTGTTTTTGAGAAAGTTCGGCTTTGTAGGTCTCAGCTTTATTAATTTCATTACTTAAAAAACTAAAACGAGTTTCAAGAGTTTTTTGAAGATTGGCTAGTTTATTTTTTTCGGTTTCTAATTTAGATTTATTTTCGTTTAATGAAGTAATATCTTTAGTAAATTGAGTAATGGTATCTTTGTCGCGACTAATAACTGATTGGTACCAAGTATATTGTTGAAGAATCGAGGAACTGTCTTTACCAGCAAAAAAAATTAACAAACTACTAAATTTTTTACTATTTTTATAATAACGTTTAACCCTTTCACCCAAAAGAATTTTTTGAACTTCTAGATCGGCTTCTTTGTCAATTAATTTTTGATTTAATTGAGTGATTTGAGTACCGACAGATTTAATTTGAGAACGATATTGGATAATTTTTTTTTGAAGATCGGTCGACTCATTTTTTAAAGGAGCAATAGCCGATTCAAGATCAGCAATTTGTTTGGTTAAGGCAGCAATATCGTCATCAATACTGGCAAAAGATGGTTTGGTTATGAAAAATATAGCCAATAAAAACAAGAACAAAAATGATATTTTTTTAAAAATTGAATTCACTGTTTAAGTTTAACATTTGATATACTAAACTCATGATGAAGAAGTTATTTAAGCCGTTTTTGGGAGTCTTTTTTTGGATTTTATCAACATCTCAAGTAATGGCTTATGGATTTTGTGGTGAAGGAGTACAAACAGGTCTTGGCTGTGTACCAATAGAAATCAACAAATTTATCGCTTGGCTATTAAGTTGGTTATTTGGAGTGGCCGGTGGAATTGCTTTTGTATTGATGGTGTTTGGATTTATCATGTTGGGAACTTCTCAAGGAGATGAAAAAAAGATGGCTGGTGCCAAAGAAACTATAACTTCAGCAATAACTGGTTTATTAGTATCAATTTTTGCCGTTTTTATTTTAAAATTAATTGCAGTTAATATTTTACAAATCCCAGGATTAAGTTAAATTATGGCATTAATGGACGCTTACGGAAATAGCGGTTTTGCTTTAAAAAACAAAACTATTGGAGATATTATAAATATGCTTTTGCCTTATGTATTTGTTATCTCTGGATTAGTTTTATTGTTTATGTTGATTTTGGGAGGAATTCAATTAATGACTTCGGCTGGAAATCCAGATAAAATTAAAGCTGGATCTGGAAGAATAACTCATGCGTTGATTGGATTTTTGATTGTTTTTATAGCTTATTTCGTCTCTCAATTGGTGGAAGTGATGTTGGGTGTGAGTTTCTTAAGTGGCTAATTATTATTTACCCATTCGTCGGTGACGTTGTTGATACCAAACAATAGCTTTGTCTAATTGTTTTGGATTAAAATCTGGCCAAAAAATATCAGTAAAATAAAGTTCAGCATAAGAAAGTTGCCATAATAAAAAATTGGAAAGACGATATTCTCCACCAGGACGAATGATGAGATCTGGATCGGGTTGATCTTTGGTATAGAGATATTTGGAAACTAATTCTTCGTTAACTTTGTCTGGTTTAACGCCGTCTTTGATAATATTTTTGATAGCATTGACGATTTCATCTCGACCACCATAATTTAGAGCCACATTAAATTTGATTCTTTCTTTATCCAAAACTATATCCATAATTTTTTTGATACCATCTTTGACTTTGAGAGGGAATGCTTGAAAATTACCTAAAACAAAAAAACGAATTCCAGAACGACGATATTCTTCTCTTTTTTCTTTGACAATTCTTAGTAATAAATTAAAAATTCCTTTGACTTCTTTGGCAGAACGATTACGCCAATTTTCGGTAGATAAGGCATAAACTGTAAGATATTTAACTCCAATATCACGACAATAATCAACAATTTCTTCTAAATTTTTAGCGCCGGCTTCATGTCCTTTTTCTGCCGGAAGTCCACGAGCGGTAGCCCAACGACGATTGCCATCCATAATAATGGCAATATGTTTAGGTAAATTGTTTTTATCAATTTTGGCGTTCATTAATACTTAGTCGTAAGTTTAACAAAAAATCCCCCGCAACTGCGAGGGGATTTTAATATTTTTTAAATTAAATGCGTTTATTAAGAGTCGACTGTTAGTACCAGAAAGCCACTCTCCGCTTTAGAAAAGCATTGAAATGGTTGAAGTGGTATCGACCTTTCGATCGAATACAAAACCTCAAAGGAGGTGATCCATCCGCACCTTCCAGTACGGATACCTTGTTACGACTTAACCCTCATCGCTGGATTTACCTTAGTCCCACAAA
>Ga0209340_1002525_pt1 | contig 10500 bp, 7 predicted proteins | sample EPASupsiteSAE323_FD_187266 | JGI IMG/M metagenome (GOLD analysis project Ga0209340, IMG submission 187266) | Bioremediated contaminated groundwater from EPA Superfund site, New Mexico - Sample SAE3-23 (SPAdes) (version 2) | ecosystem: Environmental > Aquatic > Deep subsurface > Groundwater >...
CAAAATCAACTTCATGCAGATCGCTTAAAAGTAATTTTACATCAAATATTGTTCCAAATGATCCATGAGCAACACCCAACTTAAAACCAGCAACATCAACAGAAAAACCTGCTTCAGTTAAAAGCTTATAAGGCTCTCCAAATTCCAAATCTTGAAAATCTTCCGGCATTAAAATAAATAATACTTTTTTCATAGTTTGCCCCAAACTTTTTTGATAGTTCAAAAAAACTTTAAAACTCAAAAAACAACTTATTAAAGTTATACCTATAATGAAAAAATATGAACTTTTAAGCATTATTCTCCTTTAATTTTAATTTATTCCAATAATTTTAATTTATTCCAAATTCTAAAACTAAAGGCACCAAATGTAAATTTAATTGATTTTCTTTATAGTGGGATATTTCCATGCTTGCGCTTCGGAAGCCGCTCAACTTTTTCTTCTGTAATTTCTAGCGAGCGAACAAGTCTTTGACGAATTTCTTCGGGCAAAATTATAGCATCAATATAGCCATATTCAGCTGCAACAAAAGGATTTAAATACTCTTCTGTATATTTTTGTTTTAATTCTTCTTCAGCCACAAATTTTTCTTCGGCCGTATTTAACTCATTTAATTTTCGTTTATATAAAATATTCACTGCTCCTTGAGCACCTAATACCGCAATTTGAGCTGTTGGAAGAGCAAAATTAAAATCAGACCCCAGATGTTTACTACCCATAACAATGTATGCACCGCCAAAAGCTTTCCTTAAAATAACTGTAATTTTAGGAACTGTAGCTTGAGCATATGCATAAATTAACTTTGCGCCATGGCGAATAATCCCATTATGTTCTTGATCCACTCCAGGAAGAAACCCTGGAACATCAACGAAAGTAACTATAGGAATATTAAAATTATCACAATTTTTTATAAAACGAGCAGCCTTACAAGAAGAATCTATATCAAGCACACCTGCTTTATGTAAACTTTGGTTTGCAACTACCCCAATAACTCTACCTGATAGCCTTGCAAAACCTACCACAATATTTTTTGCAAAGTCCTCTTGAATTTCAAAAAATGAATTTTTATCAATAATCGCATCTAAAAAATTTTTAACATCGTAAGATTGATTTTGATTTTGAGGAATTAAAAGCTCCCAATCAGTAAAATTATTTAAATTATTTTCTTCATAATCAAAATCTTCTTTTAAAGCCGAAAATGATAAATAATTATCAGGTAAGTATGATAAAAGCTGTTTAACTTGAGAAAAACATTCATCCTCAGATTGTGAAATAAGATGAACAACACCAGACATTTCAAAATGAACTCTAGCTCCACCTAGCTCATCTTTATCTATTTCTTGATGCAAAACATCTCGAATAACGTCAGGGCCAGTAATAAACATCTGGCTAATTTTTTCCGTAGCAAATACAAAATCAGTTAAAGCTGGAGAATATACAGCACCACCAGCACAAGGTCCAAGAATTATAGAAATTTGAGGAACTATCCCTGAATACCTAGTATTGCGCATAAAAATATCACCGAAACCTGCAAGAGCATGAATTCCTTCATCAATTCTAGCTCCACCTGAATCCAAAACTCCAATGATAGGGCAACCAACTTTAGCTGCAAGATCCATTATTTTACAAATTTTTTGAGCATGTCTTGCTCCAAGAGATCCACCTTTAATAGAAAAATCCTGGAAAAAAGCAGCAACTTTACGACCATTAATTCTTCCAAAACCGCAAATAACACCGTCGGTATAAAATTTTTCTTTTAAAAAATGAGATGTTGCAAGTTGATCTATTTCTTCAAATGAATTTAAATCAAGTAAACAATTAACTCTTTCTCTAGCAGTCTTTTTACCTAAATTTACTTGAGAATTTAAGCGACCAGCACCCCCACCGATCAAGGCTTTTTCTTTCTTTTTATTTAAAACATTTAAAGTCTTATTTTCCACAAAAACCTACTCTATTGTAAAAAAACGATAAAAATTTAATTTTTCTTAATAAAAGCAGTATAAAAGGCAATAAATTAATTACAAACGCAAGAGTGATAAAAATGATTATTTTCCTAATTTCCCAACAAATTTTAAAGAATTTTGAATAAATTCAATACAATCAAAAAACATTTCACCCTGTTATTGCAAATGGAAACAAAAACATCTTGTACTTTAATAGGCAACAATGTAATTAGCATAAGGTTTCCACAATTTATAGATATTTTTAATGGCTTAGAACCTAAACTTAAAAGCTACTTACTATCACATAGATATGTTAATCGTGATTAAATAACATCATCTAAATTTTAAATTATTCGGATAAAAAAAAATTCAATATAAAAAAATTAAGTCTTTTTTTATCCGAATATCACCTTTTAAATTCTCCCTCAAAAAAACAAAAAAATAATTTTTAAATCTAATTTATTGATTTTCTATTTTTATATGCATTTTAATATATCAATTAAAATATTTTTCAAATTATGCAGTTTTTATTTTTCTAAGATAAAATAATTAGAAAGAAAGGATCAAAAAAAGCAGATGGATAAATAAGGAAGTATGATGCAAGAAACAGAAAAAAAAGGAGCGTCTAGTATCGCCTGGTTCAAGCTAGCACAATTTGTATCAACAAAAGAAAAAGAAAAAGCTTTGGGACTTTATAAACTATTATCTTATTCCCTAGAAAATAAAGCTTATGCTATTCAAATTGAAGCCGATTTACATTTAGCTTTCGAAGACAATGAGGTTGCCATGACCAAATACCAACAAGCCGCACTACTTTATAAAAAAGAAAAAAATATTGTTTTAGCCACATCTATTTACGAACATTTAGTTAAACTTCAACCAAGCAATGTGCATTTTTTAAGCACATTAATAGAACTTTATGCTCGCTTAGAATGGCATGAAAAAATAGAGGAAAGATTTACTGAATTAATAGAAAAATATAAAAAAAACAAAACATCAAAAGACATGGTATTAAACACAATTGAAACAGTTACAAGTTTATTTATAAACGAAAACAACAACATCGCAATGAAAAAATTTTCTGATTTTCTTAAAATTAAGTCACCCGAATTTGTGGCGTGAAAAAATTATTACATTTAAAAAGCTTATTCAAATTAAACTCTGATAAAAATAAAATTATCAGGGTTTAATTTTTTAAAATACATTTTACATCTAAACCAAAGCCTTCTATTTTTTTCAAATTTTCTAATGAAGGTAATATTTTAAAGTTTGTTTTTAATTTTAAGGACTGATTATTTTCATTAAAAAATAAACTCAAAGAAACTCCGCCGGAATGAGCAAGCGTTTTCAGATTAGAACAAATACCTTCATCAATCATACTTGAAAATGAAAGATCAAGACCTACAAAATTTTTATGATCTTCAAAGGCTAAATCTAAAGGTATAAATTCATTTGCCTTTATTTTACACTTTGATTTAGAAGCAATATCAACAAATCCTTTAATCATAAAAACTTTATGATCATTTAAAAATTTTTCCACTTGAGCAAAAACTCTCGGAAACAAAATAACCTCACACTGATTCGTAAAGTCCTCAACTTGAACAAATGCCATTCTATCACCCTTTTTAGTATTAATAACTTTAAAGCCATTAACAATTCCAAAAGACATTTCTACAAATTCTTTTTGATCTTTACTTTCTACAACTTTTGTTAAAATCTCTTCAAACGATTTATATGAAAAAAATTTTAAAAGAGGCTTATAAGAATTAAGCGGGTGTGAACTCAAATAAAAACCGGCAATCTCTTTTTCTTTTTCCAATTTTTCTTTTTCACACCACTCTTCACAATCTTCAAAAGAATAAGCTTGATAAGTTAAATCTGAACCTGTTTCTTTTTGCACATCACCAAACAAAAACATTTGGCCTGTCTTTGCAGCTTCTTTTTGTATCGTTGCAAGATCTATTATTTTATCTAATTCACGAGTTTTTTGAGCTCTATTTCCAGGAAAACAATCCATAGCTCCAGCACAAATTAAACTTTCTATTACACGTTTATTTACAACGCGAAGATCTACCCGCATACAAAAATCAAATAAATCTTTAAATGGATTTTTTTCACGCTGAACAAAAATATTTTCTAACGCTATCAAGCCAACATTTTTTATACCTTGCAAACCAAATAAAACTTTTCCTTCAATAGCCACAAACTCCATCTTAGAAATATTTACATTTGGAGGTATAACCTCAAGATCCATTTCGCTAATTTCTTTAAGGTAATAAGACAGTTTATCTGGATCATTAGTTTCAAAAGAAACAAGTGCTGACATAAATTCCGCTGGGTAATTCGCTTTTAAAAATGCTGTATGATAAGCAATAAGCGCATATGCTGTAGAATGTGATTTATTGAAACCATAACCTGCAAAATAAGCCATTAAATCAAAAAGCTCTCCTGCCTTTTTTTGATCAAATTTTAGCTTTAAAGCACCTTCAATAAACTGCGCTTTTTGAGCTGCCATTACATCAGCTTTCTTTTTACCCATTGCTCGTCTTAAAATATCTGCGCCACCAAGAGTATATCCTCCAATAGCAGAAGCTATTTTCATAACTTGCTCTTGATAAACAATAACTCCATAAGTTTCACCAAGAACAGGTTCAAGTTCTTTAAATGCATAAGTTACTTTTTTACGACCATGTCGACCATCTATAAAATCATCTACCATCCCTGAACCAAGAGGTCCCGGACGATAAAGAGCATTTACCGCAATTAAGTCTTCGAATTTATCCGGTTGAAGTTTTCGTAAAACATCTTTAAGACCATCAGATTCAAATTGGAACACACCTGTTGTTCCACCATTACATAAAAGATAAAATGTTTTAGGATCTGTAAGTTCCAATTTATCAAGATCAATTCTAACACCATGATTTTTTTCAATTTGAGACAAAGCTCTATCTATAACAGTTAAAGTTTTTAATCCCAAAAAATCCATTTTCAAAAAGCCAAGATATTCCAAATCTGTCATTGTATATTGAGCAACAAGATCTTCTGTTTTAGGTGGAATATAAACAGGAAGCATCTCTTCGATTGGAAGTGGCGAAATAACTATACCAGCGGCATGCTTTGATGCGTGTCGTGTTAAGCCTTCAAGTTTTAAAGAAACATCAATTAAACTTTTAATACTAGGATTGCTTTGAATCATTTCTTTTAAACGAGGTTCTTGCTCAATAGCTTCACTTATCGTAATTTTTAATTGTTCTGGAATCAAATCTGTAATGGCAGTAGCATCTTTAAACGGAAACCCTAAAGCTCGAGCAATATCTTTTATAACCCCTTTGGCCATCATGGTTCCAAAAGTTATAATTTGGCATACACAATCCGAACCATATTTTTGCCGAACATAATTTATTACTCGCTCTCTACCCTCAATACAAAAATCTATATCTATATCAGGCATGGAAATACGTTCTGGATTTAAAAATCGCTCAAAAAGCAAATTGTATTTTATTGGATCTACGTTAGTTATACTAAGAGCCCATGCAACCAAAGATCCTGCAGCAGATCCTCTTCCGGCCCCAACAGAAACACCATTCTTTTTTGACCATCTTACAAAATCACTGACTACCAAAAAATAACCTATAAAACCCATGTTTGTTATTAAATCAACTTCTAAAATAAGTCGCTTATCATAAAAATCATATTGATCTTTTGGTATTAAATCTTTCTCTTTTAACTCTTTTAAACCCTCAACACACAAATATTTAAAATAAGATTTTTCATCATGTTCTTGAGGAATATCAAATTTTGGAAAAAACAATTTTCCAAAAGTAAACTTAAACTCACATCGATCTGCAATTAAACCAGTATTCCAAACAACTTCTTCCCTACCTGGAAAAGCATCTAACATTTCTTGCGTTGTTCTCAAATAACAATTCGCATCACCAAAAGTATAACGATCTGGATCTGAAAAAAGCCCTCTTGTTTGAATTGAAAGTAAAATTTCATGAGCTTCGCGATCTTCTTTTCTTAAAAAATGAGCATCGCAGGCGGCAATAACAGGCAAATTAAATTTTGAAGCCAAATTAAAATTTTTCTCATTTGCTACTTTTATTTCTTGCATGTCAGGAGGATGAACTTCTATAAAAAAACGATCCGCCCCAAAAACATCCATAAACCAATAAACTCGATTTTCTGCTTCTTCAAAATTATTTGCTTCAAGAAGCTTTGGAATATGTCCACCAATACAAGCGGTTGTCGCGAACAACCCTTTTGAATATTTTTTTAAAACTTCATAATCAATTCTTGGTTTAAAATAAAAACCTTCTTTATACGCAAAAGCAATCAAATGACAAAGATTTTTATACCCTTCTTCATTTTCGACAATCAACATCAAATGATAATATTTATTTTTTACATCTCTTATTTTTGTATCAGTCGTAATATAAACTTCACAGCCAAGAACTGGTTTAATACCACTTTTAGAACATTCTTGGAAAAACTTAATCGCTCCAAAAACATTTCCATGATCTGTGATAGCAAGAGATTTCCATTGCTGTTCTTTTGCAAATTTTACAAGCTCTGGGATTTTAATAGCGCCATCAAGCAAAGAAAATTCCGTATGAAGATGTAAATGAGTAAAATGTTTTTCCATAAACCAACTTTGAATAAATAATTTCTTAAAATAAAAATATAAGTTTAATCAGGAATATAGCCTAAATTTACATTTTTAAAAATCGAAAAAATCACTTAGATTTTAAAAAGTCGATTTACATTTTCATTTATGATTTGAGAAATTTTTTCTAAATCAATATTTTTTAAATTAGAAATAGCTTCTGCAATTAACGGAATATACTTTGGATGATTTTGCTTTCCACGAAATTGCTGAGGCGGCAAAAAAGGGGCATCCGTTTCTAAAATTAAATTTCCAAGAGGTATATTTTTAACAATCTTTCTTAATTCTTCGTTTTTCAGATAAGTTATTGGTCCGCCTATTCCCAAACAAAAATTAAGTTCTAAAAATTTATTAGCAACATCCATATCATGAACAAAACAATGATTTACTCCCTTTAACGTTGTTCTAAATTCTTGCAAAACATCTAACACTTCAAAAATAGAATCTCTAGCATGAACAACTATTGGTAAATCATATTTTAAAGCTAACTCTATATGAGCTTTAAAAACATCAATCTGTCTTTGTTTATCAAATGGCTTATGATAGAAATCAAGCCCTGTTTCACCGATGCCAATAATTTTATTTTGTTCTTTATTTAAAAGCATTTTTTTTATCTCTTCAAAATCTTTTTTCCAAGTTGACGTACAGTCACAAGGATGAATGCCAACAACAGCAAAAACATTTGAAAACCTTCTCGCAATCGATACAGAATTAATACTCTCATTTAAACTTGTTGCAATATTTATAATTTTAAAGACGCCAAAGTTTTCTGACTCTATAATAATTTTTTCAATTTCGATAATTTTTTTTTCTTCTAATATCTCATCTCTTTTTTTGTCCACCATAATATTTAAATGACAATGCGTATCTACAAACATTTTTCCTCACTTGCAAAAAAATAAACTTTAAAAAATAAATATAAAAAAAGCATAATAGTTTGAACATAAAAACATTTTATAAGTAAGATAAATACTTGTTTTTTCTTGACAAAGCAAGCAACAATATCTAAAGTTTCGAATAATGCAGTTTAACCGTATAAATATAACGTTAGGAGATATGTTTCATGAATAAGAATGAACTTATTAATGCACTAAGCGAAGAAACCGCTTTCAGTAAAAAAGATATCACAAAAATCTTGTCATCTTTAACCAGAATAATTGAAAGATCTCTTCGTAAAGGAGATAAAGTTGCAATTACAGGGTTTGGAACCTATTGGTTATCAAGAAGACCAGCTCGCATTGGTATCAATCCAGCAACAAAAGAAAGAATCACTCTACCTGCAGTAAACGTTCCTAGATTCAAACCTGGCAAACGTTTAAGAGATGAAGTAAGAGCTGCTAAAGTATAAAGCTAATGTTTATAAAAAAAATAAACGAAGTTTTAGGGCCGATATTTTTATCGGCCTTTTCTGTTCTTATTTCGTTTTTAATCATACAACCTATCGGTTTATTTCTCGATCCATCCTTCAATCTACTCGCTAACAAAGGCGTTGGTAAAATAGCTTTTTCAATTATTGTAATTTATCAAATAATTTTAATGCTAATATTTTATTCTAAAAAACTCCTACAACAATTTCTAAATTATTCTTTATACTTCTTTAAAGAAAAATGCTGGTATAAAAGGTTTTTATTGTTCTTTTTAATATTTTTTATTTTACACGCAGCATCTCAATTTTTATTTTTATATTTAGGATTTGCAATTTATAACCCAAACTGGGGAATATTAAATTTAAAATTAATTTGGAAAATATCTTCTGCTTTTTTCATAGTTTTCTTACTTGCTTGGAGCGAAGAAACAATTTTTAGAGGTATGGTATACAACTATTTCAAACAATTCTTCACACCTCTTTTAAGTATCTTTATAACATCCTTTATTTTCATGCTAGCACATGATTTATCTAATCCATTAAATTTAATCTCTAAAAATTGGAAATTAGGTCTTGGCCTTTTTTTACTTGGAATGCTTTTAAATTTAATTTTTGTTTTAACTGATAAACTTTATATTTCCATGGGTGCTCATATGGGACTTGTTTCATTTAAAGTTTTACTCCGCAGAGCTCCATTTATTCTTTTCTTACCAGAAAACTTTTTACCATTTTATGTACATAGCGACTTAAGACAATCTCTTCTTGTTCATGCATTTTTCATCGTAATAATAAGCTTTTTAATTTTAAAAAATTATAAAAAGTTAAGTAAAATTCACACCTATTAATGTTAAATTTGTTTCCAACAACCTTTTCACAAAAAAACCCGCAGAATGCTTACATCTAGTACATTTAGCCCTGCTTCGTAGAAAAACCTCCTGAATGAATGCGTATAGCACGTGCCGACCTCCCACGAAGGAAAACCCACTAAACGAATACTATCAACTTAAGGAAAATTATAAATTCTTTTGACTATAGTTTTGTATATAAACATTTATCTCTCTTGCTTGTCATTCCCGCGCAGGCGGGAATCCAGGCACTCATTAAACCCCCCAAATAAATTGTTCATCTTTTATTACATTAACCCCCTAATTTGACAGATTTTTTTGTTCATATAAAAATATACCCACAAATATTTTTATGTTTTGTTTTAGCTTCCAAAACAAATTATTTCAACAAAATACATTATTTAACAACGTACTAAAGAGTTAATCCATGATGCATAACAAAACAAAACTCAATTTTATAGTTCTACTTTTATTAATTTTTAATTTTTCTTTTATCAAAGGAAAAGACTCTACAACTACCATAGCAAAATGGACTACCAATACTTCTTCCAAAGACAAATCACTCGAAACATTCGTTGATAAATATGGCAATGAACATCTGCTCCCCACTGATGCTCGAGAAATTGAAAAACTTAAAAATAGTACTAACGAAAATTTAAAACCAAAAACTCAACCAATGCATATAAGCTCACAAGAATTTACAAATCGAGTCCTTCTTTTAACATGTAAAAATCAATATGATTTTGAAAAATTTTATCAATATCAAATTGGTAATTCATATTTAGAAAATACAAACCTTTTTTTAAATAAGGTTTTATACCTCTCTCCACATTATAAAGAATTTATTAAGCACATACCTGGATATAAAGACTTTATATATAAAATTGGCGAATATTTCAAAGATAATAAGCACCACAAAAAAGAATATAAAATACCTAGCGATGCTCCAGAACAACAATGGGTATTTGTTGAATTTGTTCAAAAAGAACACGCTAAATTTCTAGAAGAAGATAAAGCTCAAACAATTCTATTACAAGAAAAACAAAAAGCTGAAGAATTAGAAAATGCAAAACGCGCTGAAGAAACAAGCCGCAAACTTTATTTATCTAATTTTTGTCAAAATTTATCCGGAAAAAATAAACAAACCCCCTCTTCTTTTTCCAGCTCGCAATTAACAACTAAAGAAAAGCAAAGCCGACAAATAGAATCGGTCACTCAAGAAGCAAAAAAACAAGAACAACTAGTTGCTGACCAAGCAAAATTTCGAGTAAAACAAAACCATTATTTAAATTATTTAAATAAAATAAGTACAAAACAAAACTTAGAAGAAAATATTAATGAATTTGCAACTCATCCTTCTTTAAGTTCTTCAGATTTTTTCAATAGTTCAGATTTATCACCTAAAAAACTACTCAATTTAGAAAGCTTTCATAAAATTAATAACTATCGAGAACTAAAAAGCCTATTTGATTGCCAAAATCATTTTCAAAAAATTGAAAAATCTAAAAATAATAACCTTGAGAAAAGAATAGCCCATCTTGGCCAACAATTTGTATCATACGCAGAACAAGAACTTTTTAATGGTACATCTTATGATTATGAAAAATACAGAAAACGAACAATAGCGATTAACGAAACCCTTTTAAAAAATTCTAAATACACCCAAACCTATACTTTAAATA
>Ga0209340_1002527_pt1 | contig 10498 bp, 11 predicted proteins | sample EPASupsiteSAE323_FD_187266 | JGI IMG/M metagenome (GOLD analysis project Ga0209340, IMG submission 187266) | Bioremediated contaminated groundwater from EPA Superfund site, New Mexico - Sample SAE3-23 (SPAdes) (version 2) | ecosystem: Environmental > Aquatic > Deep subsurface > Groundwater >...
AGGATATATTTTGCAAATGGGCCATCCTGGACTCGAACCAGGGACCTCACGCTTATCAGGCGTGCGCTCTAACCACCTGAGCTAATAGCCCCCAAGATAATATTATATTTATCATAGAAATTTTTCACACGCAAGTATTTTATTATAATGTTATTGATTTAAAAGACTATTTAAATATCAAAAACTCTAATTATTAAGTTTTATTAAGCTAAATGATTCTAAAAATAGAAAATAATTACACCAATATACTAGTCCTCTATATTTAGTGTTTTATCAAAACACAATCGTTGTATTATGCAGTGGTAAGTATTTTTAACATTTCATTTCGTTACATGCCTTTGTTTAAGTAAAATTCAGAACTAATAACAGTGTTAAAGTATAATTAAGCATGCAAAATTCATTTTTTTATCCTGTATCTCAATCAAATATAAAATTTTTGACTTGCACTATATCTAGTGCCTTGATTTTATTAAATTTTAGCAAATTCATTCAACTTTTAAGCTTTTATTGCCCGACTGGCTAAGAAATAATGTTCGATTTTTACTGTTTTAATGCTTTTTTTTGAAAAAAGTATTGCGTTAACCTCAAAATTCAGTATAATTAAGGAGTCTAGAAAAAGGAGGTTCATTATGAACAAAGAAGAATTAGTAAAAGAAATAGCTAAAAAAACAAGAATGGCTCAAAAACAGGTTGCTGAAATTTTAAGTTTAACCGTTGAAACAATTGAAAAAACAGTTTCAAAAGGTAAAAGAGTAACTTTAGTTGGTTTTGGTACATTCGAAGCTCGTAAAAGAGCAGCTAGAACAGGCAGAAACCCACAAACCGGTCAGGAAATCAAAATCCCTGCAAAAACAGTTCCAGCTTTCTCAGCAGGAAAAAAATTCAAAGAAGTTGTTGGCAAATAGTCAACAAAACCATTAGGTTAAAGAAGAGAGGTCTGAAACAGACCTCTCTTCTTTTTATATATAAAAAAATTTTTTCTTAATAATGACTTTTTTGATTTAAATAAGTATAATAAATAAAGTCATTATTAATGAAGAGAGGGGCGAAATGAAAAGAGGAATTTCGGGTAAATTTAAAGGATTAATTTTATTAGGGTTGCTTTTATCACTCAATATGCCCTCATTAGCTTTTATTAACCTTGGAAATCCAAGCGTTGAAGCGGGAAACCTCATTCAGCTTGTAAATTATACAAGCAAACATGTAAAAATAACAGGCACTGTTTGCAGCAGCAAACTTTCTGATAATTCAAAAGTAATATTTCTGAATTTCGGTGATAATTTTAATACTTCTTTAAGTGCGGTAATATACGATTTTGATGTACATTCTTTTATAAGTGCAGGAATAAATCCTCAGAATTATTTTGAGAACAAAAAAGTGGTTCTGGAAGGTGTAATTAGAATTGCTAATGGCAAACCTGAGGTTGTTATAAATTCTCCGAAACAAATAAAAATTATTGAGGCGGCAAAGCCGCAAAACTGAAGTACTCGATTCATGAGTCGAGTACTTCAAATAAAATGAGTTGGATTCATGTCTATTTTAGAAACCATACTTGAATATAAAAAAACCGAAGTTGAAAATCAGAAAAAACTTTGCAGTCTTGATGAATTAATCAATAAATGCAAAAATACTTCCGAAACAAAAAGTTTTTTTAATACTTTAAAAAAGAATAAACAAGAAATAAAGATTTCTTTAATAGCTGAAGTTAAAAAAGCTTCGCCGTCTAAAGGTGTAATAAAAGAAGATTTTAATCATGTTGAAATTGCTAAAATTTATGAAGAATCAGGCGCATCAGCTATTTCTGTTTTAACTGACGAAAAATTTTTTCAAGGTTCAATACAATATTTAAAAGATATTAAACAAATCACCCGAATTCCAGTTTTAAGGAAAGATTTTATTATTGATGAATATCAGATATACCAAACAAGGGAAATGGGCGCTAATATAATTTTATTAATTGCTGCAGCTCTTGAAAAAAATCAGCTGAAAGATTTTTATGAAATATCAAAGAATTTGGGGCTTGATGTGCTTCTTGAGGTTCATGACAAAAAAGAATTGGACTTTGCTCTAGAAATTAATGCTGATATTATCGGGATTAATAATAGAAATTTAAAAACTTTTGAAATTTCTATAAATCATACAGTCGATTTAATTAAAGACCTAAAGATTGATAATAAATATATAATAAGTGAATCGGGCATCAAAAATTTTGAAGATGTAAACTTTTTAAAAACTCATGGAGTTGACGGAATTTTAGTTGGAGAATCACTTATAAAATCTATTAATATTGGCAAATCCATTAAAAATTTGTTAAAATAACTAAAGGATTAATTTTATTAATTTCAGGGTATAAATAAATAGGGACGAATATAAGGCTTTCGTTACTGACTGTAGAAAGAACCGGAATAAATGTCAGATTCTAATTTTTTATCTTTAAAAAATATTAATATAGATTTATTTAAACCTTTTGGAGCAAAACCTGAAGAAGTACTTGCAAACGCACTTAAAGAAGCCGGTTTGTTGCGGACTGATACTTTTATAAATGATGTTGAAGCAATACAGCTTTGTAATAATTTTCTTGCAAAAAAAGGCAATTTTAAACAATCAACTCAACTTGGAAACATGTTGGTTAAAAACAAAATTGTAACATTGCAACAATTAAAAGATGCTTTATTGGAACAAAAGAAAAATCCGGCTTTAAAATTGGGGAATGTATTAATTTCAATGGGGGCATGCACAAAATTTGATATTGAAAGATGTATTAAATCTCAAAATCAAATAAGAGAAGATTTAGAGGCTCTAGATACTTATCAGGATAAAATTAGCAGTATCCGTCACAGATTGAGTAATCATTAAAGGATTCTTTTGAACTTGTCAATTTCATACATAATTGTGGGAATGCTTATAGGTCTTTTGTCAGGCATTTTTGGCATAGGCGGAAGTATTATTGCTACTCCTATTTTAAAAATACTGTTTGGCTTTCCTGATTTAATAGCAATAGCTTCTCCTTTACCGGTAACAATTCCTACCGCAATAGGAGGTCTGGTTGGATACTGGCAGAAAAAAAGCATTAATACTAAAGTTGCTACTGCAACAATAATTGGAGGACTGCCAACTACAATTATCGGTTCGTTTATGACCAAAGTTATTAGCAGCAAATATTTAATGGTATTAACCGGAATTTTTGTAATTTTAGTGGGTTTACGTCTTTTAAACAGTAGTAAACTTAAAAATTCTGAAGTTAAAAAAGATTTGCCAATCCTTATAAAAGCTTTTTTAATAGGGGTTTTATGCGGTATATTTTCAGGATTACTGGCTGTTGGCGGTGGAATTATTTTAGTCCCTGCCTTTATTTTAATACTAGGTCTTTCAATGCAAGAAGCTGCATCAACTTCTTTGTTGTGTGTTGCATTTTTTGCTATTCCCGGAACACTTGTACACTGGGGACTTCATCATATAGATTGGCGTTTGGTATTAAATCTTAGTATTGGGGTTATTCCAGCCGGTTATATAGGCGCTCATGTAGGAACATCAATTAATTCTCAAAAATTAAAAACGTCTTTCAGCATATTTTTAATTATTTTTGGAATTTACTTCATTCTAAAACAGGCGAATATTTTCTAAGAGCCTATCTGGCTAAAAATATGAAATTCAAGCTATGATTAGAATAAAGGCTCGTTTTAAGGACTGCGGTTAAAGTTGCAAGCGGCTTGCTTGGCAAGGCGATTCAACTTTAACAAGACAGCTTCTAAATTAAAAACTTTGAAAATATTAATAAAAATCAAATTTTTTAGGTTGAAAATTTTTTACGGGTTTATACTGAAAATAGAGTTTTATTTTTAGTATAGATACGAGGTAGAAAAAATCAAAATGTCTAAAATTTCAGAACAAATTATCTCTGAACGTCGAATTAATGATTTAATGGATCTAAAACCTAAAGAAAGCAAATTTAACGAGATTTTAAACAAGGCTCTTGAGTTAAAAGGTCTTACACTTGAAGAAACAGCTTATTTGCTTAATATTGAAGATGATGAATCGCTTAACAAGCTTTTTAAAACTGCAAAAACTGTAAAAGAAAAAATATACGGCAAGCGTATTGTTTTGTTTGCCCCTCTTTATATTAGCAATTATTGTACAAATAATTGTCTATACTGTGGCTTTAGATACGACAATAAAGAAATTAACAGAAGAAAATTAAGCGTTGATGAAGTTATACAAGAAGCTCAATCTATCGTAAATATGGGACATAAAAGGATTCTTCTCGTCGCAGGCGAAGACCTTAATATGGTAAATCTTGACTATATTGAAGAAATTATCCAAAAAATGTATGAATTAAAAGTAATGAACGGCGAAGTTAGAAGAATTAATATAAACATTGCGCCACTTAATCTTGAAGATTTTAAACGCTTAAAATCTTTTAATATCGGAACTTTTCAGTCATTTCAAGAAACATATCATCAAGAAACTTACAAAAAAATGCATCCTACCGGTTTAAAATCAAATTATGAATATCGTGTAGGCACTATGGACAGGGCTTTAGAAGCAGGACTTAACGATGTCGGAGTCGGTGTGCTTTTCGGGTTGACTGATTACAAATTTGAAGTGCTTGCTTTACTTTCTCATGCTCAGCATTTAGAAAACAAATACGGGACAGGTCCTCATACTATTTCTGTTCCAAGAATTGAACCCGCAAGCGGTTCTGACATTTCCGAAAAACCTCCTTTTGCGATTGATGATATAACGTTTAAGAAAATCGTTTCAATACTGAGAATTTCCGTTCCGTATACAGGAATTATTCTTACTACAAGAGAAAAAGCCGAATTCAGAAGAGAAGCTCTGGAACTTGGAATTTCTCAAGTAAGTGCCGGCTCTAAAACAAATCCGGGCGGATACGCTGAAGACAAATCCACAGAACAGTTTACAATGGGTGATCATAGAACCCTTGATGAAGTGATAAAAGAACTTTCCGAAACAGGATATTTGCCGAGTTTCTGCACAAGCTGCTATAGACTTGGCAGAGTAGGAAAAGATTTTATGGATCTTGCAAAACCGGGCTTAATACAAAGATTTTGTCAGCCAAACGCTATGGTAACTTTCAGGGAATATCTTGAAGATTATGCTTCTCCTGAAACAAAACAAATTGGCTTAAATGCGATAAATCAGCACTTAGCTGAAATTAAAGATGAAAAAATTCTTGAAAAAGCCAAATCTCAACTTTTAAGAGTTGAAAACGGTGAAAGAGATTTGTTTAATTAGCAAAAAAGCCTCTTAGTTTAACTAAGAGGCTTTTTTTATTAACTAAATTTTAGCCGAAGAAACAATAATTATTTTGCATAATTATAGTTTGTTGGTTACTGAAAGAATTCATGCTTGTTCCGGGGAAAACCCCTGAATATGAAGTGAATGGATTTTGTTGTGTTTGGTATCCATAATTTTGTTGCGGATAACTTGAATATTGCTGCGTCGGGTAACTACTATAGCTTTGTTGTGGATAACTTGAATATTGTTGTGTCGGATAACTACTATAGCTTTGTTGCGGATATCCGTAACTTTGTGTAGGATAACTCGAATATTGAGGTTGTTGCTGTTGTTGATATTGTTGATATGTTTGATACAACGGAACATTCGAGTTTTGCATAGCAGTTGAACCGATAAAGCTTGGATAAGCCGGAATGCCTGTACTATTTCCTAAAAATCCATTCATATCAACCATCATTGGCTGTACAAATGAAGACAAATTAGGAATAGCTTGAGAGCTAAATTGGGTATTTTGTCCCGTTAGTCTTGCATAAGGACTTTCTGCGAGCGTCATCCAAGGATTTTGACCGTATAAGCCATAAGTGCTGTCATTATACCCGTATAAATTACCTCCGGTGTAATTCGGCGAATTTGCAACCACTCCATAGGATTGCTGTGGCATATAGCCATAATTCATGCCATACTGTGACATCATAATAAATTTTCCTCCTGTATAAAATATTTAATGTTGTAGGTAAGGTCAATTTTATATTTTATTTCTTGCTTATATATAAAAAAAATAAGAGCTATATAAAATTGCTATATTTCCGGAAAAAATGTTTGTTTTATTACAGAAATTTAACATTTAAATTTTTGTATAAAATTCAATACAACTCTGAAAGACAATAATAATAGTATTTTTCGGGAATTATCGTTAAAGTTTTTCATATTAATGCCGATATAGTTTTTATGCTGATAAAAAAAATTTTATTAATATTTTGTAATATTTTGAGGTCTTATAGAAATGGCGTTAATAATTGATAACGATAACGGAAGAAGGATGATTAAGCTTTCCGTGGACGATGTTTTGATGATAATTTCTATGTATCAGCAAAGATGCAACTGCAAAAATTATACTTACGATGAAGTAAGAATTGCACTCAAAAATAACAATTTTTATCTACCCGAAGATTTCAGGTAATAATATTTATTTTATTCAGGTAAAGTTCATCTATAAGCACGCAAATTGCAGCGACAGCCGGAGGTGCAAGAAGTATACCCGCCATTCCAAAGAAAAAAGCACCTGCAAGAAGCGAAAATATAAAAGTCAGAGGATGCATTTTAAGAAATTTTGATACAACAAAAGGTCTTATTACATTATCAACAAGCCATTGAATAATTCCATAAGTAATAAGCGCAAAAATCGCAAGAATTGGTTTTTGAGCCAACGCAACCAGACCTATTAAAACAGTTGTAATTATTATTCCGATAACAGGAATAAGCTCCAAAAATGCTGCAATAACCCCCAGAATTAATGCAAATTCTACTTTTATAAGAAACAACCCGAGGCTTACAAGCACGAAGACTGTCGAAAGAACTATAACCTGACTTATTACATAGCCGCCAACTTTTTTAGAAATTATACGAAGTATTTCCATAGCTCTTTCCCTGCTTTCTAAAGGGAAATAACTTAAAGTTTTGTTTTTCAAGTAATTTTTATCAATAAGCATAAATAAAGTCAGCATTGCCATTGTGAAAATAAACATTATTGAAGTTAAAAAGTTTTTTGTAAGGTCTATTGAACCTGTTAGAATATTTTGTCCGAGTGTTGACGCAAATGACATCAACTGCGTCATATCCTTCAATACGCCTATATTGTTTGCGTAATTAATCCATTTGCCAAGCCCAAACTCGTTTAATAATCCTATTAATCCTTTGCCGTTTGTTTGAGAAATAAAAGAATCCAGCTTTTCCCAGTAAACAGGAGCTTCTTTTAAGAAAGCTAAAGTCTGCGCCATTAAAATATTTACAAACGGCACTAAAAATAATGCCGTTAAAATTAAACCTACTATTATTACTAATATTATTGCAATATTTCGTGGTATTTTTTTGCTTAAAACAATTATCAGCGGATCAATAGCACTTGCTATAATAAATGCCGCAAAAAACAATATAACAATAAATTGAAGTTTATAAATAAGAACTCCCAATAAAATTACAAATGTATAGAGAAGAAGATTTTTAAAAATATTATAATTTTTATTTAAACTCATTTCAGTAAGCCCTTTAAATTTATTAACAAATCTATTAAAATTTAACATAATAAACTGATAGAGATTTCATTTGTAAAAATTTTGTAATAAAATTATTACAACTATCAATTTTTCGGATTGAAGAACTTTAAACCTATAGAATTATTTAAATAAGACAATTTACACGGAGTAAAGAAATGGTAATTTCACAAATAGGACGACAAAATAATACAATTTCTTTCAAGTCTTCTAATCAAAAAAGCTTAGAAAATTTTTCGGATGCTGATTTATACAGTATGGCAAACACTTCGGATGAATTTCTTAAAAATAATTCGTTTAATCAAGAAGCGCAAAAATATATTCAAGATCCTATGAGAAAAGTAGAAAGAAGAACAGGTCAGGTAATTCCTGTTGCTGATACTTTGCTTACCGCTGCCTTAACACCGGGAAGTTTCGGAGATAAAGTAATGGCAGGTGTTGGAAGAGCAGGATTCTGGACTATCTTTGGCGGAATTACAAATAAATTATCAACAAAATTAAATCAAAATGAAACATATAGAAATTTCTCTCAAGAAAATCCTGCGACTGCCTCTTTAGTAGGTTCTGTTGTAGTATCATCAGTAGGAATTTTAGGAGGTATGGCAGCTAAAATAGGTTTTAATAAACTTCTTGAAAAATACAAACCCGCTCAAAATTTTATAAAATCAATTCATAATGACTTAAGTAAAATACCTTTAGGCAAAAAAATATCGGAATTTGCCGATAAAAATCGCAAATATACCGCAATCGGAGCAATTGCAGGATTTGTCGGAGTAACAGGACTTGTTGTAAACAAACTTGTATCACTTGCAAAGGTTAAAAAGAACGCTGATGAAAAATTAGCGCAATATAATGAAATTCGGCTTGATGCTTCAAGAGAATTAAATAATCGTTTGCTTACCGCTCAAACTAACGACAAAGACACAGCAGAATAAGATATTATTTATTTGCCGCAGCATTTTTTGAATTTTTTTCCGCTACCGCAATGGCAAGGATCATTTCTTCCTATTTTGGAAGAAATTTTTTCTGCTTCCTGCTGTGTTTCCATAGACGATTCCATCAAACTGCTAAAAGCTTCTGAGGCATAAAGCACTGTTGTTGAAGAAAACTTTCTTGATTGGAAGAAATCTTCTTTATATATCTTCAAAATTTCTTCCAGACTGTTTTCTTCTTTTAATTCAAGTGCTTCTTTAGCAATTTTTAAAAATTTTTCTCCGTATAAATCGTAAACTTTTTTTATAACAAACGGAGGAACTTTGCCGTTTTTAAAATAATCAGAAATACAATCTTTATACCCTTTTATTGACTTATAATCAGGCGTTTCAAATATTTGTTTAAAAGTCCCGTAAAAAGGAAGTACCTGAATCCCAAGTTCCGGATCAAAAACAATTCCTACATCATATTTTTCTTTGTCGGCTCTTCTTGCCGTCATATCAAAGGGATCAACATCCGATTGCATTTTAAAGTAGGAATATTTGTCTGGAAGTTGAATAATATTTTCAGGTTTTTCATTTTTAGTGCCATCTTCACAAAAATCGTTAAAAGCACCGAGAATCTCGTCAATATTTTGATTTACCGTAATAATTTCATCTTTTTGGAAAAATTCATTAAATTTTCCATTTAAGTCTTTAACCATTTTTTCAAGCTGTTTCAGTTTTTTATTATTATCTTTGTATAATAATTCCGGAGTATCAATTTGCATTGATACAGCAAGTTTGTATGCTTGCTGCTTATCAGGAGTTCTTAAAATACTGTTTAAAACAAGCAGGTAATATTCTTTTTCATAAGGAATCAGCCGGCATGTAAAATAATTTCCTTGAACCACGCCCCTGTAATTCACCATTTTTATAAGGCTTTTTACGGTATAAACTTTTTCATTAACAAGATTATATAATTCAAATCCGTCTTTCAGGACTTTTTTTATCTCAAAAACCGAATTAATCGAGCTTTTAAATTCTTTTAAAACTTTTTTATCATCCGTTGATAAATCTTTATTTTTTTTAAGATAAGCATCAATTACTTTTTGACCGTTTGCGAGAGTTTTATCAAACATAAAATAAGCGAGAGAATCTCTATTTAAACCATTTTTAAAGTCTTTTGCGTATTCATTGAGCTCTATGCTGATTTTTTCATCTTCTCGAATAAATTTGCTTAAATCTTCATTAAGTTTAAAAATTTTATCGGATGTTTGCTCCTGTACAGGCATGTTTTCTCCTTTTATATATTTTTTGTTATTTTAGTTAAATAGTTATAAATCGTCGTTGTCAGGTCTTTGCAGAAAGCAATCCAAATAATTTTACTTTTAATAGATTGCCGCGTCGGCTTTTCAAGCCTCCTCGCAATGACAAAATGATAAACTTGCAATGGCGGCATGTCTGCCGGTTTTACCATTTTCTGCTCTATAAGAATAAAATACTGAATTCATGCAACATGTGCAATTATCTGATACGTCAATATTTATTACTCCAGATTCCTCTAACTGTCGAGCATTAAGTTTTTTAAGATCAACGTCAATAAGGTTAATATCTTTCATATTTCTTGTAAATATGTTATCACAATCTTTCGTAATTGTAATTTCAAGTTCCTCTGAAACTTCGTTTGAAACAGGATAACAGCATTTCCCTATAGCAGGTCCTACAACTGCTTTTAATTTTTTTATATCAGCATTAAATTCTGTTTCTAAAATATTTACAGCTTTTTTAACGATAGATTTGGCGGTTCCTCTCCATCCGGCATGTACGACAGAAATAACATGCCGGTCAGGAGCATAAATTATAACAGGCACACAGTCTGCAAATAAAAGCATTAAAACAAGCTCAGGTACTTCTGTAATTAATCCGTCACAGTTTGAAACATCATCATCAGTTGAAGATACTATTTTTATGTTATCAGTATGTTTTTGTTCGGGGATTATAAGATTTTCATGATTCAAGCCAAGAATTTTGCAGATTTTTTTGCGGTTTTCTTCG
>Ga0209340_1002528_pt1 | contig 10498 bp, 6 predicted proteins | sample EPASupsiteSAE323_FD_187266 | JGI IMG/M metagenome (GOLD analysis project Ga0209340, IMG submission 187266) | Bioremediated contaminated groundwater from EPA Superfund site, New Mexico - Sample SAE3-23 (SPAdes) (version 2) | ecosystem: Environmental > Aquatic > Deep subsurface > Groundwater >...
GGGATCCGGCGTAAACACCTTCACGCTTTTCATGGAACAGGCGCTTAATTATCTGCACGACAACGGCACGCTCGGATTTCTTATTCCCGAAGCGTATCTCAATATCAAAGCGCATTGGAATTCACGGAAGCTGATTCTTCAGACGACAAAAATAGAAGAGCTCTCACGGTGGGGCGAACAGTTCAAAAATGTTTTTGCGCCATCCATTACCATCATCGCACATAAATGCGATAACACGGATCAGCGCAATGCACATATCATACGCATACGCGATAAACAGATGATGACGGAAGGAACATCCCAGTTAGTTCCGCAGCATTACTACAATGGAACATTTCAGAACATCTTCAATATCAATTATTCGCATAAAGCTGTTTCCATCATCAGCACGATCAATGAACATGGGAAACTGTACCTTGAGAACAATGCGCGCTTCTTTCTCGGCATTGTCACCGGCAACAACGGAGAACATCTGTCGCTGACCCAAAACAATGCATCGCCGGATCCTATTCTCATCGGACGGGATGTGGAGCAGTATAAGGTCAACTTCAGCGGTCATTATTTCAATTACAATCCCGATGCTCTTCAGCAGGTAGCTCCGCAGCATTTCTATACCACGAAGAATAAAGTTCTGTATAAGTTCATCGGACGCAAGCTCACCTTTGCCATAGACTATGACGGATATTATTCTCTTAACAATGTAAACGGTTTTATACCGGAAATTGAAAACTGTTCCCCTGAGTATCTGACAGCGCTGCTCAACTCTCCGGTTATGCAGTACTATTATGATAAGAACTTCTTCACGCTTAAAGTGCTTAGGGGAAATCTTGAAAAGCTGCCGCTGAAGCTCTGCGGCAGAACAGATATGAATACCATCTCTGATTTATCACGTACCGCAGGACAGACGGACAGCCCGCAGGAACGCATGCGGTGCATCTCTCAGATCAACGATATGTTCTACTCATCATACGGCATTAAAGATAGAGAGGCATACCGGATGATCGCGGAAGGTCAGCTGGAGCTGTTTCCCCCATCGGAAGGATTAATACAATCCCTGTAACATCTGCTTTTTACTTCCACGTCATAATCAAAGACGGTTTTACAGATACATGATTATTGACCGGATATCTTTTCAGTGAACGATTATTACCTGCAGTATCGACAAAGAGCATCGGCTTTTGACGGGAACAGTTTTTCAAGATAAAGATGTAATCTGATATATGTATCTCACCTCCTTACAGCGAAACTGATTACGATCAGCATAGACATAACTCCATGGATCATATATGCCGGAACAAAACAAACATCTTCATTTCTGTTCCACGTGGAACATCTTTATGATACGTTCAACTTCAACCGGATATGACGACCTCAACCTTATTACAAGCATATCGTCATTTTTAAAACCCGTATGACAGGATGAACTAACGACATCAAATCATATGATGGTTTGTTTTTACCCTAACCTCTAATGTCTTCTTCTATCAGCCGATATCAAATACCGCTAAAGTATTGATATAGATATCCCAAACATACCCTGCCCGCTTCAAACTATTCACATATTGAATCATTTGCCAATCCGGGACAGATCTGCAAACCATCACCCGCCAAACCGTATATCAGTCATCATCCTGATACATTGTTAAAACTCTAAAACCAACATCCTATTCATCATAAAAGCGACAACAGCATCATGCCGCACGCAATGCGTATCATCCTTTCAGGAAAACCTGTCTATCAACAAACATCCTTATCTTTATCTAATAATTGTTGCTGTTAACTTCCGCAGAAGGTTTTCCATAACATCAAACATATACCCAATCGTGCAGATTATAAAAAAAGCCGCCTTGCGGCAGCTTTTACTTATTCTATAGTTTCCGGAACCTTCTGCGATTCTCTCTTCACAATCGGAAACCTTCGAGGATACATTGGAGGAGTTTTCCTTTCTTTTACCACCAGTAATCCTTCCTCATTTATTCCGTATACCGAATGACCGCCCTTCCCTACCGCCGCTCCTCCCAGCACTTTAATATGCGCAAGCATTCCCGGCGACAGCATTTCCATTTCAAGATTGGAATAAATATAAAGCTTTCCGTTATTCTTTAATACCGGCAGTGCAAATTCAAATGAATAGTATATAGGACCGAACGCCCGGGTAAAAACCCAATCAAACTTATTTCTCAATGTATCTTCCTGCCCAACATCTTCCGCCCTTGCATTGATTACGGTAACATTTGAAAGTCCCAGCTCCTCAGCGGTCTTCTTTATAAATTCAGTCTTCTTCCCGTTTGCATCAACAAGAGTCCCCAGCATATGGGGAAAGCATATCAACAGCACGACACCCGGGATACCGGAACCGGTACCTATATCCATAAACGTTGTTCCACGTGGAACATTAAACGAAACTACCGGCTCAATGCTTTTCATGATCAGCGTCTTCAGCACATCCTCTGCTGTTTTCAATCCCGTAAGATTATACAGTTCATTTTCCGTATGAATCCGCATTGCATACCGTATAAGTTTATCCGCCATATCAGCAGTTAACGCAAACCCGGACTCAGCGGCCCATTGTTTTAATATCTGTTCCACGTGGAACACCTCTCACTTTTCAGTATTTCTTCGTATCGACTCTATATGCACGAGCAGTATCGATATATCTGCAGGATCCACACCAGATATTCTCATTGCCTGACCCACCGTCTGCGGCCGTATCTTGAAAAGTTTCTCACGAGCCTCTCGCTTCATAGCTGATATGGATAAATAATCTATCGTATCCGGTATCACCTTCTCATCCATTCGCTTAACCCGCTCTATTCTCTCATTGTCCTTGCGGATATATCCTTCATATTTTATTTCCATCTCGGCTATACTCAAAAGGTCTTCATCGAAGTCCCCTTCAACAGCCTGCATAACCTTCTTCAGATCAACACCCTGCCGCTTGATAAGCTTTTCAATGGTGATCTTCCCTTTGATATTATGTATATCTGCATCATCATTGCCGATAGCCTTTTTCACTTCATCGGTAACAACAATTGATCTGCTTTTAAGTTCACCGATATACTGATCGATATGCCGGTACTTCTCCTCCATCATTTCAAACCGGTCGCGGCTTACAAGACCCGCTTCCAGCCCGTACTTCATAAGACGCAGATCCGCGTTGTCCTGCCGCAGTACAAGCCGGTGCTCTGCACGCGATGTAAACATCCGGTACGGCTCCTCTGCTCCCTTCGTAACAAGATCATCGGACAGCACACCCATATATCCTTCAGACCTCTGAATAATGATCGGATCCTTCCCCTGCACTTTTCTCGCCGCATTAATACCCGCCATCAATCCCTGCGCTGCAGCTTCCTCATATCCCGATGTCCCGTTAATCTGCCCCGCATGAAATAATCCGCGTACGGTTTTTGTTTCATACGAACTTTTCAGCTGCGTCGGCGGAACGAAGTCATATTCCACCGCATAGGCCGGCCGCATCACATGAACATTTTCAAGACCCGCTATAGAATGAACCATCTCCAGCTGCACTTCTTCCGGCAGAGAACTTGAGAATCCGTTGATATAATATTCGTTGGTATTCAATCCCTCAGGTTCAAGAAAAAGCTGATGCCGTTCCTTCTCGGCAAAGCGCTTAACCTTATCTTCTATGGATGGACAATAGCGCGGCCCTACACCTTTTATAACGCCGCTGTATAATGGCGACCGATGCATGTTGTTTCTGATGATTTCATGCGTCCGCTGATTGGTGTATGTTATCCAGCATGGAATCTGTTTCATAAACGTATGAGTATTTCTATTCGTCAGAAAAGAAAACGGTTCAATTCGTTCATCCGGCTTCTGCATCTCACATTTTGAAAAATCAATCGTGTCGCCGTTCAGCCTCTGAGGCGTGCCGGTCTTTAATCTTTTAACATCAAGTCCCAGCTCCCTCAACGAATCGGAAAGATATTCCGATGAAAAATCAGCGAGCCGTCCCGACTTCTGCTGATATGCGCCGATATGAATGAGTCCTTTTAAAAATGTTCCGGTACAGATGACAACGGTCTTCGTCTCATGCCGCATATCTCTTTCAGTAATGACCGCAGTAACGTCTCCGTTTTCTGCTTCAATTTTTTTTACAACGTCCTGAATGATTGAAAGATTTTTTTCTTTTTCAAGAATCTCTTTCATCTTCAGCTGATACATCTTTTTATCCGCCTGCGCTCTCGGCGCCCATACCGCAGCGCCCTTGCTCCGGTTGAGCATTTTAAAATGGATTCCCGTATCGTCAATCGTCCGCCCCATCTGTCCGCCGAGCGCATCTATTTCACGGACAAGATGTCCCTTTGCAAGTCCGCCGATTGCGGGATTACAGCTCATCTGCGCAATGGTATCGATATTACCAGTGATTAAAAGTGTATTCATTCCCATTCTGCATGCTGCAAGCGATGCTTCAATACCCGCATGCCCAGCCCCTATAACGACAACATCAAACATAAGCCACCTATATTAATTTGTATTTATATACGCCTAAAATTTATTTATTGCACCGTCCTATCCCATGCGTTACGATACACCCGTATGACAATAAGGGTTCCCGTAAAACGCTCATTACATAAAAATACCCTATTCTATACGTCGTACATTTTTGCGTATGTCTTTATATGAAAATATATTAAACCGTATCCATATTGTCCATGGCGACATAACACAAATGGATACAGATGCCATTGTCAATGCAGCAAACACGTCATTGCTTGGAGGCGGAGGCGTCGACGGAGCCATTCACCGTGCAGCCGGAGCCGACCTGCTTAAAGAATGCCGTTCGATCGGACCCTGTCCAACCGGTGAAGCACGGATAACAGGAGGATATCACCTTAAGACCCGTTATGTCATTCACACTCCCGGACCGGTTTATCATGGAGGAAAATCCGGAGAAAAAAATCTTCTTATATCAAATTACGTTCACTCAATGGATCTGGCAAAAAAAAATAACCTTCAAAGCATCTCTTTCCCTGCAATATCAACCGGCGTCTACAGATATCCCAAAAAAGAAGCAGCGGAAACAGCAATAACCACCATTATCGAATACATGAAAAATAACAGGTATTATCCTGACATTTTTTTTGTTTTATTTGACAACGAGAACTTCGACATATATCAGAGTGTATTCAGCAGATTAACACAGGAATTACCCATATGACGTATACTGATCTTCTCTCCACTTCCAGCGACCGTTTTGATTCAATCGTCTGTCTCGGTCTTGATCCGGTGCTGGATAAAATACCCCTGAGCGAAACAGATGTCCGTGTAAAAATAACCCGTTTTTTTAAAGAGATACTATCTGAAATAAAAAATCAGAATATCTACCCCTCCGCAGTAAAACCCAATTATGCTTTTTATGCGCAATACGGTTTTGACGGCCTTTATGCGCTTAAAGACGTCATAGATATGTATAAAGCAGAATCCATTCCGGTGATTTTAGACTCAAAGCGCGGTGATATCGGCACGACATCCGCAGCTTACGCCAAAGAGTCATTTGAATTTTTTGGCGCTGATGCGGTGACCCTTGCCCCATATATGGGGTATGATTCAATAAGCCCCTTCATTGATAAATATCCGGATAAAGGGTACTATATCCTCTGCAGAACATCGAATAAATCCGCTATTGATTTTCAAAACCTTGAAACAGGAAAATCGCCTCTCTATATCGAAGTAGCTAAAAAGATATGTGAATGGAACGCTTCCGGCCTCGGTGCCGTGACCGGAGCAACCTACCCCGGTGAACTTCAGAAAATTGAAGATGTTTTTTCTTCCTATAATAAAAACATTCCTCTTCTTATTCCCGGCGTCGGATCCCAGGGAGGAGATGTTGCAGCCATTATAGGAATTCTGAAAAAAACATCCGATATACGCATGCACCGCATCAATTCATCCAGCGGCATTATATTTGCCCATGAAAAACATAAAAACCTTTCATTTGCCGAAGCTGCCGTTACAGAGCTGAAACTTCTTAACAGCCAGATATCGTCCCTGGTTAAAGGCTGATTCCATGAATGAGGAACGCAGCGGAATTCTGCTTGTAACACAGGATGCTGAGCTTATCCGCAATGTAGAATCATCGCTGAACGCTGAATTCAGTATATCCCACATATCAAGCATTACCGAGGCATATGCCAAGATCGCTTTCTCTTTGCCGATATTGATAATCTGTGAAACTGATCTTAACGGAGAAAACGGCTTCGACTTCTGCGCATCAATAAGAAAAGGCGTAAAAACAAAACTCATTCCCTTCATCTTTATATCGTCATCTTCAAAAATCGACGACAGGATAAAAGCGATACAGCAGGGCGCCGATGCCTATTTGGTCCGTCCTCTCAATATTCATGAATTAAATGCATATATCCGTTCCAAAATCAGCCAGTTCAATGAATTCTATGAATTATCCGTAACAGACGAACTGACCCGTTTATACAACAGAAGAGAATTCCTTAAAAAATTCAGCACCGAAATTGAGATGAATCCGGAAAAAGTCATTTCTCTTTCCATAATAGATCTGGATTTTTTTAAACAGGTAAATGACGTACATGGCCATCAGACAGGTGATCTTGTCCTGATGGAATTTGCCAATATCATGAAAAAACATTCCGGACCGGATGTTATCCCTACCCGCTTCGGAGGCGAAGAATTTGTCATATTGTTTTTAGGAATATCATCATATGAAGCAAAAGTCCGCACCGATCATATACGTGAAGATTTTCATGCAATAAAGTTTCACAGTACTTCCAATAGAACATTCCATGTCTCTTTCAGCGCCGGTATATCCGAGTACCCCACCCTCGGCAGCAATATATCCATTCTTCTGTCCCGGGCAGATCAGGCTCTGTATTCTGCCAAAAAAGACGGACGCAGCCGTACCTATATATTTAATCCGGTCATGGCCCGTAACGACAGATTCTGGGAATATTTGAAAAAGAGCAAAGGATTCTTCCTTGATAAATATCATGCAGATTCCGTCACAAAGCTTCCGTTTCTTCCTGCAGCCCTTGAGCTTATCAGCTCTGATTACCTTGTCAGCAGCATAGGGTGCATCGTTCTTAAAATAAAGACGCTTATTGATATCAAAAAACATTTCGGTACGACTAATTATGATTACTGTATTGAAAATCTGAAATTCATCATAACCAAATCCTGTGAACACCATTTTGCATCCGATACGTATATTTCCGTTTCCGATATCTTTGATTATGAATTTATCATTCTTTTTCCCAGCATCATTGATTTTTCACTCAATTTTGAAAAATGCCGCGCATTATATAATGATATTGTGCAGGACATAGCAGCTAAATCAGAAAACTATCCCCTGTTCCTGTCATATTCCAGTTCTGTTATATACTATGATAAAAACGATCCCCGTAAAATATTGTCCGATATCAGCAATATACGCCAGGATATTATCCCTCTTGATTCTAAATCAGAAATATTCAATTCCCAGATTTTTTCTTTATATGCAAAAATCTGCAATAACGAAGATGTATCGGATTTTTTCAGAATTGATCACTTTATACATATTAAAAATAATAACTCATCATTTTTGACGATAAATTTATACGATTCAAAATGCAGCTTCATATCGCTTTCAATGCTTCTTATATCTGTAATAAAAACTGAATCAGATCTTGCTTCATTTCTTTCAGCGTTAGTTAAAATCATACCTCAAAATGAAGTTGCCCCTCTCATTATTCCCTATATTGACACTATCAATTTCAGGGTTTTTTGTGACATAACCAGCCGAATAACAGGAACACTTCCGATTCGTATTTCCATAAATGAATCTCTTCTTGATGATGCGTTCATCGCTGTACTTAATGAAGTCAGCATGATAATGCCCGAAACAGTTGGCTTCGCCATTGATAACTGTTATGTTGGAAATAATATATTAAATATTATAACTCTTGCTGATTTCAAACTGGTGATTTTCTCTGATTTTTCTATTAAGGATATTCACTACTTTAAGGAAAGAATTAAAATTTTAAACGGGCTTAAGGTATTTCTGGAACAGATAGATATACCAGTCTGTGTACGCAATATCTGTACGGAAGAAGAATTCCAGATCATCTCTGATCTTTCTATAGAATATGCCGCCGGCCCTTATATAACTAAAACTTGCTAACAAATATCCTCATTTACTGTGTCCACGGATGAATGACTGTATTCAAAACCATTATCTTCATAAAAAAGTTGCTTCTCTGATTCATTTTCAAAGGAAATATAATCAGTATAATCGGTCATCGTTTCAAGATAATCTTTCATCGGTTCATACAGACCGTTAGAAACAAGAATTCTGGGAACAAACGTAAAATCATAATCCAGAAAGATATCCCTATTCTTTTCCGTTATTCTTAACACCGGTTCAATGATAGAATATATCATACACGATTCCACATACTTTTCAGTGCGCTCAAAGACCTGAACAAGGGAAATTCTGTAAGAATACCGCTTTTCATCAAAAAGCCTTAAACGCGAATAAATAGTATCAGATTCATTTTGCAGTATCCTTTCTTCAATTACAGATTCATCGAATATTTTATTGTTATACACGATTATATGAAACAGTGTAAAAATCTGGGAGGATGAATATATAATATCAATCCATGTGCAAATAGCGGATTCAGAACTTTTATTTTTAAGAGAAATATTAAAAACAGATGTTTCAATATATTCATCCAGTTCCGAGGGCAGTAAAAATACATTTTTATGTACGACTATACCCTTTGTAAATCCGCTGCTGCCTTCTGAAAAATCAGGCAGTCTTTTTATTGTAGCGGTAAAACCCGTCATCTCTTCTATATAATGAGAAAATGATTTGATGTCGTTAAACGTAAAATCGCCGCTTTCTGTTATGAAATAAGGCGGATATTTCTGAAAAAGCAAGGCCTCATTGTCTGCTATTTCCCTCATCCTTGTTCCCGGAAGTACCATCAGCGGATAAAACTCTATGCATTCACCCAGACCTTCCTGCTGCAGTGTATGTATCGTCTGAAGAAACCCTTCTACAGTATCACCCGGCAATCCCGGAATTATACCCGCTTTTATATCTATTCCGGCTTCGACAAGATGCTTAATGCCGTTTACAGATTTTTTACCGCCATTGACACGCCCAATCTTTTTAAGCGCTTTTTCTGTCAACGTCTGAAGACCCACTTCCAGACTTCTGAATCCGGCATCGAATATCTTTTCTGCATTTTCTTCTGTAACATAGTCCGGCCGTATTTCCGTATGCAGTAATACAGAATGATTCATTTCTTTAAGAATATCCAGCTTATGCATAAAATCATTCGTTTTGTTGAATGTCGGCGAAAGGATGTATATTTCTTTCAGATTCCGTTTTTCAGATGTTTCCAGCGCAGTTTTTAAAACACTGAAAGACCGTTCTCTTACCGTTGAAGCGTTTTTTGAATAATAGCAATAACTGCATTTAAACGGACATCCGCGCGTCATTTCTATAAAAACAGATCCGTCTTCAGCCTTATCCAGAAAATTATTCGTATACGGTTCATATTCATCCGACAGCAATATTAATGCATCTGACGGCTGCCGTACAATGCGGTTTCCGTTCTTTTCCACAATGAATTCGTCAGATAATGAATTATTAATGAAAAGATCAAAAAACCATTCCCCCTCGCCTTTTATGAAATAATCTACATATGATCTTTCTTCATAAAACAGGAATGATTCTTCATTTATCTCCGGTCCGCCTAAAATGACCTTCATTGAGCTATTTTGTTTTTTTACCTGCTCAGCAATAAAAAGATTACGCTCGGCATTCCATAAATATGTGGAAAATGAAACAATATCCGGATTTGATTTCAAAATATACGAAATGATCATTTTATCGGACAAAAGCCCGATTATTCCGGAATGCAGATACCCGGCTGAAATATGAGGATATTTTTTACGTATAAAACATGTAAGCTGAGCAGGCGCATTCTGATGATTGCCGTCAATATAGTTGAGTCCATGATCCAGCAGCGGCAGTTGTATAAATAGTATATTCATTTTATGCTTGAATTATTCTCATTTCCTGATATTTATATTTAATCATTTTTTGTCAACGTCTAGATTTTTCCGGAGATAAAAATGGACCATTTTACCAATGCCAGAGTACTTCTTATTGATGACAGTAAACTCAGCAGAGCTGTCATTAAAAATACCCTCATCGAACTTGATATGGTCATAACAGAATGCTGTGACGGAGAAGAAGGCCTTAACGCACTTAAAGAAGATACCTTTGATATAATACTTGTCGATACAGTCATGCCCGTTATGGACGGTCTTACCTTTCTAAAAGAAATAAAAAACAACAGCAGCGGCAATAATTTTATTCCTGCAATATTAATGACCGGAAACGATGATCTTAATTCAAAAATAAAAGGTTTAAACGTAGGTGCGGATGATTTTCTCCAAAAGCCCGTCAATCAGAAGGAACTGGTTGCCAGAGTTATGTCTCTCCTGCGTT
>Ga0209340_1002529_pt1 | contig 10496 bp, 11 predicted proteins | sample EPASupsiteSAE323_FD_187266 | JGI IMG/M metagenome (GOLD analysis project Ga0209340, IMG submission 187266) | Bioremediated contaminated groundwater from EPA Superfund site, New Mexico - Sample SAE3-23 (SPAdes) (version 2) | ecosystem: Environmental > Aquatic > Deep subsurface > Groundwater >...
AGAAAAAGGAACTGCTGTCGTTTTTGTTTCTAATAGCAAAGACGAAAATTTTATGTTCTTTAAAAGTGATAATAAGAATGATTATATATGTGGCAAATGTAGAAGAATACTTTGTGAAAAAATCGAATTATCTCAAATTAAAAACATAGTTCTTAAATGTCCATCTTGTGAGTCTCATAATTTAGTAAATTAACTGATTTATTTATCAGAGTCAAGCAAAGAATCAATTTTATTCAGGCTTAAAACTATTTTTCCTTTTACTGTTTTATAGCCGTTGTGCATCTTTTTTTTAAGAATATTATTTTTTTCTTTAATTTTTTGTGCAAAATCACGGCTCAAATTCAGGATTTCTCCCGTAATTTCAAGTAATTTGTAATTAATCCACTGTTTTAAAGAAAATCCTTTTTTGATTGTAAACAGTTCATGTTTTTGACTTTCAGGCTCTCTGTCTTTTAATTTCTTTTCTTTATGATGTGCTTGTTGTTCCATAGAAGCATCCACCTGAGAAATCAAGTTATAAGGTCTTAAAATAAGCTTTTTAAACATATCAGAGAGTTTATCTTTAATATCTTTTTCTTTTTCCCCGTAAATAGCCGCCAATTTATCACTTATATCTACAAACAGCTGTTTATTTCTGTCAACTCTCTGCTGAATAGCGACAAAAGGGTCGGTCATTTTTGAATAAAGCAAAGATAATAACTGTAAAGTTGATGACTGATTTAAAATATTTGTAGAGGCTAAAGGAGCTTGAGAAGGACTTTTCGGAACAAATGCCGGAGAAAACATATCAGAACTTGCGGGTTTCATTTGTACTTCAGCATTGTGCGTATTTGCAACATTATTATTTACCGCAGCATTAATAACGGCCTTATCAACCTTTACATCAGATATTGCTACCAGTTTTGGCACTGCCATTTCAGCCACTGCTTAAAATTCCTGTTTTAATTTACCTCTACCCCTGAATATATTTTTCTATTTTTATCGTATAACTTAAATACATCAAGTCAATTGTTTTTAAACAAATATTACAGCGGCTTTCGGCATTAGACAGCCGTCCTAAATCTATCAGAAATCATTTATCTACCCGAACAACATCATATTTTAAGATTATTGGATTATATAAAAGAAATTAGTAAAATAATATAAGAACTGAGATTGCCACGTTGATGCAAAGCCTCTCCCCTCAATGACAATTCAATAAAAAGGGAAAATTTTTTTGAATAAGGATAAAGACTATTACAAAATACTGGGCATAGACACTTCCGCAGACAAAAAAGAAATAAAGTCCGCATACAGGTCTCTTGCAAGAAAATATCATCCTGATACCAATCAGGGGAATAAACTTAGCGAGGAAAAATTCAAAGAAATCGGCGAAGCTTATTCAGTTTTAATTGATGAAACAAAAAAAGCTCAATATGACAAATTAAAAGGATTTTCTCAAAAAAAAGCAAATACAAGCGAGCAAGCTAAAAAACAGGCCGCTGATGCTTATTCGGAACAAAAAAAATCTGCTGGAAAAACAAAACCTGAACCGGAAAAACGTCCTTTTGGAGATGTTTTTTCTGATTTTGTCGACAAAGTATTAGAAAAAGGGCAAAATCAAAAACCTAAAGAAAAACCCAAAGAAACGCCAAAACTTGAGCCTAAAAAAGGCGAGGATATAACCGCTGATATTAGTATTACTATTATTGAAGCCCATAACGGCACAGTCAGGACAATTAATATTCTTCATACTGAAGTTTGCTCGAAATGTAGAGGGAAAAGATATTTAAATGGAGTACAATGCCCTTCTTGCAAAGGTAATGGCGAAATTTCCAACCATAAAAAACTTTCCGTAAAAATTCCTCCAAATGTCACCGAAGGTTCAAAAATAAGAATAGCCGGAGAAGGAAATCAGGGACAAAACGGAGGTAAGAATGGCGATCTGTTTCTTTCTGTAAATATAATCAAAAATTCAATCTTTGAGTTTGAAAACCTTAATGTACTTTGCGAAATCCCTATTTCCCCTACAGAAGCAGCTTTGGGTGCGGAAATATTTGTTCCGACAATAGACGGACAACTAAGCATGAAAATCCCTCCTGAAACACAGGCAGGACAGAGGTTTCGTCTTTCGGGCGAAGGAATCCCCGATGCAAATACAGCCAAAAGAGGCGACCAGCTTATAACTATCCGAATCGAACTTCCTCCTAATCTTACTCAGAAAGAAAAGGAGCTTTATATGGAGCTTGCAAAAATCAGGAAATTCAACCCCAGAGACGGTATAACTTTTAATTAAAACTTTTTAATGTCCTAAAATTCTACCGATTTTTTCTGACATGCCGGAAATTTTTTCAGCTTTTTCAAGAGCTATTTCTGTCAGAACATCTTTTTCTACGTTGCTTTCCGATTTGTATATCGCATTTTTCAGCAAATACTTGATTCTTTGGGATTCTATAGAAATATTTGCCCTTAAGTTATAAAGTTTTTTCTTTTTACTCATTACAAATTTCCCTGTCGATAATCTATAGTTTATTTAATATAAACTATAGATTATCGACAAAATAAAGTCAAGTTTATAAAATATAAACTATGGATAATCAAAAAATATTAGAAATTTTTGGATTTAATTTAAAAATTGAACGAATAAAAAATAAACTTTCTCAAGAAGAATTAGCTTCCAGAGTTGGCTTTAGCAAACCTTATATAAGCAATATTGAACGAGCCAAACATAATTTATCTCTTGTAAATGCCTATAAACTGTCAGAAACTTTAAACAAATCGCTAGATGAAATGTTAAAATAAATGATAATATTGTTATTATGTTAAAAAATAATTTATCAAAACTAATGGGCGAAAAAAGAATAAAACTTTCTGAGCTGCAAAAACTTACAGGGCTCAGTATTAATACTATTCGACGTTTATATTATGATACGACTAATACAATAAGTTTTAATACTGTCGAAAAGCTTTGTGATGCGCTTGAGTGCACAACGCAAGAGCTTTTAGAATATATTCCCGAAAAAAGACAATGACAAAAAACGCAAACATAATTGAAATATTCTCGTCAATTCAGGGAGAAGGTCCTTATATCGGCTGTAGGCAAATCTTTATCAGGTTTGCTGGGTGCAATCTTAATTGCGATTACTGTGATACGGATTTTCAAAATCAAGAATTTTGCAATTTACAAACACTTTCGGACAAAATAAAAAATCCTGTTTCAGCGGAACAGCTTTTGGCAAAAGTTGCTGATTTAAACAAAATCACTCATCACAGCATAAGCTTAACAGGCGGTGAGCCGCTCTTGCATACGGATTTCCTGACAGAATTTCTTACAAAATTTAAAGAAAAAAACTCGTCGACAAAAGTTTATCTCGAAACTAACGGGACTCTATTTGAAGAATTAGAAAAAATTATAGAATATATAGACATAATTTCTATGGATTTAAAGCTAAAATCCTCAACAGGCGTTGATTTTCCTTTTGCAAAACATAAAAAATTCATAGAAAACGCAAGAGATTGCCACGTCGGGACTAAAGTCCCTCCTCGCAATGACAGCATTGAACTTTTTGCAAAAGCCGTGATTACAAGCAAAATTTCGGATGAAGAAATTCAGGAAATATCGGAATTCATAAAAAGCTTTGAACGGCCTATAATTCTTATTTTGCAGCCTGTGGATTCTGAAAATAAAGAACTTTTGCTTTCTTCTCAAAATCTTTTAAAAATTCAAGAAAAATTTTTGAAAAATTTAAATAATGTAAGACTAATTCCTCAAGTACATAAGTTTTTGGGGTTATTATAAGGATAAAAAAATGGATTTAATTACAATAAAATTAAACGGACAAGAAAAAGAAATTTCGTCAAAAACAACTGTTCAAAAGCTTCTTGAGGAAATGAACGTAAAAAATACAATGTTTGTAGTTGAAAAAAATCTTGAAATTTTACCGAAAGAACAATATATTTCATGCGAAATCTTAGAAGGAGATAACATCGAAATAGTCGGATTTTTTGGTGGCGGCTAATATATAAACACTTCTTTCTTATAACCAATCAGGCAGATTAAATCTTAGATAGATTTTCTTATTATAAGAAACATATCTAACTTTAATTTGGAATAAATCATGAAAGAAATTATAAAGTGGGACGCTAAATATTTAACCGGCATTAAAATAATTGATTCTCAGCACATAAAAATTTTTAAATGTGTCAATGAACTTCATGAGGCTCTTGAAAAAGCAGATACAAAAGAAAAAATAATTGAATTAACGGCTAATTTGGATTTTTACACTGCCGAGCATTTTGATACAGAAGAAAAATACATGCTGGAGTTTAATTACCCTGAATATACTGAACACAAAAATACTCACGAACGCTTCAAAAAAATATATGAAGATATAAAAAATAATTATATTTATAAAAAAACAGAAGCTGTATATATTATAGCTATTCACTTAAAGCCAGTTATGGCAGCCTGGCTTGATTATCATCTTCAAAATGAAGACAGGTGGCTTGTGGAATTTTTAAAGAGTAAAAATATTGAAAATAAAAATGAATAAATTAATCGGTTTATATATTATTTTAATTTTTTTAATTGCATTAATCATCTTGTTTAATGTCAATTTATATCCTGCTTTTTTAATGCATGTAACTTTCAACGCTTTTCTTCATAAATTTTTTGAAATTTTAATGACATTTATATATTTTTTAATATTTTTAAAAGCCAATAAATTATATTCTCAAACACAAGATAAAAGACTGGCAATAATTGCAGGAAGTTTTTTAGCAGGAATATATTTAAATGTTTATCATTTGCTTTCTACCTTTAGCTACTTTCATAATACCTTAAGCTTAGAAAGTATTAAAATAAATAAAATATTAATTTATTTCATGATGGAAAAACTTGTTATTTCAATTTCGATATTTATTGCTGTTTTCTATACACCAAAATCTCCCTCTAAAGCACCTGAAAAATTTAAAAACAAAATTTATTTTATCTATTTCTGTATATTTTTAATAATAATTATTGCAGATCAATTTGTTTTTTATTTCCTTTCAAAAAATATTTTTCATAAAGTTTTATTATTAAATCATAGTTTAAGTGTTCTTGATGAATCAATATATTTTCTTACAGCCTTTATTTGGGCTGACAGAATATCTTTTAACAATAAAAAAATGATTTCAAATTTTATACTGGGTTTATTTTTTATTGGAATTTCTGAATTGTTTCTTATAAACCAAACATTTTTAGAAATTAATGAAATTATTTCTTATCTTTTTAAATTAGTTGGGTTTTTACTTATTTTTTTCGGGCTTAAAGATATTCAATTATTGTCTGACGGTAAAAACTTAAAACAAAGGTTGCTTATTTTTCTTACATTCTTTTTCATAATATTATATTCAACATTTTCCTTTCTTCATTCTTTAATGCTAGAAAATTATTTGTCTGCAAAATTCTTATATATTTATATTGAATTTTTATTAATTTTTGTAATTATAGGCTATATAAGCGCTACAAAATTCATTTCACCTCTTTCAAATATTATTCAAGTAATAAACAAATATGAACCGGGAGAAAAATCTGAAAAAATTCTAATAACTTCAAATGATGAAGTTGGAGAATTAAGCAAAAAATTAAATGAAATGATTGATAGAGAATGGGTTTATTCACAAGAATTATTGATAAACCAAAAAAAAGTTCAAGAATTATTAAATAAAGAAAAACTTTTATTCAAAATTACAAATACAATCAGAAGTTCTCTTGATATTGATGAAACTTTGTCAATTATTGGAGATGAAATAGCTAAAATTTTTAATGTTGAAAGAACAACAATAGTTGAAATTCCAGAGAAGAACAATTATAAAAAATGGATAGCACGAAAAGAATTTAAGTCTAATGAAAAAATTAAAGGTTTAAGTAATATTCAATATGATATTCGCGTTGGTGAATATAATGGAATTTTTGTTCTTGATAAAGGACAAAATCTTATTATAAAAAATATTCAGGAATCTGATTTGCCTGATTATTATAAAAAAACATATGAAGAAATGGGTATTAAATCAGTATTAAGTGTTCCAATCATGGGAAATGGAGATAAATGGGGACTGATTTTTCTTTCCGAATATGAATATTACAGAGAATGGAAAGAAGAAGAGATAAACCTACTTCAAACAATCGCAAAACAGATATATATAGCAATTAAACAAGCTGAATTATGTACATCCGCAAAAAAACAAGCAGAAAGAGAAAGTATTTTAAGAAATATAAGCAATAAAATAAGAAGCTCACTCGATCTTGAAGAGGTAAAACATGAAATAGTTAATCAAATCGGACAGCTCTTAAAAGCAGACAGAGTAACTATTGCTTATTATGATTATCAAAAAGAAAATTATATTGTTTCAAAAGAATCTGAATACAGGTCATCGGAAAATATAAAAACTTTTATTGATCAGGATTTCAAAAATATTCCGGGATTTATTGAATTTATAAGAGATGTCCATCTTAAAGGAAAAGATATAATTTTTAATGATCTTGAAAAATATCTTGATGAAAATAATTTAAGAGGAACCGGTGTTGAAAAATTTTATAGAGATTTTGGATTTATTTCATCCGCAGCTATAAATATTTATTATAGAGATCTATTTTTAGGTGATCTTGTTATTACATTTGAAAATCAAAGAAACATACATGAAGAAGAACTTTCTTTAATTAAAATACTTGCAGATCAATCAGGAATTGCTATTTATCAAAGCGAACTTTATAACAAAGAAAAATTAACGGCTCGAAGGGAATCTATTTTACGAGATATTATAGGAGCAATGAGAGGCACTTTAGATATTAATGAAATAAAAACTTTATTTGTTAACAGTATAGGCCAATTTTTTAAAGCAGATCGAGTTTTCTTTTCTGAATTCAATGCGCAAAAAAACATGTATAAACCCGTAGACAATTATTCAGAATATTTATCAAGCCCTCAAGAAAAGAGTTTTATTGGCTACGATTGGACAAACCCTGAAATAATAGAATATATACAGCCTTTAATAGAAAAACAAGAAATTAATATATATAATTTAGATGAATATCTGGCTAAAAATTCTAAAAGTAATGCTTTTATCCGACTTTTCAAAGATTCAGGTGTTCAATCAAGTTATAACCTTCCTGTATTATACCTAGATGAACTTATCGGATATTTTTGTATTGAATTTACAAAAAGAGAATATCGAATATCAGAAGAAGAGCTTGGCTTTATCAGAAATATTATAAGTCAGGCAAGCATTGCTTTAAATCAGGCTAAAGTTTTTGAAACTATTAAGAAACAAGCCGAAAATGAAAAGATTTTAAGAGAAATATTAAGTGAAATAAAAATTTCTGAAACTCTTGATGAAGTATATGATTATATTATTAAAAAATTATCAAATATTTTTGATACGCAAAGAGCTTTTTTTATAGAAGTTCCTGAATTGCAAAACGACAAGCCCACAATAAAATATCAATATAATAAACAACTTGATACTCCGTTTATTCCTGACTATATGATTCAGGAAAAATGTCTTATTGCTTTAGTTAAAATAGCAAATAAAGAAGGTGTTGCGATTATTAATAACACTGAAGAACATAACAAAGATGATGAAAAACTTCAAAACTTTTTTAAAACTTATGATATAAAATCAATATTATTAACCCCTTTAATTAGGTACAACCACGATATAAAGCAACTTGGAGCTATTATTCTATGCATGAACAATGTTAAAGATTGGGATAAAGACGAAATAGCTCTCATAAAATCAATTACCAATATAACAACGAATGTAATTTGGGAAATTAAAAAAAGAGTGGAACTGGAAGAATTAAGAAATGTTTTTATATTAACATTAACTCATGATTTGCAGGTGCCGCTTGTGGGAGAACATAAAGCTTTGGAATTCGTTATTTCAAGACCTTTTGACCAGCCTATCGGCAAATTTCAAAGCATTATAACCGATATTTTAATAAGTAATGAAAACTTAACCGCACTTTTGAAAAAATTATTATTTAGCTATAACTATGAGTCAGGCAAACAAAAATTAAATCTATCTCTACAAGACTTAAATATTCAAATAGATGAAGTAATAGCTTCATTCAAAATTTTGATTGATTCAAAACAAATATCAATTGAAACGCAAATAGAAGAGAATTTACCTTCTATAATGATAGATTCTGAACAAATCAAAAATGTTCTCCACACAATAATAGAAAATTCTCTTAATTATATTCAACAAGGCGGTCATATTATTATAAAAAGCACAAAACAAGACGATAAAATAATAACCTGCATTATAGACAATGGACCGGGGATTCCTTATAGAATGAGGGAAAGACTTTTTGAAAGATATGCCATGGCTCTTGCAGTTGAAAGAAAAATAGGAGCTGGTTTAGGGTTATATCTGGCAAAACAAATAATTGAAGCGCATAACGGCAAAATATGGTATGAAACAGAAATAGGAAAAGGTACAACTTTCTGTTTTTCTTTGCCTTGTGAATAAATAAAAACTTATTCTATTTACTACATAAAGAACAATTAATATTTTTTAAAATATTGGATTTTTTAAAGCTTTGATTCAAGCCATTATAAGACAAAAGCTGATTTGTCAATGGAATACCTATTCCCAAAAGTATTTTTACGGTTTCCATTGATTGAATTGAAGCTATTGTTGCAACGGCAGGACTTATTGAGCCTTTCGTTTCACAAACTTCTATATCTGTATCAGAAATAAAACAACTTAAACAAGCAGTTTGATGAGGAATAATAACCGTTACCTGTCCATAAAATTCTGTAATTCCTCCATGAATAAGAATTTTATTATTTTCAACAGCTATTTTATTCAATAAAAACTTGGATTTATAAGAATCAAAACAGTCTATAATCATGTCATAACTGCTTATAATTTCTTTATAATTATTTTCATCAAGCCTTGTTTGATAAATTTCAACATTAATATCAGGATTAAAACTATTTATCCATTCTTTTGCGGATTCGACCTTGTTTTTGCCTATATTATCAAATTTATGAATATATTGTCTGTTAAGATTAGACAATTCAACTTTATCATTATCAATAATACCAATATTTCCGATGCCAAGAGAAGCCAAATTCGCAATAACATTGGAACCAAGCCCTCCAGCTCCCGCAACTAAAACTTTTGCATCCAAAAGAGTTTTTTGTCCTTTTTCTCCAATGCAATTAATTAAAATATTCCTGTTATAACGCTCTTTGTTAAACATAAAAACCTTTTTAACTATATTTAACCTCTGAATTATCTCTTCAATGATATCATAAGACAAATTTACAACTTCTTTTAGTCTCAATATTAAAAAATATTAATTTAAATTTTTAGCTCTAATCTTTAATATTTACAATGATTTTCAAAAAATAATGGGAGTTTTTAAAAAAATTAAGTGTCAATTTATTTTTTTCACCTGCGTTTATTAAAAAATGAATTCAATAAAATTACAAAAATTCTCACTTCCAGCTCTGGTATGCGGTATTGCGGCATATCAAGTTCATAACGATTACAAAAAAGCGGATATTTCCGATAAAAAAAATGTTATTTTAAGAGATATTCTTGTTCTTGGAGGTACTTGTGCGGGTGCGTATACAGGAAATGCTTTATTAAACAAAAAAATTCCCGAAAATTGTTCTAAAACAACAAAATGTTTAAAATTTTTAATAAACAATATGAGTATACCTATAGGCGGTATAATAGGCGGCTTACTAACCAGCGAAGGGGCTGAAAAATTTTTTCCGTCAAAGCATATTTCAATAAAAAAAGCTGTAAAAGAAGCTATAGACAATAATTTAAATAAAAATCAAAAAAACGACAATTTATATAGTTATAGTAAAAATTTCACCGATAAAATTGATCCCGGCACAATAGGAAAAGCTTATGATTATTTGGATATAGGAGTTGGCTCTGTTTTTGACAATACGTTTTCAACTCTTTCAGGTTTTAACGTCGGCAGAGAAGACGGCTTGAAAAATAAACTGCTTAAAGCTTCAAACGAAATTATTGCAGGCGAACTAATTCCCGTAACTACCGTGGTTGCTCTTACTTCCTATCTGAAAAACAAAAAAATGAACAATTTTTCAAAAGGTATTATTATTGCGCCCGTTGCCCTTGTTAGCTGCTATGTCGGAAATGCTGTCGGAAACTGGTTCAATAAAAAAGTGGCTGAAAATCTCGTAAAAAAAGAATTTTGGGTACAAATATCAGAACAGCAAAAAAACTGGCGGCACAAACTTTATACAAATATCTTTGATTTTTATCAATTCAAAATCCAAAATCAATCTCTGGAAGAATTAAAGAAAAATATTCCAAATTTAAGTAAAAGCGAAAAAATTAAACAAAAAATTTCAAAACATCAAGATTCCAAAGCCTAAATTATATAATTTCAGGATGTTTTTCTAATTCATTATTTATATCGCATCTGGTAATAATTCCTTTAATATTTTTCGCTTTGTCAGTAACAATTAACCAGCCAATAT
>Ga0209340_1002531_pt1 | contig 10492 bp, 15 predicted proteins | sample EPASupsiteSAE323_FD_187266 | JGI IMG/M metagenome (GOLD analysis project Ga0209340, IMG submission 187266) | Bioremediated contaminated groundwater from EPA Superfund site, New Mexico - Sample SAE3-23 (SPAdes) (version 2) | ecosystem: Environmental > Aquatic > Deep subsurface > Groundwater >...
AATCCTGTTACAGAAAGCCTCTTCATCTTCCTCGATGTCTATGGGTTCATCACTGTCTCTAGTGCCGTCTTCCCTCAGACCGCCAGGCTCAAAATCAAAGTTCACGCCTTCATGCTCCTCGCGCCTATCGAAACTGCCAGGCTCGCCGCCTCGCTCAATACCATTTACGATTTTTCGTTTGTAAGTTTCCTTGTTAGGGGTAAAACCGCCTGCCTGGACAACCTTTTCTATAATATCATCAACGATTTCAGTCATTTAAATCACGCTCATAAAATAGTTTTCCGCATTCCGTACAATAAAATTGTAAATCTAAACCTCTATAACCTATCATTATGATGTTTTTCGATTCACATTCTGGACATTTATTTTCTGACATATTCTAATTCCACAGTACTTTTCAATGTCTTCGACTGACATTGATTTTAGTTCTTTATAATCAGCCAGTAGCGTCCTCGCGTCGTACATGTTTTTCCTCGGCTTGAATTAAATCGCTTTCAAGTTCATTTGCCGCAAGCTCTTCTAATTCTTTATCAATTTGCTTAATTTCATTCAATAATTGTCCGCGCCTCAATCGGAGGCAATTCATACGATATCTCACAAAAAAATCTCGTTCCATCTTAACACCTGTAAAAATAAACGGGGACTAGGTTTCCGCGCCTGTCCCCGTTGTGCGGGCTGCTGTAAAAGTCGGCTCTGCGAGGAATAAGCGTCATCGCCGGAAATATTATTAGTCGGCTCGGTGGTGGAAGCTCCACTTCATCGCCGAAGTAAACTTAAGCAATTTATTGTTTCCAAAAAGCTCGTTATAAGCCCAAATTCGACCACAAAAATATCGGATTGACTTGTAGCAAGGGCAAGAGAGAAAGCCCACCAGAACGCCCCACAGCGAATCGTGGGGCATGTCCGGCTACTGGCAGCGATCCAGAATCGCTTTAATCTCGGAGCCGCGCAAAAAACGCTTTCGCAGCATCTGCACAGACAAGGTTAAAAGTTTGTGTCGGTTCAACTCAAGAAGGTTGGTTATGTACTTGAAATCATAATCATCACCAACGACCTGAAAATCTGTAGACTCGCGCCAAAACTCCGTCTCATCGAGGTCAAAAATTAGCCGCTCCGCTGCCTCGCCCCCCATTGTCACCACAATGTTTTTCCAGTCTTTGAAATCGCTGCGCATAGGCATCGTTGAGCCCGTGTCATCCGGTTTGATTTTCGAATAGCTAAGCGGGATGCCGAGTTTGTAGGCGGTAACACAGTGACCCGCTTCGTGGATGGCGGTTGCTGCTAATTTGTTCATAAAAATCACATATTACTTGCGTGGTTTAAGGTATTCTTCGCCAGCAAGATATTGGACTAGTTCAATAACATCTTGTTTGTGTTCAGGAATTTCGAGCCTTTCGGCTATGTCCTCGATAGGCGTTCCATCATTGTATAAGTCCCTCAAATCATTGACAACAAGGACATGGGCGAAATCGAACGCATCTTCATCCGATACGCCGAATTCTTTTTCTATAATCTCCACGTAGTCATCCTCGTTAGTGAAATACAAATTTCTGATTCGATGGACTTGATCTTCTGTGAGCTTGTTTATCTTTTCGTACCGATCATACGTAATGTCAGCATCCTTTGATGTCTTCTTGGCTGCTTCTTTTGCTGCCTTCTGTGCGGCTTTTCTTTCTTCCCGCGCCTTCTGCTTAGCAGCCTTCCTTATCGCTTCTTCTTTCTCAGCTTCTTCTTTGCGTTGCTTACTGAGGAGGTCCTGATATTCCAAGCGCTTTTTCAGCGCTGTCTTCCGTTCATCTTCTGTGAGCGCGTATTTCGCGACCATCGCCCGTGTTCGCTTGTGTGCCTCATCTATCGAAATGACCCGAATATTCTCGCTATGACAACAGGGACAGAAGGAAACCAGAAATGGTTTCATAAAGAACACAGTATCACAATCAGGACATAGGTACCATCGGTCCAATTCATCTTCCGGTATGGATGCAACATTCTTTCCACCGCAATGGGGACAGAAGGAAAGGGCGGCAGACATCATTGTGAATGTGATACCACAATCTGAGCAGAGATGTAAATGTTCGGGGTCTGCGCAACAAAAAGCACCTGGAGCACATGTTACATTTGTTGCATTGTAATATTTTAGGTACTTCCCGCGCTCTTTTTCGATTTCCGCTTTATCGACTATGGGTTGAGCTAATTCCTGAGTAGATGGTTGAGTAGATATCTGAGTAGATGGTTGAGTAGATATCTGAGTAGATGGTTGAGAAGATATCTGAGTAGATGGTTGAGTAAATGGCTGAGGAGAGAGCTTTGGAGCACGAATCTTTTGATAGCAGTGCGGGCAAGTAAGATAGTAAGTCGACTTGCCTTTGTAGTCCCAGGAATGATTGCATTTCGGGCAGATCATAGCTAGGTAGTAAGTAGTGAATGGATTTATGCTGCTATGGGGTTGAGTTACGGATCAGATGTGTGGTTTCATTTTTTCATCACATCGTAAATCTTAGTAACCCAGATTTTTCAACCAAGGTTTGTATTGGTGAAAGTTCGACGCGGCGAAATGTCAAACTTTTTCCACAATACCGCGCTCAACAAGATCACGCGCCTTGTTTGCATCGACCTCAAGGCAATCGCCCATGTCGTACAGATGGTCCACGAACTTGAGGGAATTGTCTGGCGAGGGTATTTGGGTGCGATATCCGTCCTTTTTGATAATGCGGACTTTCACCTTCATGTACTTCTTAGCCTGCTCATTGGCATGGGCTTCATTCTCTTCTGCTCTGCCCTTAGCTTCCGCGAGCGCGGTTTGGATCGAATCGCTATCTTGCGCCCCTTCGCTCAAAATAGGCGCTGGCTCTTCGTCCAGTTGATCGACCAATAGTCCATACCGTCCATAGTTTTTCATTACCCTATCTTCCCTATATCCCTTCTTCTCTTCTACTTCTACCATAGTTCTGTTCTCCGGGGAACTAGGGGTAGGCGAAACTATGGACGGTGTGGACTTATCCTTAACGCTATCGTTTTTTTCGTTTTCTTTATATACTACTTTATCCGATTCCGGCGACTGTTTTGAGTTGCTATCGGTTTTTTTACTTCCTCCATCCCCGCCACTCGGTTGCCCCCCCACTGGGCGAATTCTCACGCCCAGCCAACACCTCGGTGCGGCTTTACCACTTTCGAAATGTGGTCGATAGTCCGATACTGGAATCTCCGTTTGGTCTTTGAGTAATACCCCGAATTTCGTAGTGCTCAACGGCTTGATTCCATGTTTTCGAGCGTATTCGTTGAATTTGTTGAGGAAAACGGTTTTCTCGATGTAACTATTCTCGGCTGCATCACACTCATCCATCAGAAACGCCAGAACCGGGTTGCTGTTGCGTTTGTACATTGTTTCAACATCCTCTACAGACTTGCTGTAGCTGAATTTCCAGCCGTTCCTTCGCAACCTAGCCAAACCTGCGAGCGCCATGTTGAGCAGCCCGCTGAGTTCATCCTGGGCTTGGAGCTTTTCGTCTAGGTTTGGATCGGCGGTTCCTTTTTGCAGGTCAAACACGTTCAGGAACTCGATCAAAATCCACCGCGAATAGAACGCGTAAGTATCATCCGGGCTACGCGGCAACACGTTAGCTGAAAATAACAGCTTCGCTTTATTCCTGAAGTTAAAAGCTGCTCTATATTTCTCCTGCGCGCGGTTGTCGTCGCCCCCTGTCAGGTTTCTGAATGCGGCTGTATCCGAGAGATCCTTAGAAGGCAGATCACCCCCGATATTGGCGATCTTTCCATAGAGATCAGCCTTGGAAAATCTATCTGCAACCAAATCTTGGAGTGTGACATTGCTTATGCTCTTCCTTCCGAGAAAAGCAGTTATTAGCCTCAAGAGAGTGCCTTTGCCATTCCGCCCCGGTCCGAGCAGCATTACAGCTTTGTGGATATGATAATCCGGCCACAGAAGCCATCCGAAGATCTCTTCAATCAGAGGAACATCTATTGGCTGTACTACCTCGCTGATGAATTTGATAATCTCAGGAGACCTGGCGGTGGAGTCATATGCCACATCTAACTGCGCCGTTGATAGATAATCCGGGGTATGCGGCCTTAGCTGCAATGTCTCCAGATCCAGCAATCCGTTCTTGACGTTCAGAACAGGCTCGCTATTGAAAAGTTCTCTATCGACATATGTCCTGCGTTTGACCTTTCCAACAATATCTCCGACCCAACGGTTGGTTGTTTTATCCCCGAACTCGCTTTCAATAAGCGCCTTGAGGACTGTCTCACCATCGTCCAGATATACGCCATGATCATAGCGATAGAGCCTTTCCGTGTCCGAAACCGTCTTGAAGTGGTGTTCCGCAATCCATTCCTGCACGCGCTTGTTAATTCTTGCCTCTAAGCCGCCTTCAGGCGTCTTAACCTGATCAGATGTAACCAATACCTTTTCGATTGCGTATTTTACGGTCTTATTCATTACAGCGCGATCTTTCAGCGCCCCCGGTCCGGCATCCTCCCAACGGACAGCCCCACATTCGCAAGCCAACCAAATCCAGGCATCCCCGCCTGCGTTAATGCCATCATGCATCCAGCAGTACACGTTTTTGGCTGGATCGACAACTAAATTCTTCCCCGTGGTGCTGCCTTCTGTTGGATGAGGTCCGAGCAATTGCCCGCCAGACCTAAAGAAACTGGATGTGTCAATGACATCCAGGATATCGATCTGGGGCAGCTTTCCGTTCCCTGCCTTCATATCCTTGGTTGCTTTTGCAGCCAGAAAGGGGATTGCAGCTTCCTCTATTGCTTCCGTTCTGTCTTCAGGTTCGAAACAATATTCAGCGATCTTCTTACCTGTGATCGTAAGGTGGCGAGCATCTTCATACAACTCAAACCCATTGAACACCGCTTTTGGCTTTGCAGCTAAGATAGCTTCGCGGTCTTCGTTCAACAGATCATCGCTTCCATGTCCGTCAATCTTGTTTTCGTTGTTTGGCAGATGTCCGAGTGCGAAAAACCTGATACCGGTACCCGAAATCGAAGGCTCTGTATAGAAGGGCTTAATCTCTTCTATTATACTGATCGCCCATGCGCTCAATGTTCCTGTTCTGGGATTCCGGCAACAGTCCAGGTCACCGCCCACAACGCTTAGACCATCGCTGTTTCGGGCGACTATGAAACCTATCCCGTCATAATTTTTGGAGCGTTCCAGCGCCTGCTCAAACGTCATCCACCGTTTTGGGTCATCCCACGCCTTGGGACTAATTCTATTGGTCTCTGGATCGATCCCGAATGGCTCTTTTCCGCGCCTGACTACCCATTGGCGAAGCGAGGTCAACTGAGAATGCAACTGGCTGTAATCCTCCATTCAGCTCACCCCCAAAAAATGGTGGATCAAGAAAGCATGTAAAACAACATCGTCGAATTCCATGCCCATCGCGAGCATAGAGGAAATGCGATCGAGTAGGCTCATTCAGCCACCTTCCGATCCCGCGTGACCCACAGCCTCGAAACATCAGACCGCGAAACCATCGCGGTGTTCCCGCCCAATCGTTCTAGCCACAGTTCGGTCTCAGTTACCTTGATAACCCTGCCACGAACGACTGTGCCGTCACTCACACGTATTCCAACAACTTTGCCAATTAACGATTTTTCGGGGTCATTATCCTGCGAAAAGTTTATATTCGATGTGTTATTATAATTCATTTGAATCACTTCTGTTTTCGATCGGGAAGCGCGCCAACGCTTCCGATCAACTAATTTTAATTGTGATCAACCTCAATTCTTGCCGGTCTAACTGAAAAACCGTCATCGCTCGGCAGAATTTCAACGATTGCATATTCCGATTTCCTGAACATTTCGTCAAGTTCCACAGGGATCGTGATGAACAGACTTCCGACATTTCTTCTTGATCCCTGAACTTTGCGAAGTTTTGTCATGAAATCAAATGATATTTTAGATTATAAAAGCGTTACTATATTTTAGTATGTATATGCATCTATGCATCTAATGTTTTCGTCATCAGCCCAAGGTTCACAAGCCTTCGCACGGCTTCCGCCATGCCCACGTCTTCTTGCCTGGCTACCTTTTCAATTTCCGATCTCAGTTCATCACTTACCCTGATTGATAATGCGTCTCGCAGTCTCTTTTTCATGGTATTTCCTCCGAAGTCATTTCATTGGGATTGTTTAAAAAAATGAGAAACCGCTTTGCGGCGGTTTCTCGTATTCTTGGAATACATAGGTTTATCGTGAAAAAAGCATGGGAGTGGCAAGACCCCTCATGCTTAGTCAAGCAAAGGAAGTCCGCTTCCTCATATATAGTTGCAATTATTTATCTGCAAATATTATCAATAGGTCGTGTCTTTTTATGCCAATTGGACACTATCGGATCTAATGTACCGTCTGATATTGTTTTCTCATAAATATCCTGAACCATATGGGAATTGCCGGAATTTCGTATATCACATTCCTTATCGCGATTAACAACGATTTTTAGATCATATCTGCTTTTTTCATAGTCTTTCAGTTGCCTACTCGTAAATTCTGTGTTGGGCGCATCGAACAAAACCGGCTCACTCACAAGACCGCATTCATTGCAAACTCGTTCAAGATGCTCATCATAGCGAAGAATACCGCCGCACTCCTCACACAATGCATCCTCAAAGAGTTTAATGTGCTTGCCGTCCACCCGAACGACAATTGAGTTCTGAGCCGCCATCCCCACCCGATTTGGTCGTTCAGCGAACAGCGGTCCCCTCGACACCTTTTTATGTGGATGCTTTTTGTAATTTGCTTTGTGACTCGCTCGGTCCTTGTAGCGTTCACAGTCTTCGCATATCGATCTTAACGAACCCGAACCTTTCTTTGTTTCCCGTGTGTTTTCAAAGGTTAATTCAACACCACATTCGCAGAATTTATTATCATTTTTAGGTCGCCCGACGTGGACGTGAATGGTATCATTATTTATTGCTTGACTCATTTTAATCCCCTCTTGCCAAGGGTTGCGGCGCATCGGAGCACGCTGATTTTAGAAATGTCTCGCGCGGATCAGTTTCTATCATACCCCGCGCTAGTATTCGGTTTTATTTTTATGTTTTGATAAATGTCTTTGTATTGTTTTTCGATTATTTAAGCCTTCCGGTAGCCCCGTCAGATGTTTCTAATTTATTGCTTATCATAAGGATAGAAATGTCACCATTATTTTGTTTTATGAGCGACAAAAAATATAAAAAATAATTTTCAGTTGGTCACGCGCAGTATCAGAGCCCAAACTGTCGCACACGGTCCAGCTATGCCTGTTTCAACCTCTCGGTCGGGATATGGTTGTAGATATCAACCGCGTCTAGCTTTTCCCTACAAACTCAACATCTTTTTATTGCCAAAAAATATTTCCTTCATAAAATACACATGGCGGTTTCGTAGCACTTTTATAATGGCTATTGATAGCGATTTAAAAACTACTTGTAGCGATTTTATGCAAAAAAGATTAGAGTCCGAATTGTGGAACGCAATCCAGATAAGCTTTTTTCAATTTTTCGGCGCTGATATGGTTGTAGATATCAATCGCCTCCGTAACAGCATCACCCCGCAACTTTTTGACGTATTCCCGTTGCATACCTCTATCACGCATCTCGGTTGTGAAGAAATGTCTGCAAGTATGTGGCGTGCATCGGTCCTCTAACCTTTTACTGGAAGCATCATGCAGCCCTGCAACAGTCGAATATTTCGTGAACATCAGTTCGAAAGAGTCGCGGCTGTATCTGTCTCCATGAGCATTCAAAAACAGCGCCGTTGATTTTGCCATCGTCTCGCGTTTGGCTAACCATTTTCGGAGCAACCGCGCCGTTTCATCGTCTATGAAGACTGTGAGATTGCTTCTCTTTGCCGTCGGTTTGAGACGAATTCTCAGGTTCGGCAAATCCAGGTCATCCAGGTCCAGTGAAATCAGTTCGCCTAGCCGAATACCGGTTTTCAAAAGCAAGACGATCGGCGCTCGCTCGCGTGTTGTGAAAATCGCATCGATGAGTTTTCGGGCTTCGTCCGTCGTCAGACTTTTCCGGCTCTGGCGATTATCTTTGTAGGCATGAAGATATCTTTTTTTGAACCCCGGAGTGATCGGACTTGTTTGAATTAGCTCCGCTTCGATCGCAAATTCATAGAACGATCCGATCGCTGAAAAATATCGTCGCCGTGAATCGATTGAAAGGTTTTTCAGATGGTCCGCATAGGCTATCAGCTTTTTTTTGTCGACCGCCAGCAAATCCCCGCCCACGAACTCGCCGAACCTTCTTAAGATTTGTGGGTATTGCTCAATCGTGTCTTTAGAGCATTTCCTTATTTCTAAATCTTTCCTGAATTGCTCGATCAGCGTTTCCATTTATAGCCACCACCGCGACCGCATACTACTAATCCAAGTTCTTCTAGCTGTTCAATTGTATCTCGGACCGCCCTAAAGTACTGGCTCTCGATTTCTCCGACAATATCGGTTGCACCTGCTTTATCCGAAGGCTGAACAGTTACAACATTGTCCTCGATGCTACTGATCCGAATGGATGTATACCCAAGACCTCTTTTGAACTCCTTGATATCGTTTTCATCGGGCATGTGGTCGAGGTGCACGTATTTTCCCGTGATGCTGTCCACAATCGCCCATTGCCCCGGAACGTTACGCGGGGACTTAATAATGCCGTTTCTGTTGAGGTAGACAAGGGTTGGTTTGTGGAGATGCGACTGTGTCGTTTTGGCGGCAGCCAAAAGATCCTGATTGCGTTTTTCAAGTTCAAGGTTTCGCTTTTTGAGTTCCGTGATCTCGCATCTTAGTTTATTGACCTGCGCTGATTGGTTGCTCGGTTCTTCTTGGTCCAGCAGACCGTTCTCGATCAGCTCGATTAAGAATCGGTTCAACTTTGTTCCTTTCGGGCAACGACCTCGCCATCTGTTGATGTCGTTGTCTGTAGTTGCATAAATCGTGTACTGTCGCCTGTTTAGTTCTTTTCGCGCCATTTTAGTATCATGATTAAACGTCATTGTATTTAAGGCACATGTACAAATCCAGACTCCTCTTCTGGATGCCGTGGCTGGGCATGATCATCGGCGCTGCATCAGGCGCGCTGGTCGGCAAGCTGTCCGATGTGGGTGTGGACGACGAATTCATCAAGCAGGTTGGCAGCACAATTCAGCCCGGCAACTCCGCGCTCTTCCTGCTCGTAGAGAAGGCCACTCCTGACAAGGTGATGAACGACCTGAAGAAGTTCAAGAATGTCAAGGTTCTGAAGACTTCACTTTCCCAGGAGAAAGGCATAAATACGGTATATGCTAATAAGCGGGTTTATGCCCCCGTCAAAATACAATCAAAAATGCCATACGCTCTATTTTGAATCTGATAATGATCTTAAGCGCTGGAAGAATCTCGCCCATGAAGCGAGGGTCCCGCTGACCAAGTGGATTATTGCAATCGTCGAGAAATCGCTTGATTCTCCGGATGAAAGCATTCCTGCAAGCCATGACATCCAGAAGATGCGACAGGAGAATATCCGCCTGCGTAAGGATAATGAATCTCTGCAGCAGTCCCTCTCTCGCTCCGAAACGGAGCTGTTCAATCTAAAGCATGCGGCCATAAAGAACGACTCAGGATTCATGGAACTGGACAGCCGTCTCATCTCTGCCCTGCAGGATGGCTGTGTCTGGGATCAGCAATCTCTCCTTGAGGCACTCGGCGTGGATTGGAATGATATTGATGCCGTGCAAACCATTTCCGGGATTCTTCAGAGGTTGCAGGATGCCGGAATAATCACCGAAGAAAGGCGGGGCTGGAAATGGAAGAAATAGAAGCCTTCAGGGAATATCTGCAGCTCCGGGGTCTTGCGCCGGCGACCATCGAGCGCCATTATTATGCACTGCGCAGATATATTGAATTTTGCAAAGCGAGAGGGACCAATCACGCCCTCGCATCCGAAGAAGATCTTCTGGCTTACCTGGCAGCACTTCGCTCCCAAGGGCAGCGCCATGCGAGCCTCAAGCAGGCCTTTTCGAGCCTGTCGGTTTATTGTGCCTGGCTCGCCCGACAAAAAAAGATCCCGTTCAATCCGGTATTGGAACTCAAGGAGGTCTACCTCCGCCAATATAAACCCGAAAACCGAGAGCGTCAGCTAATCAGTATTGGCGATGCGGCAAAAATGATAATGCTGACTTTGCGTGCACGCGATCGTGCGTTCCTATTTCTGCTCTTCAAGACCGGGATTAGGAGAAATGAACTCGTCTCTCTGGACATGGGTGATTTGGATTTTGAAAAAATGGAGGCCCATCTGAAGCCCACCGGAAAAAGAAGCAACAGGATAGTGTATTTTGATGAGGAATGTGCTCGTGCTCTAAAGAGGTGGCTCAAGGTCCGGGAGGCCCGAAATCCTTCTTCACCTGCCTTTTTCCTCAATGACAAAAATGAACGGCTTGGCCCGCATGGATTGGACGATCTGGTGGCGATAGCTGGGGAGCGGGCCGGGCTCCATGATCCC
>Ga0209340_1002538_pt1 | contig 10475 bp, 8 predicted proteins | sample EPASupsiteSAE323_FD_187266 | JGI IMG/M metagenome (GOLD analysis project Ga0209340, IMG submission 187266) | Bioremediated contaminated groundwater from EPA Superfund site, New Mexico - Sample SAE3-23 (SPAdes) (version 2) | ecosystem: Environmental > Aquatic > Deep subsurface > Groundwater >...
ATGCGAGGATTGGCTCTTTCCACAATGCGAATGATTTCTCCATCTCGTGATTTACCATGCCCACTCTGGCAATGAACGCGAACGACTACACGATCATGATGCATGGCTGTCATCATAACATCTGGGGGAATAAATACATCTGTCTCATTAGGGAATTTTATTTTATCGGGAATAACAAAACCATAACCTTTATTACTAGCGCTTAATTTTCCTACTAATAAATTCATTCGTTCTGGTACACCATATTTATCATATCTAGTCTTAATGATATCCGCATTTTTTTCAAGTTCTGAAAGCACTTGCCAGAGTTCACTTAGTTCTGTGCCTTTTAAATCCATTTCTTCAGCTAAGTCTTCTGAGGTCAATGGCTTGTATGCTTCTTTGCGCATAAATTCCAAGATTTTTTCTTTTAACATCATGTTGTTGTATCCTCCAAAACTGCTACGGTGGCTTTACCATGAGCGGTAACGGTACCATCTGGCAGTGTAATCTCGCTAACTACCTCGTACATATTGCCACGTTTCCCTGTTATCTTTGCTACTACATGTAATGTCTGCCCAATGGGTGTTGGCTGACGAAAACGTATATCCAGCCGAGCCGTCACAGCATTGAAACCTTTTGCATGAAGATAGCCAGCCATCACTTCATCGAGTAAAGTACTAACTAGCCCACCATGCATAATGCCGTCATACCCTTGGTGCTGCAGTCCTGGTGTAAATGTTGTAGTATAGCTATCTTCCTTTTCAATAAAGGTTAGGTGTAAACCAATAGGATTTTCTTTACCGCAGCCAAAACACCACTGATTGATTGGTTCCATATTGCACCTCAATCTCCCTTTGCATTCTGATTCCGTAAAAATTTAGACACTTCTCTAAAGACTTGTTCCCGTTCTATATCAATGGTTATCACATGCCCAGACTCTTCTAGCCATACTATGTTCTTTTCTTTACTAGCAACCCGGTCATAAATATACTGAGCACTGTGGGGCTGTACGGTATGATCTTGCCGCCCTTGCATAATCAGAAGCTCCGATGTGACGGTTGGTAATAGCTCATCTACCTGCTGGATTAATTCTAATAGACTGCCGACGCAACGCAATGGAGTAAGGTCATAGCATACGGTATATTTTTCGGGAATATCAGCATATTTTTTACGTTTTTTCGGAGCATAGTCACGAAACATTCGATATAGGGGCAGCATATGTAGTCGTTTATCTGAAATAAACAGTGCCGTACTTAAGGAAACAACTTTCTCAATCTGGTATTCTCTTCCTAATTTTAAAGCCAGCAGTCCGCCCATAGAAAGTCCAACGACTGCGATGCTGCTGCAGATGCCTTTTAGCATATGATAAGCATCTTCTACACTGCTATACCAGTGAGGCCATTTGGTATTGGCCATTTCTTCTACACTTGTCCCATGTCCGCACAAACGAGGTGCTAGAACAGTATACCCTTCTTTATGCAAAGATTCTCCCAGCAGTCCCATTTCCGCAGGAGATCCCGTAAAACCATGTATTAATAAAACGCCACGGCCATCCCCTGGCAAAAAAAATGGCTGAGCGCCTTCCATGATTGCCAACAGTAAGCACCTCCATATATTACTTCTTTTATAATTATACCATTTTGCAGAATAAAAATTCCATATTCTCAAAAATAAAAAGGAATCACCAATCAGTGATTCCTTACATTCTTAAATTACTGGTAGCATTGCAATATTACGTTTGATTTCTTCTTCATCGCAAGGTACATCTTGCAATTTTCCTGAAAGGTAATTATCATAGGCTGCCATGTCAAAATGTCCATGACCAGATAGGCAGAAGAGTATTGTTTTGCTTTCTCCTGCTTCTTTAGCTTTGAGAGCTTCTACGATAGCGCCTTTAATCGCATGGGAAGACTCAGGAGCAGGAATAATACCTTCTGTTTTTGAAAATAAAATCGCTGCTTCAAAAATTTCTCGTTGATTATAAGCTGCCGCCTCAATAAAGCCATCATGATACAGTTGGCTAACAAGGGGTGACTCACCATGGTATCTTAGACCACCTGCGTGTATGCCAGAAGGCATAAAGCCACTCCCTAAAGTATACATCTTACTTAGTGGTGTAAGTTGACCAAGATCACCATAATCATAGGCAAATACACCTTTTGTCAATGTTGGGCAAGCTGTTGGTTCCACCGCTACAGCTCTGACTTTATTGCCTGTAAATTTATCCTGCAAGAAAGGGAAAGTTATCCCAGCAAAATTACTACCGCCACCGCAGCAGCCTACTACCACATCAGGATAATCACCCAGCTTTTCTAATTGGGTTTTACATTCAAGACCTATAACGGTTTGATGTAAAATTACATGATTCATTACACTGCCAAGAGCATAATTGGTATCTTTTCTAAGCATAGCCATCTCTACAGCTTCGGAAATGGCAATCCCTAAGCTACCTGTAGAATTTGGATCAATAGCTAGCAGATTGCGTCCAGATTCCGTTGTATTGGAAGGGCTAGGAATGACATCCGCACCATAAATTTGCATAAAAGAACGGCGATATGGCTTTTGCTCGTAGCTTACTTTTACCATATACACATTACATTCTAAATCATACATATTACAAGCTAAGCTCACAGCACTTCCCCATTGTCCAGCTCCAGTTTCTGTTGTTAAACGTGTAATGCCTGCTTCCTTATTATAATACACTTGAGGAATAGCGGTATTGGCTTTATGGCTGCCAGCAGGGCTATTGCCTTCGTATTTGTAGTAAATTTTTGCAGGTGTATCCAAGGCTTTTTCCAGTTCATAGGCACGAATTAACGGCGTAGGACGCCAAATACGGTATTTTTCGATAACTTCCTCTGGGATATCAATCCATCGTTCTTGACTGACTTCTTGTTTAATTAATTCTAATGGAAAAATAGAGGTCATATCCTCAAGTTCTAGGGGCTTTTTCGTGCCAGGATGTAGTGATGGCGCTAGCTTATTAGGCATATCAGCCTGAATATTATACCACTTGCGCGGAATCTCAGCTTCTGTTAAAAAATTCTTCTTACACTTACTCATAATTATTCCCCTTCCCATTGTAAAAATATAAAAAACCTTCCATCCCGCAAATTTGGGACGAAAGGTTACTTTCGCTGTACCACCCTGTTAAGTTACATTTGTAGCCTAACGAATACTAAAGTATAAAATATTTTATACTTTCTTTCTACATAACGGGAGAAGAATCCCGACAGCGCCTACCCCTAATCTAGGATCGGACTGTATCTCCTAGGCCCATTCTATATACCGAGTATTGCCAAACTTCCACTGCCATTGGCTCGCTGTAAACCTCTTTATATATATACTCTTCCTATTCATTGAAACTTGCAATATGTAACTTTTTCAATTATACCAAAGACATTCATCCACTGTCAATATACTTTTCTATGATGACTAAAAAAACTGGTAATCCGATTGGATTACCAGTTTTAATGTTAAAAGAACAACAATGGGGCAATGATTAAGGAGATGGTTCCAGCTACTTTAATCAGTGGGTTCATAGCCGGTCCTGAAGTATCCTTAAAAGGATCGCCTACGGTATCGCCAATAACAGCAGCGGCATGAGCGGGAGTACCTTTACCACCATGCTCACCTGTTTCAATATATTTCTTAGCATTGTCCCAAGCACCACCAGCATTGGACATGAATAATGCAAGGAGTACCCCAGCGGCAGTAGCACCAGCTAGGAAACCAGCTAAGGCTTTAGCGCCCATAACAAAGCCGACAAAAATCGGTCCGCCCACGGCAAACACGCCAGGCATAAACATTTCCTTAATAGCAGCTTTAGTGCTAATATCTACACAAGCCGCATAATCTGGTCTGCCAGTACCTTCCATGATACCTGGGATTTCTCTAAACTGACGACGCACTTCTTCAATCATTTCAAAGGCTGCCCTACCGACCGCCTCCATAGTATAGGCACATACTATAAATGGTAATGTAGCACCTAGGAAGAGACCGATAATAACCGTCGGCTCTGTTAAGTTAATTACTAAATGACCATCAACAAGTAGGCTTGACAAGTTAGGATTTTTAGCAATTTCTTCACCAAAAGCAGTAAATAGAGCTAAGGCTGTTAAAGCTGCCGAACCAATGGCAAAACCTTTGGCAATGGCTGCTGTAGTATTGCCTACTGCATCTAATTTATCCGTTGTTTTACGGACTTCTGGATCAAGACCTGCCATTTCTGCAATACCGCCAGCATTGTCAGCTACAGGTCCGAAAGAATCTACTGCGACTACCATTCCCGCTGTACAAAGCATGCCCATGGCCGCCATAGCAATACCATAAATTCCAGCTTGGCTATAGGATACCCAAATGGCTACTGAAAATACAAGCATGGGAAGAGCCGTACTTTTAAGACCTGTGGCAATCCCTGCAATGATGTTGGTAGCAGCTCCTGTTTCACACGCCTCTGCAATCTTCCGTGTAGGTGATTTCGCACTAGAAGTATAATACTCCGTGATTATCCCCACTAAGACATTAACGACCAAACCTGCAACAATAGCAATAAAGATACCAAATCCTTTATCACCAAAAATATGATTCGCTAGGAAGTAAGCCATAATGGCTGTCAATATATTTGTTCCCCATAAGCCCCGATTAAGAGCAGCTTGTGGGTCCCCATCTTCCCCGGTACGTACTAAGAAAGTACTAACAATGGCCGCGAATATCCCCGCAGCACCAATCAATAATGGAAATAACACACCGTTAATACCAAATAAGGTATTACCAATTAGCATAGCAGCAATGGCTGTAGCGCCGTAGGATTCAAATAAGTCAGCACCCATACCTGCGGTATCGCCAACATTGTCACCAACGTTATCTGCAATAACGGCTGGATTACGAGGATCGTCTTCTGGAATACCAGCTTCTACTTTACCAACTAAGTCTGCTCCAACGTCTGCAGCTTTGGTAAAAATACCGCCGCCAATACGAGCAAAAAAGGCAATCGCACTAGCGCCAAAAGCAAAGCTGTTAATAACAACAGGATCACGAAATATTATGTAGAGAACAGAAACACCGAGTAGGGCAAGACCTACTACGGACATTCCCATTACAGCTCCTGCACGGAAGGAAACACTTAGTGCTTTATTAAGGCTGTGACGAGCAGCTTCTGTCGTGCGAGCATTGGCCTTTGTTGTAGAAGTCATTCCTACATAGCCAGCAATTGCAGAAGATACTGCACCCACTAAAAAGGATACGGCTAATTTATAATCACCTACATAAAATAATACAGCAAAAATAATGACTGTAAAAGGAATTAAGGTTTTGTACTGCCTGTTTAAATAAGCCATTGCCCCTTCGAAAATAGCTTGGGACAATTCTTGCATTTTTTCATTGCCTGGACTCTCACTCAATACACTCTTCATAAAATATGCCGCAAATAGTAATGCTACTATTCCGGCGATTGGCGCAATATACAATAAATCCATATTTCTTTTCCCCCTTATGCTGAACAACCTGTCCGCTATGTGATGAAAAGCCTCAACTAAATGATTGTAGGTATTTAACATTGTATTGCATATAATCTGTAATATGTGTGACTATAAGAAGTGATTAGCTCATTAGTTTAACTAACGCCAAGGTGAAAATGGCAAATAAAACGCCTAATATCATCGTGAGTTTTGATAAGTATTCATCTAGACCTTTTTTCTTGCCACCGATAACACTTTCGGCACCGCCACCAATAGATCCTGACAAACCTCCCCCTTTACCTGACTGCAACACAACAACAGCAATCAAGGCAATTGAAATAATGGACAATAAAATTTGTAAAACTATAATCAAAGTGATAGTAGCCTCCTTATTCATAGAATGTTTTCATTGTATCATAATCAAAATCAGTTTGACAATATTTTAACCATTTTTATTATATTTTTCTGATTATTTATAATAAGAGAACACCAGAACGAGGGCAATCGAAATTGCTTTCATCCTGGTGTTCTCTTTATTAGTTTATTTCATGTTGTAAAAAACGTTGCGACCTTTATATTGGCTAATGCTGCTAAGTTCTTCTTCAATACGAAGAAGTTGATTGTATTTCGCAACACGGTCACTACGAGTAGGAGCACCGGTTTTGATTTGACCAGCATTTACTGCAACAGCAATATCCGCAATAGTTGAATCTTCCGTTTCACCTGAACGATGGGAAATTACGCAAGTATAACCAGCGCGTTTTGCCATTTCGATAGTATCGAAGGTTTCTGTCAAAGTACCAATTTGATTTACTTTAACCAAAATGGAGTTTGCAGTCTTAGCTTCAATACCACGCGCTAAACGCTCAGTGTTAGTAACAAACAAATCATCACCAACGATTTGAATTTTCTTGCCTAATTTTTCAGTCATAAGAGCCCAGCCTGCCCAGTCATCTTCAGACATACCGTCTTCAATGGAAAGGATAGGATATTTTGCTACTAGATGAGCATAAAACTCAACCATTTCAGCAGAAGTCTTAATAACGCCTTCACCAGCAAGGTTGTAAACGCCATCTTTGTAGATTTCAGTGGAAGCAACGTCAAGAGCTAGACCAAAATCTTCACCAGGCTTATAACCAGCTTTTGTGATAGCTTCTACAATCACTTCTAGAGCTTGTTCATTGGAAGACAAATTAGGAGCAAAGCCGCCTTCATCACCAATAGCAGTGTTAAGACCTAGACCTTTTAATACACCTTTAAGTGTATGATACACCTCTGCACACATACGTAGACCTTCTGCAAAGCTAGGTGCGCCAACAGGCATAATCATAAATTCTTGAATATCTACGTTATTGTCAGCATGAGCGCCGCCATTAAGGATATTCATCATAGGAACTGGTAGTTCTTTGGCATTAAAGCCACCAAGGTATTGGTATAAAGGCAGTCCAACAGCAAGAGCTGCTGCTTTGGCAACCGCCATGGATACCCCAAGAATGGCATTTGCACCAAAAACTGCTTTATTAGGAGTTCCATCAAGTTCAATCATTAGGCTATCAATACCTACTTGATCGAAAACATTCATACCTACTACTTCAGGAGCAATACGGTCATTTACGTTTTCAACAGCTTTCAGTACGCCTTTACCCATGTAACGCGCTCCACCATCACGAAGCTCTACGGCTTCATGCATACCAGTAGATGCACCAGACGGAACAGCAGCGCGACCCATTGTACCATCTTCTAGAGTTACATCAACTTCTACTGTAGGGTTACCACGGGAATCCATAACTTCTCTTGCAAAAATATCGGTTATAATCATTACATCAATCTCCAAGTTTTATTTTTTTAGTAAACTTTTACCTGTCATTTCCACAGGAATTTCTATTCCCGCCAAAGACAAAATTGTAGGGGAAATATCTGCTAAAATACCTTTTTCTAATGACTTGCCACGATGTTCTTCTGATACTAGAAGGAAGGGTACGTCATTTGTAGTATGAGCAGTAAAAGGTTCACCTGTCACATGGTCAAGCATTACATCTGCATTACCATGGTCAGCAGTAATTAAGGTAATGCCACCGCGACTACGCATAGCATCCACAACACGGCCAACGCAAGTATCTACGGTCGTAACAGCCTTCATCGCCGCATCAAGTTTACCAGTATGACCTACCATATCACTATTAGCATAGTTGAGAATGATGACATCAAAGGTACCCTCTTTAATGACGGCTACTAATTTATCAGTAACTTCGATAGCACTCATTTCTGGTTGCAAATCGTAAGTAGCTACCTTTGGAGAAGGAACTAAGATACGTTCTTCACCAATATAAGGTTTTTCTTCACCACCATTAAAGAAGAAGGTAACATGAGCATACTTTTCTGTCTCTGCAATTCTTAGCTGAGCTAGGCCAGCCTTTTCAATTACTTCACCTAAAGTATTTTTTAGGACTTGTGGTGCATAGGCCACTTTTACTGGTAAGGTCTCATCATATTGAGTTAGCGTTGCAAAATATAGTGGGAAACAGCCATTGCAACGTTCAAAACCAGCAAAATCTTGATCTACAAACACATGAGTTAATTCCCGGGCACGATCAGGGCGGAAGTTAAAGAAGATAACGCCATCATTGGCTTTTATCCCACAATCACCGCAGCCACCAATCACCGTTGGCGGAACAAACTCATCCGTCTTGCCAAGGCTATAAGATTGCTCAATCGCAGCTATCGCTGACGGAGCGCTTTCTCCTTGGCGGCAAACCATGGCATTATATGCCTTTTCTACTCGCTCCCAACGTTTATCCCGATCCATAGCGTAATAACGTCCACTAATCGTAGAAATGCTGCCTACACCAATTTCCGCCATTTTAGCTTCTAATGCCGCTATATAAGTAAGAGCACTAGAAGGCGGTACATCACGACCATCTAAAAAAGCATGAACATATACTTTTGTTAGATTATGGCGTTTTGCAAGTTCCAGGAGGGCATATACATGTTCAATATGACTATGTACACCACCATCTGACACCAAGCCCATTAAATGTAGTGCGCCATCATTGGCTTTCGCCTCTTCTACAACTTTCACTAATACTGGGTTTGTGAACAAATCACCTTCCCGAATCTCTTTCGAGATACGAGTTAATTCTTGATAAACAACGCGTCCAGCACCAATGTTTAAATGTCCAACTTCTGAGTTACCCATTTGACCATCTGGTAGACCTACCGCTTCGCCAGAACAACTCAAAGTAGTCGTTGGATATAGTTCCGTTAGCAGGTCCATATGAGGAGTATCCGCTTGTACAATTGCATTGTACGAATCGGTTACACTACCAAGCCCCCAACCATCTAGAATAACAAGTGCAATCGGTGCTTGTAACTTACTCACTAAGATGCCTCCTAAAATTTAACGATTTTGCTAAAGCCAACAGGATCAAGAGCTGCGCCACCAACAAGTGCGCCATCAATATCACTTTTGCCCATTAATTCTGCAATATTATCTGCTTTTACACTGCCGCCGTATTGGATACGTGTTTTATCAGCAGTTGCTTGATTAAACATTTCAGCCACAGTGCGACGAACAAATGCACATACATCATTGGCTTGGTCAGAAGTAGCAGTACGACCTGTACCAATTGCCCAGATTGGCTCATAAGCAATAACAACAGTTGCTACTTGATCATTTGTCAAACCTGCAAGGCCTGCACGTACTTGTTTACCAACAAGATCTTCTGTTGTGCCAGCTTCACGCTCTTCTAAAGATTCACCAACACACATAAGTGGCACTAGACCAGCTTCTAAAGCAGCTTTAACTTTTTTGTTTACAGTTTCATCTGTTTCAGCGAAATATTGACGACGCTCAGAGTGACCAATGATAACATACTCGCAGCATACATCTTTTAGCATTTCAGCAGTGATTTCACCAGTGAAAGCACCCTTCTTTTCCCAGTGCATATTTTGTGCGCCAAGATGAATGTTAGTACCGTTCAAAGCAGTTGCTACAGGAGCAAGAGCAGTGAAAGTTGGGCAAACTACGATATCTACGTTGTCAGCACCTACCGTTAATTTAGCAAGTTCTTGTACCAAAGCCACACCTTGGCTACCTGTGTTATGTAATTTCCAGTTCCCAGCAATAATAGGTCTACGCATGTTATTATTCCTCCAATATTTTTATTTATTTATTATTTATTATTTATCTGCAAGAGCAGCAATACCCGGTAATACTTTACCTTCTAAAAATTCTAAAGAAGCGCCGCCACCAGTTGAAATGTGAGTTATTTTGCTAGCAAGACCAGCTTTTTCTAGTGCAGCGATTGAATCACCACCGCCAACAATACTAGTCGCACTAGAGCCTGCTACAGCAACTGCCACTGTATTTGTTCCATTGGCAAATGCATCCATTTCAAATACACCCATTGGGCCATTCCATACAACTGTTTTAGCATCTTCTAAAGCTTTCGCATACATTTTGGCCGTATCAGGACCAATGTCAAGAGCCATCCACTCGCTGTCGATAGAATCTACTGCTACTGCTTTTGTGGCAGCATCAGCAGCAAATTTATCAGCAATCACTACATCTGTAGGAAGTAATAAATTAACACCGCTTGTCTTAGCTTTTTCAATTAAAGTTTTTGCCAATTCTACTTTATCCGCTTCTAGCAATGATTTTCCAGTGTTATAGCCTTGTGCGGCGAGGAAGGTATTGGCCATACCGCCACCAATGATTAAAGTATTTACCTTATTCAATAGGTTTTCAATAACACCAATTTTATCAGACACTTTTGCGCCACCGATAATTGCTACGAAAGGAGCAACTGGATTTGCAACCGTCTGACCAACGAAAATAATTTCTTTTTCCATTAAAAGTCCAGCTACAGCTGGCAAATATTTAGTAATTCCTTCAACGGAAGCATGAGCACGGTGAGATACACCAAACGCATCATTTACCGCAATATCTGCTAAACTAGCCAATTGTTTAGAGAATTCAGGATCGTTTTTTTCTTCTTCTTTATGATAGCGAAGATTTTCTAGCATTAGAATTTG
>Ga0209340_1002541_pt1 | contig 10466 bp, 8 predicted proteins | sample EPASupsiteSAE323_FD_187266 | JGI IMG/M metagenome (GOLD analysis project Ga0209340, IMG submission 187266) | Bioremediated contaminated groundwater from EPA Superfund site, New Mexico - Sample SAE3-23 (SPAdes) (version 2) | ecosystem: Environmental > Aquatic > Deep subsurface > Groundwater >...
CTCAGAAAGACGCGCATCATTGGCAAGACGGGTGCGGATTGAACTGTCCCCGGATGCGACTTCATCAAAAATGCTGTTCTTTATCGCGATAAAACGGTCTTTAAAGGACTGAATCGGCGCACCGTTTTTAACCGCATCTACAACAGATCCGTCCGGATAGAAAGGATAACAGCGCTTTTCATCAAATGAGCGGGTAATTTCTCCTTTCACAAGACTCGCTTGAACCAGATGTTCCTCTTTAAGACTGAATCTGCAAAGCCCGCAAATTTCTGTATCAATCATGTTAGTTGTCATACGACCACGCCCTTTTGATTTTTGCCGGATCTCTAAATCTGACAATGCCGCCCTTTCCGGGAAGGCGGCATTGTTTCATTTTATAGAGTATTTGTTTATTTCATTTCATCAACAAACTGCAGAATAGGATACTTTTCTTTATAAAGACCGACAGGCCTGTACACAAACTCCATAACCTTATCGCTCTTTATAAATTCCTGAATCCACTGTGTACGGTCACCGGGAACAAGGAGAAACAGTTTATTCTCTCCGCTCTTTGTGGCAAGCATTGCCATTTTCTGATCTTCCTTTACTTCAATGCCGATATCTTCCGGAATCTTGAATATTTTCAATGCATATGATGCGCCGCGGTAATCCTGCGTTTTTATTTCAGCGGTATTTTCAAGAAGCTTTTTATACGTAAGACGCGGAAGAGCCGCATACTGAACATATTCTTTCGGAGGGGTGCCTGTATCTTCAGATAGATCCTGAAGAAGAGAATCATCCTGTTTTTTCGGTTCTTCTACTTTCGGAGCTTCTACCTTGGGAGCAGCATCTTCGACCTTTTTACCCATGGTATCAATAACGGTTATCTGCGGCGCAGATCCGGGTGTCGGTTTTTTTCTCCAGATGAGAAAGCCCTGGGTTACACGGTCGCGATATGTGCTTTTAAGCTGTTCTTTCGATGTAATACCCTTTGCCATGATAACTTCTGCCCCGTAAGCACGGGCATATTTTTCCGCAAGACGGATACGGTCCTGAATGGTATCGCCGGGAAGCTCGGCATATCCTATCACGTCATAACCGTCAAGGATTCCCCACTGAGCAACTTTAATGACAATATGATCGGGAAGAGGTCCCACCTGATCAGAAATAAACGGAGTATAGACGCTCTGATCTATCATCTTCATATACGGATTATCACGGAGGACAGGCTGGGCAACTTCCTGCACGGAGCCGCTGTTCTGAACTGATGAAGTCTGCACCTGACCGGCGGTTTTACATCCTGCAAAACCGGCAACACATGCCAAAACCAGAACTATAAACTTTTTCATAAAAAGGCACCTCACTCCATTGAATGCAGCACATCGTCAGGCATAGTACTGCATAATATAGCATATATCATGAATTTTCCTATTTTTAACCGCCGGAGTCAATATAAAATTAATTCCGCAATTTTAAGGCACTTCACATAATGATATATTTCTTTTTCGGCGTAAAGGTATTCGATATTCACATATAATTTAATCAATATCAACAATAACATCATCGCAGGATACAACCGTCAAAGGGATATCAAAAACCCTTATATTTATTGACTTTTTTCAATGATACATTTTAGGTGACATAAAATATACCAAATTGATTCCCGAGGTAAAATAATGGCTGACGTTAAACCTAAAACAAAATCACAGATAATCGCTCACATGTCTGAAAAAACCGGTCTTTCCAAAAAAGCGACCGCTCAGTTTATGGACGAACTTGTTGCCCTTGCATACAAGGAAGCAAAAAACGGATTCACACTCCCCGGACTCGGCAAACTCGTTATTCAGCAGAGAAAAGCACGTCTCGGCCGTAACCCTAAAACCGGTGAAACCATTAAGATTGCTGCAAAAAAAGTTCTCAAATTCAAAATTGCAAAGGTCTGCAAAGACACTGTTTGCCCTCCCAAGAAAAAGTAATCAGAGCCAAGATATAAAAAAACCGCCTTTTTCGGGGCGGTTTTTTTATCCGGCTGTTCTTCGCATATTCACATAAATGCTCTCTCCGCTCTTTTCCTATACCGTTCAAATTCCGTACGGTAGTGTTCCGATATTTCCGCCATATCCTGATTTCGCCGTATAACAAAAAAAGCTTTCACCAGCGCCTTGATATGCTTATCGTCGGTCATCTCCGCAATTTGCGGCTTTGTTGCCGTAAAAATTTCATCCGAATCGCGGAAGATATCTCTGATAGCTTCTTCTGCGCTTGTCTTCATATCTGAAAACGGCAGTCCTGTCCGTATCTGAATGTTTTTCAATATCAATGCAACAAGCCGGAGAATCGTTCTGCTGCGGTCCGCCTCCCGGTCATTATGCATTTTTGTGAATGCTTTCAGAATCTTTGTATTCCGCTCGCGAATATCATCCCGCATCTGGAGTTGCACTTCAGCGGGAAGTTTGCTGAACTCAGGCTGATGATTCTGCTGAAACGTCTTCAGGTACGGCTTTGACAGCATGATGGTCCCCGCAAGCGATTCCGGAAAATCGCTTCCTTCAACAAACATGGTAAATTCATTTATATCGATATCTGCGATGGATTCCGCATTTTTAATAAATTCAGGCGTTTCAAAACTTTTAACAAACGTGAATACTTTCTTCTCTTCGCATTCTTTCTTGAAAAAATACTCCATCAGAATTTTCTGAAAAAGCTCTTCATTGCCGACCTTTTTTTCTTCATACGAAATAATAAGATCGATAAGGTTTCTGTATGTTGTCGTTCTTTCAACACGGGCCATCAGTATACCTTCCTGCAGTGTACACGGGGCGATACATCAGCGTCTAAAGCGCTGAATTCGCCGCGTGAATAATAAAAAGAACCGGTACATGCAACCATCGCACCGTTATCCGTGCATAGCACCGGAGACGGAATAATCACTTTTTCGCCGTTGCCTGCCGCCTCTTTAAAAAGCTGTCTGAGCCTTGAATTGGCGGCAACGCCCCCGGCCACCACGATCGTTTTAATGCCGGTATTTTGCGATGCAGCAAAAACTCTGCGGATAAGAAGCTCAAGAGCGCTTTCCTGAAAAGCCCATGCGACTTCACGCAAATCAGCGTCCGGATTTGCTTTTAAATAATTTATAACTGCCGTTTTTAAACCGGAATATGAAAAATCATAACCTTCTGTTCTAACCAGCATCCGTGGAAACAGATTTTTCCGCACCGTTGCTTCTGCGGCCATGCGGTCAATAACGGGACCGCCGGGATATCCGCAGTTCATGAATTTTGAAACTTTATCATATGCTTCGCCTATTGAGTCATCGGTGCTGCGCCCCAGGAGCTCCATTTCACCCGGACCGGTAACTTTGTACAGCGCCGTATTGCCGCCGGAGACAAGCATGCCGATGAAGGGAAATGAAAGATCTCTGTTTTCAATGAAAGAAGCAAACAGATGCGCTTCCAGATGATTGACGGCAATTAATGGAATATTCTGCACATAGGATATTGCCTTGGCAGACTGCAGTGCAATTAAAAGAGATCCCACAAGTCCGGGTCTTGCGGTTGCAGCAACATAATCCAGATCATCAAAAGAAACATCAGCATCGTTCAATGAGGCTGCGATAATGGTATTAATCATCTCAAGATGCGCACGGGATGCAATTTCCGGGACGACGCCTTCATAGACTTTATGAATATCAATCTGACTGTAGATAATATTAGAAAGAAGATCACGGCCGCCGGACAGAACCGCCGCAGCCGTTTCATCGCAGGAGCTTTCCAGCCCCAGCCCTATTATTTTACCGTTTTTCATTTATACAGTTCAAGCGCCCGGTTAAGTTCCTGATCAAATTCAAGATCATACAGCGGAGATTTTTTATACCGGTATAATTCCTGTTTGAAATAGTACGAAGCGACTTTATCGGAAAGAACGGCATTTTTTTCTTTTAAGAAATCTTCAAGCTGCTTCCGGGTTGTATCAGAATACTCCGGGTGCGATTTGGCAAATTCTTCAAACAGCTTATCGTTGAATGCCCGTCCCAGGTTCTTTCTGTCGGTTTCCGGAACATTGTATGACGCGACAAGAATATCGGGAGCAATACCCTTTTTATGAATCATATCGCCCGACGGCGTAAAATATTTACGTATGGTGAGCGTAAATCCGGTCTTCTCGCTTTCAACATCAATGACGCGCTGCACAAGCGCCTTGCCGAATGTTTTCTGCCCGATCAGCTTAGCACGCTTATTGTCGCGGAGAGCGCCGGACAGGATCTCCGATGCGGAAGCTGATCCGCCGTTTACCAGCACAATAAGATCGCCGGTGTAGGAAGGAATGGACTGCGATTTATATTCCTCGTTTATGCCCGAACCCTCACGGCCGCGTGTTGACACAATGACCTTTCCCTGCTCAAGAAAAAGGTCTGCAATTTTAATTGCAGCTTCCATATCGCCGCCGGGATTATCGCGAAGATCAAGCACGATCTTTCTGATCTTGCGGTTATTAAGATCTTTAATGGCTTTCTCCGCATCAGCAGCGGTTTCTGCATAAAAATGGGAAATGCGCAGATAGCCGACAGACGCATTTTCATCCATAACGCCGTACTTGATGCTGGATACTTTTATCGGCTCGCGTTTCACTTCAAACTCAATCGGCTCAGGAAGACCGTCTCTTCTCACAAGAAGCTTCACTTTGGAATCAGGGTTTCCCTTTATCTTCTTGATGATATCGGAAACCTGCTTTCCTTTCGTAAAGGTATCATCTATTTTAACAATGATATCACCCGCGCAGATGCCGGCTTTTTTTGCAGGAGTATCTTCAATCGGAGATATCACGACAATCTCGCCGTCTTTAATGGAAATTTCAACGCCGATGCCGATAAACTTGCCGGTGACTTCTTCCTTAAACTCGGCGTATTCCGCTTCATCAAGGAACCGCGTATACGGATCATCAAGCGACTGGAGCATTCCGCGGATTGCTCCTTCAAAAAGCTTTTTAGGCGAAGAGGTTTCCACATAATCGGTTTTTACCGTCTGATACACAAAATGGAAAAAATCGAGATACTTGAAACTCGTATCGTCTGCGGATGTCGCAGTAAAATTCATACCGAGAATGAAACCGGTAAGAAACATAATAATGACCAGATGCAGTTTTGATGAGAAGAATTTCTTAATCATGGGCTACCTTTCCCGGCGTTTTTCTTTTTTAAAGAATCCGTTAATATATTATAATATGACGGCGTGCATTTCAGGGTGATTCTTTTTCATGAACTCTAGAAAAGAATTAAAATCAACTTTGTATTTATTCACCGATTCCTTCAGAAGTTTTCCCCTCTGTGCGGATGATTGTTTTTCATAAAAGCTTTCTTCAAATTCCCGGGAATAATAATACTGCATAACCGCCTGATATTCCGCTTCGGAAAAAGTTGATTTTCCGCAGCCTGAAAGCACAGGAATGACAGAAACACATATCAATATAATGAGAAATTTCTTCATGGCACCACCGTATATTTTACCGAAATCATTCACTTCCGTGATCCGAATCAGTTTTATCCGCCCGGAAAAAATAGAATAAAGACGCAGTTGTTTTTTGCAAGAGGTTTTTTACTAATATACTTCTCCGGCCTGCGATTACTGCATCTTCTCCAGCGGCGTGTATTTTTCCATAAAGGTCTTTAATCCTGCCGTATCAAAAATAATTGAAAGCTTCAGGTTATCCCCGGCTCCCTCAATCGATATAACCCGTCCGATTCCGTATTTCGGATGTATCACGCGGTCTTTCTTCTGATACTTTGATCCGGGCAGAGCCGATTCTGAATAATCAGTCTGATCATCAAACAAAGTCTGTTCTTTCGGCTCCGCCTGTATCTTTCCCGTTGTCGCATATTCCTGATTATTATAATTCCACTGCGGTTTTTCGCTCTTCATTGCGGACATTCCGCTCGATTCCTCAAAATAAACCCTGTCGAGAAGATCCATATCTATCTCAAGCAGGAAGCGGGACGGTGTACGGTAATCAATGCCGCCGTAGGCGCGGCGCAGTTCAGCACTGGTCATAAAGAGCCGGTCCATGGCGCGCGTTATGCCTACATAGCACAGCCGTCTTTCCTCTTCCACCGCCTTTTCATCATCCACGCAATTGCCGTGCGGAAAAAGATTCTCCTCCATGCCGGTAAGAAACACCACGGGATATTCAAGACCCTTCGCGCAGTGCACCGTCATCAGCGTCACGGCGTTATTTTTATCCTTATCATCCGGATCCTCTTCAGATGACATAAGCATGATCTCCTGAAGGAACTGGGAAAGGGTTCCTTCCGGTTCCCGCACCTCAAACTCGAACACGCTGTTTATGAATTCATCAATATTTGAAATCTTGTTTTTTGCTTCATCGGTATTCTCTTCATACAGCGCCTGACGGTAGCCGGAAGCCTCGATAAGATCCATCACAAGCGATGAAAGCTTTACCTCCCGCGGAACACGGTCATTAAGATCAATACCGAGGCGGATCGCTTTTTTAAACTCGTGGATGCCTTTCGATATTTTTCCCGCAATCGGAATATCGCCGTCGATGATTTCCCATTCGGTTTTCTGCATCGTATACGCCGTATCCCGCAGCTGTTCAATGGCTTTCGGACCGATGCCGCGCGCCGGAGTATTGATAATGCGCAGAAGCGAACCGGTATCTTTGAGATTCACCACAAATTTGAGATAGCAGACGATATCCTTGATTTCCTTGCGGTCATAGAATTTCAGGCCGCCTATAATCCTGTACGGAATATTTTCACGGCGGAGATATCCTTCAAACACGCGGGACTGCGCATTGGTACGGTAGAAGAGCGCGATATCGCTGTTCTTGAATCCTTCCTCTCTCTTCATTCTGGACATGGTGCGCACTACGTATTCCGCTTCCCCGTATTCGTTGTTCACGGTACACCATACGGGGCGTTCGCCTTCGCCGCGGGCCGATATGATGGCTTTCCCCATACGTTCGGTATTTTTTGTAATAACACATGAAGCAGCATCAAGGATACCCTTGGTTGAACGGTAGTTGTGTTCCAGCTTGATGACATTTGCTTCAGGGTAGTCTTTTTCAAAGTTGAGGATATTACGGATATCAGCGCCGCGCCATGAATAAATCGACTGGTCATCATCGCCCACAACGCATACATTGCGGGTCTTTTCCGCAAGGTATTTCACAATGAGATACTGCGCAGTATTGGTATCCTGATACTCATCGATCATGAAATAGCGCCACTGATTCTGCAGCTTTTCAAGGGTCTCAGGAGATTTTCTCAGCAGATTAACCAGCTCTACAAGAAGATCGTTGAAATCAAGCGCGTTTCGGGAACGAAGCCGCTCATGATACTGTTCATACAGCTCAGGGAAATTCAGTCCGGGAATTTTCGGCATAAGGGCAAGGATGTCGCCCCCTTCTATAAGCTGGGCTTTGTCCTTTATTTCAGATATCTTTGACATGATGGTAAACGGCTTAATCTTCTTAGGGTCCAGCCGCATTTCAAGAATGATCTCTTTTACAAGATCCTCCTGATCGCGCGAATCATAAATAGAAAAATTTTCAGGTATTCCGATAGCCGTTCCGTACTTGCGCAGAATGTACACCGCTGCAGAGTGGAACGTCTTTACAAACACCGCTTTCCCCGATTTGCCGATCATATCGGATATACGTTTTTTCATTTCGTCCGCGGCCTTGTTGGTAAAGGTTACGGCCATTATTGATGTAGGAGCAACATTCTTTTCTTTTATAAGATACGCAATGCGATGTGTCACCACCCGGGTTTTTCCGGATCCCGCGCCTGCAAGAATGAGAAGAGGGCCTTCGGTGCAGAGCACAGCGCCTCGCTGAGGGGAATTAAGCTTATTGAGAAGTTCCATGGAATAAAACCTTGCGGGGAAAGATGTACGACGTGTATAAAACCCTGCCTTTTAAGCAATCACCTTTTTACTATTTTTTTAGATGCTGTTTCATGAAAAAGGTTTCACCCTTTTATTAATACTTTTTTACAAGCCATGCATTAAGCAGAGGCAGCACATTTTTCATTTCATCAATTGCCGTATCATAAAGCATCTGAAGCTTCTCCGGTTTATTTTCAATGCGGTTTACTTCTACTTTTTTCTGCGGCCTGATGATAAACACTCTGCCTTCCTTCTCCATCTTTTCAAGATGATCAAGTGTGTCATTATAACGCTCCGGCCTTGACAGAAGGACTTCTGCCAGACGGGGATCTTTGCGGAAAAATCCTTTTACCAATGATTCAAACGGCATGGGGTTTTTCCTGTATCCGTCATTGCGGGTAAGTATAACGACAGCACGGCGGCACCCTTCTTCCAGCGCGCGCATCACCGGAATCGAATCGGCAATGCCGCCGTCCAGATAGTATCTGTTTTCAAAATTGATTTTCCGCGATAAAAAAGGAATGGCTGAGCTGGCCGTCAGCAGCCGCTTAAGGGCATCGCCCTTCAACGTGTTCGATTCAACAAAAACGGCTTCACCGCTTCCGCAGCTTGTCATGCCGACATTCAGGCGGGTGGATGATTTTTCAAATGCTTCATAATCCAGAGGAATATGCGTATCGGGAATTTCTCCGAACACAAAATTCCATCCGAACAGACTTCCGTCGGTTAGAATATTACGCAGTCCGAAATAACGCGGATCGGCGGTAAAACGGCGGTTGACTTCACAGTTGCGGCCTTTCTGTCTGGATGCATATGAAATACCATATGCCGCTCCGGCTGATACACCGTAAGCTTTTTCAAAAAACATATCATTATCAAGAAAGGTGTCGAGCACGCCTGCAGTGAACATACCGCGGAAACCGCCCCCTTCCAGGACGAGTGCGACATCGGAAATAAGTTTATCTGCCATAGAACCTCCGCTCATTAATACATTACGCATCAATATCTTCTTTATTAAAAAAATTTTTACTTTTTCGTACGTTCAAAGACAATACTATTTTTAAATAAAACATTTATTTCCCGCAGCAACCCCTTCTTTCAGCTATTAAGCAATATGTCTCCAAATGCCGATATAGATATAGACGGGGTATCTCCGGTGTCCGGCCGGCATATGCCCGAAAACGTATAAAGGAAAAAAGCGTGATTCAGGATTCCCGATACAGAGAAATTGCGGGCGGAAGTATTCTATTCGCCGCCGCTGCCCTTGCACTTGCACTGGGAGGATATTCTTCTGCCGACACCGCTCAGCTTGCAGCAGGACGCCCCGCAGCCAACATCCTGGGCCCCGCAGGAAGTTATATCGCGCATGCCCTCCGCCTTTCCTTCGGATATGCATCTTTTACCCTATGTCTGCTGGCTGCCGTCATAGGCTGGCATTTCATACGCAATGGCACCATTGAAGCCGCCATGGAAAAAATTTTTGCACTCATCATCCTCACGCTGACGATTTCCGGGCTTGTCGCTCTTGCTTTCAATCCTGCATTTGTAACGCAGGGAGGCGGTCATGCCGGAAAATTCATAGCTGATATTCTGGACAGAGTTTTCGGCATAACCGGAGCGTACCTCCTGCTTTCCGGGATATCCCTCGGTTGCCTGATTCTGCTCGGCGTTATATCGCTCAGCACTGTCGCATCGACCTCGATCAAGAAAGGTGAAACAATGACCGCAATGATGAAACACTGGATTGAAAAAATCACTGTCCGCAGCGATGCCGGAAAAGAAAGAATGCCATGGATAACAAAGGAAACCGTTTTTATATATGATGAAACCGGAGAACCCGCGGAAAAGAAGGCAGATGCATCCATATCGCCCGAATTGAAGCTTATTGATATACCCGCTTCTTTATATAAAAACAATGTCAAACCTGCAGAGATGCATGTTCCCGGCGTCAGCATTGCCGATCATATCAGCTATCTGCCGTCCTCTGCTCCTCCCGTGCCGGAAGAGGAGGATCTTGGATATCTTGAATACGAATCACGCAGCCTTGATGAGATTTTCACCGATGAAGGCCAGGCCGCGCTTTTTGACAGCACGAAAAATTATGATATGCCGCTTCCTCCGGAAGGCGTTGCAACACACAGAATAGTGTCCATTGAAAGAGAAACTCCTGCGGACAACGCCATCCCCGTGCAGACTGATCCTTTATGTAATGAAACACCTCTTGCTGCAGAAGAAACCATTCCCTGCATTGAAGCTGCGGAACCCCTGTCAGATGATATCTGTCCCGATGAAGAATGCATCGAAGAGGATATTATTGAAGAGCAAGCAGTGGTCACACCTGCCCCTGTCCGGCGTTCTGTTCCGGTGCAGGCTTCCGTAAAAAAGACGGTTCCGGAGATCGAAGAATCTGCCGAAGAGGAGCCGGTTGCTCCGCCGAAAGTTTTTGAGGATATATCCATCAACGAGGAATACATCATACCCTCGTCGTATCTCACTATTTCTCCGCGCCATGACCGTGAAAGCTGGGAATCTGAAATCTTAAAAAATTCGGAGCTCCTTGTTAAAACGCTACGCGATTTCAGCATT
>Ga0209340_1002542_pt1 | contig 10465 bp, 10 predicted proteins | sample EPASupsiteSAE323_FD_187266 | JGI IMG/M metagenome (GOLD analysis project Ga0209340, IMG submission 187266) | Bioremediated contaminated groundwater from EPA Superfund site, New Mexico - Sample SAE3-23 (SPAdes) (version 2) | ecosystem: Environmental > Aquatic > Deep subsurface > Groundwater >...
ATTACGCGCGCTTTAGCCGATCAATCGCGAACAATTCGTATTCCGGTTCACATGGTCGAAAATATTAATAAATTCCAGCAGATTCAACGCAATTTAATCCAAGAATTAGGGCGCGAGCCATTAGCTGAAGAAATTGCCTCGGAAATGAAAGAAACACTCGAGAAGGTGCGCTATATTATGAAAATTTCCCAAGATACGATTTCCCTTGAAACAACTATCGGCGACGACGGCGAGGATTCAACGCTCGAAGATTTTATCGAAGATGTTAAAAATGTAACACCGGATCGAGCGGCGGCTCTCCAGTTATTAAAAGATTATGTTAAAAATATCGTGGCGCAATTATCACCGCGCGAGCAGAAAATATTAGAGATGCGCTTTGGTTTAGTCGATGGCGTAGCGCATACTCTAGAAGAGGTCGGACAGGAATTTGAGGTAACGCGCGAACGTATCCGCCAAATTGAATCTAAGGCTTTAGAAAAGATTCGGAAGTTTAAGGGATTAGAGAAGTTAAGAGATTACTAATATAGATATTTTATTAAAAAAGACTGATTAAAATCAGTCTTTTTTGGTATAATAATTTTGTATTTTATTATAAATAATTAATTACTCCCTCGGGATAAACCTTTTTATTTTCTAGGTCATTACGATCGACCCAAATCGCGCTGCAGCTATCGTGGCTATCCAATATTTTAAATTCCTCAATTTCGTAATTTGATTTATCTTTAAAGTCAGCTTCATAAATAAAACAAATCTCGTGCCCCGGCTTACCGTTATATGAAAAAGTATTTTCGATTACCGCCAGTAATTTATAATTTATAAGCTCAAAGCCCAGTTCTTCTTTTATCTCTCTTTTTAGAGCCTCAAGAGAAGTCTCGCCGAATTCGATGCCACCGCCGACTAAACGATAAAAATTCTCATTTTTCTCCTGATCGAATCCAGCTGAAGCTAAGAATCGATTATCTTTTTTTAAAATGACGAGCGACAGGTTTCTGATTTTATTAGATAAATAGGGCATATTTTTATAGTTATATTTAATTTTAGCAAAATAATGGATTATCGGCAAACCTAAGAGCGATTACTTTTTATTTTAGTTTTTATAAAAGAAAAAGCTAATCTTTTTTAGACTAGCTTATTTTTTTTCCCTGTTAAAAAATGAACAACTGATCGTAGCATGAATACTACGATTGCATAGGCTATTCTTATGGTTAGCATTATTGAAACAATGCTATAGCCTAGAATTTTGATCAACACCTTTTTTAGTAATAGATGCCGATCAAAGAAACTTATTCCCCAGCTATTGGCCGGATTTATCTTGGCCCAGTTGGGAATTTTTGGCATCTTGATTGCCGGAAACTTGGCTGCCCCGATGCCTCTTAAAAGTATGACTAATAAAACAATTGCAATAATTATTGCCATTGTTTTCTCCTTAATTTAATGAACAATTTAACAGATAACTATATCATAATTATATATAAATGTCAATAGTAATATAATTAACATAAAATCAGTTGTTGACATACTCCGGTTATTTGCTAAAATATGATAGTAAAATGTTTTAAAACATTTTTGTTTTTTGAAGCTGAAGCAGCAATGCTTCAGGGTAAAATTGAATATTCCAGAGCCTAGGAGGGCTTAGAAATATTTAGAACAATTATTCCCAGGTAGCGCAGCGGTAGCGCAGTTGGCTGTTAACCAATTGGTCGTCGGTTCGAATCCGACCCTGGGAGCCAAGCGATCCGTTTCGGATCAAATCTTATACAAAACAAACGAGATTGCTCTCGTTTTTTTGTTTTTATAACATAAAATAAATATATAATAATATGCCATCACAAGAAGAATTTAATAATAAATTAAATGAAATCATTCCTATTCTTGAAGAGATTGTAAAATTTGATATTGAAAATGACTTAGTAAGAAATAGCGTTCTTGGCAGTGCTCTTAATTTTGAGACGAGTAGAGAAGTATTTGAAAAAATTATTGGGATAACGGACGAAATAAAAAATGGCAATCTTAAAGATCTTCCGTTTAACTCTTTGAACTCTGTTTTTAGTCAGACCAAGTCAATTTTAGACAAATTAAATCAAATAAAGAATTTTGATCCCAATACACAATCTGGTGAAAGACAAAATTTTATAACTAATATAAGAGGGGCTTATGAAACATATTATGAAAGTATTTTTTCCGTATTAATGTTTGTAAGATTGCAAAAAATAAACCCTTCAGAAATAGAGCAAAAAGCTAAAGTTAAGTTAGAAGAGATAAATAATTATTATAAAAAGTCCCAGGATAATTTTAGTGAAATAGATGATATTTTAACCAAATCAAGACAAGCGGCAGGTAAAACTGGGATTTCTAAATACGCGTCATACTTTGATGATGATGCAAAAGAATACAAAAAAATATCTAAATTATGGTTTGGCGGAATTATAGCGATGAGTTTAGCCGTTGCTGGTTGGGGAACCGTGCTTATGTTTTGGATTAAAACCGGTTCAGAAATTGGCGAAGCTATTCAGTATTCAATTGCAAAGTTTGTTGTCTTGTCTGCATTATTTTATATTCTCGTATGGGTAACAAAAAATTATAATGCCCTAAGACATAACTATATTGTGAATAAGCATAGAGCAAATTCTCTTAATTCTTTTGAGACATTTGTTAAATCTACCTCTGATGATGCCACAAAAGACGCAGTTCTTCTTCAGGCAACTCAGTCAATATTCAATCCTCAGTCTACTGGCTATGATAATAAGGATGTTGATAGTGATACTTCAAATAAATTTATTGAAATATTAAGACACTTTGAACCAAAATCAAAATAGAATATGAATGTAAAACATAACATTAAACTCAGTAGATTGAAAAATATATTTTCAGAAAAAAATATTAACTCTTTTTTAGAGTTTGTTTTAATATTTTGTTTGTCTGGCCTTGCCACCGTTAGCATATTAGGTACTCCCAATTTTTTTATTCCAGATAAAGATCAAATAGTAATAATATTAACTATTGTAGGTATTTCAATAGCCTATGCTTCATTTTTTATTTCTAATTTAGATAAAATAACAGAGGGTAATAATAAAGACTTGATATTGCAGCTTTCTAAAATTTTGATAGTGTCGCCAATATTTCCAATATTTTCGATTTTATTGGCTCAAAGCAAGGCTGACTTTGACTGGTTTAATATATATTTAGGTTGGGGAATATCAATATTAACTCTTATTTCTGTTTTGGTATTTTTCTATTGTTTCATAAAACTTTTATCCATAATACTAAAAAGTATTTTTAAGAAAAAATAAATATGAAAAAAATAGCTTCAATATTATTTATCTTTTTATTCTTTTCTTTCTTTTTAGTTAATTCAGTTGAAGCTCGTAGTGGTTGTTGTTCTCATCACGGAGGCGTTTGTGGTTGTGGCTGTTGTGATGGTACACCTCTTTCAGCGACATGTGCTCCATATTATCCAAGTTGTAATAGCAATTCAGTTGAACCCGAGTATATTGAAGAAGCTAATGCTGTAGAAGAAAGAGTTAATGAAGTGCCAGTTTATAAAGCGGCGGCTGTGATGAGTAGTGTTGAGGCTAATAATTCTAATGTAGTTAATCCGGTAGTTGAGAATAATCAAATTGACAACACGGAGCTAAAAGAAATAGCTCCGTTAACAGAAGAGCCTGAGCCGGTATTAAATTCACAGGACGCCGTTAAGACAGAAAATATTATAAAAGCAGAACAAGTACCGTTAGTTCCTGTTAGTGAAAATAAAACAAATCAAAGTGATGATAATGGATTTTTGGGTGGTTTAGTTTTTTGGGGAGTGGTTGGTTATATTATTTATTTGGTAAAAAAGAAAAGAGATAAAAAAAATAACAATAATTAAAATATGCCAATTCCAACATACGATAAATTATTTAATCCGGTTTTGGAGGCTCTTCATAGCTTAGGAGGGTCTGGTGCTATTTCTGAAATTGATGACAAAGTGGCGGAAATACTTAAATTAACCGAAGAAGAAATAAACGAAATTCACGTTGGTAATAGAACGAAATTAACTTATAGATTGGCTTGGGCAAGAAATTATCTAAAACGATACGGACTATTAGAAAATTCAATGAGAGGTATTTGGTCTCTAACTCCAGATGGCAATAAAACTAGGAGTGTTGATATAAGTGATGTTAAAAGAAAGGTTAAAGGTTCAGATAAAAAGAAGGAAACAATAGAAGAAAAGCTTGATGAAGGAGAAGAACCTGTTGATAGTGTAATTTCTTGGCAAGATGATTTAATAGAAGAGCTTCTTAAAATAGACCCGTCTTCTTTTGAGAGACTGTGCCAGAGAGTACTGCGTGAAAGTGGTTTTGTTCAAGTTGAGGTTACTGGAAAAACTGGTGACGGTGGAATTGATGGAAGGGGAATAGCTAAGGTAAACGGTCTTTTAAGTTTTTACGTTACATTTCAATGTAAGCGATATAAAGGTAGTGTCTCCTCAAATGAAATCAGAGATTTTAGGGGCGGCATGATTGGTAGATCTGAAAAGGGCTTGTTTATAACCACTGGGACATTTACAAGAGATGCTAAAAAAGAAGCAATTAGAGATGGTGCGCCAACGATAGATTTAATTGACGGACAAGAGTTGGCCGAGAGACTAAAAGACTTAAGATTGGGAATTGAAGTTAAAACAGAGGAGGTTATTAAAATTAATAAAGAGTGGTTTAAGGAATTTTAATATATGGAGGAAAGAAATTCTAAAATTGAAAATGCTATTCAAGAAATTAAAAAGGAGCTTAAAAATAGAGATGATATAGCTTCTAGTATTGGCATGCAATGGCCCATAGATGATGTGTTATATAGACCACTTGAGAAAAAGGGCCTCGAACACTCTATTGTTACTAGCGCTGTTAGATTTTTATTAAATGAAGGTAAATATTTGGTTAATGGGCAGAGTGGTGGTGGATATGGAACATTAACGCCAGAAGGGTGGCAATGGATATTTGGAAAAATAAATGTTGATACTGATAGTGATGAAATCCGAAATAATATAAATTCTTTTCAATTAAATGATCAAGAAATTAAAAATGATGAAAGTCGCAAACAGTCTCTAAAAATTTTAAGAGATTATGTAAAAAATATAGTTTCAAAATTATCGCCACGTGAGCAGAAAATTTTAGAAATGCGTTTCGGTTTAATCGATGGTATTGCTCATACCTTGGAGGAAGTAGGTCAAGAATTTGAAGTGACCCGTGAAAGCATTCGTCGTATTGAGAGTAAGGCCTTAGAAAAGATAAGACAATTTGAAGGGTTGGAAAAATTAAGAGAGATTTCAGATAGAAATGATGATATTAAAAATGATGGTTACCCAGAAGAATTTCTTAAAAAAATTTTTAATATTCAAAATGATGTAAATAAAAAAAACAAAAATACCAAGTTTAACTATAAATTGTTAAATGAGGGAAGTTTGAGAATGAATACAGATAGCTCAAAACCATCAATAGGGGTTGAGGATATATCGGAAGAGGTGTCTAGTATACTAGTGAATATGAGGGGGCAGGATGGAGCTATGTTTGGTGTGTTTGGTCGATGGGGAAGGGGTAAAACCTATTTAATGAGTGAAATAAAAAAGAGAAAGGCTATTAAAGATAATTTTCATTTTGTAGATTTTAATGCTTGGAAATATCAAGACGTGCCAGCGCTATGGGCATATTTATATGGCGAGGTGTTAAATAGTTATTTGGATTGTTTTTGGATAAAGAAATTTGTTAGAAAATTTTGTCTAAGAATATTTAGAGTTGGAGTATTTAATTTTGCGACAACCATTATTTTTTCTGTTTTGGTAACTGCAATAACTTTTGTTTACGGGCAAGATTTTATTGGTAGTCTAGTTAAAAATAATAAAGCTTATACATTCTTAGTTTCTATTATTCCTACTATCATCTTCTTATTTCCTTTGTTAGAAAAATTTAATTTTCAAGAAACTTTTAATGGTGTAATAAAGAAAATAACAAAAAATCCAGGTTTTTTTGATGTACTTGGGCTACAACACGAAATACAAAAAGAATTAAAAACATTACTTAAAGCGTGGGGTTTTTGTGATAAAAAAAGTTTATTATTAATCGTTGATGATATTGACAGGTGCTCAGAGGACAAAATCATTAAGATAGTTGACTGCCTAAAAGTGATTTTAGATGATCAATCTATAAAAAAAGAAATAGTTGTTGTTACAGCTATTGATGAAAGAATATTAAAAAGAGCAATAGAGTACAAATATCGTAATTTAATAAAAAAAGGTGATGATAAAGCATCAAGCGATGAATTATACCCAGCTATCTTGATGAGGGAGTATATGGATAAATTATTTTTATGTGGTTTGCGACTAGGAAAATTAACAACGAATGAAATTATTACAATAGCTGATAATTTTTGCGAGTTAAATATTGATGAAGATGCTGGAAACAAGGATGATAATTCCAAAAAACAAGACGCCATATTCAAAGATGTGTATAAGCAGCATATTGATAAGTTAAGTGATGTCGGAGATAAAGAAAGGGGTGCGCTATTAAAACATCAAATGTCAAAAGAAGAAAGAGCCTCTGTATATGTTTACGCTCAGGAAATAGAGAACGTTACCCCTCGACAGATAGGTATTTTTGTTTTTCGTTATCTTTTAGCAAGAAATATATTGCGTATCAAGGGTATCGATTATGATTATGAGAAACTGTGTGGCTTTATAATAGATTATATGAAAAATGGGTATATTGAACTTGAAGATGAAATAATCTCTGGTGTTATTGAAATGGTTGTTCCGTATTAAACCGTTATTATTTTAATTGTAATAATGGAAATAATCGTAATTTTTCCATACTTATTTTAACAACCGGATATATATTATATAACTCTGAAAATATGTAATCTGCAGAGCTCTATTGACAAAAAGTACACATTATAGTATGCTTTTTGTGTTATTAAATCGTATATTAACAATACAAAAACAGGAGGAATTTATAATGAAAGTTATACTTAAAGGCGGCGAAAGAAATGCCGAGATCGAAAAGTTTTTTATGGATCATATATTGCCAGTTTTAACCTTTGGTATAGCCATTGAACCTTCAAGCAGTATTATTACTGTGTACGAGAAAAGTGATGGTGGTCTCAAAAAGTATATTGATCCGACCGCCGAAGTTATTGTTGAGCTGACTGAAGAAGCGAGAAATTTAGCAAAAGACGGAGACGCTGACAATGATGTGCTTAGGGAAAAATCTGGTAATTTTTTTGATGAGGCTTTGGCTATTAGGAAAATTGAAGAACTGAAACCATCTTTTTCGGTAGAATACTATTCTTGCCGCTACACCCCACCGGTTAATTAAAAAAAGTTATTTAAGAGGATTGTCGAACACGACAATCCTTTTTAATTTATCTAAACTAATTTTAATAGCAGGAAAGATATTATAAAGCTCTGAAATAATGTAATCCGCAGAGCAAAACACAAAAACAGGCTTTTAAGGACTGTTTTTGTTTTAATATTAGATACATTTCAAGTTCCAAAGTGGTCCGAACATTTTTGGGGTATTTATGGAATTTTACAAAAACCCATTATTTTATTGGTCTATATTGGTTCGAATCCATGTCCTATCAAATATATATTTTTCATATTGAAATGTGTTATAATCATCGTATATAATTGTAAAATTTATGAATTTAGAAAAAATTCGCAATATAAACGCTCGTATCGAAACTTCCGATAAAAAAGAAAGGAAAGAGGTCTTATTTAAAAAGATTGAGCAAATTTCATTGGTTTATGCTGATAAAAAATATAATGAAATTAAAGAAAAAGATAGTAACTATAAATTTTCTGATATCGTTAAAGATTTCACCCCATTAGAGAATATTATCTTAAGGCCAGTTTTTCAATTGGAGGAATTTAATTTTAAAAAATATCAAGAAAAAATAGATTTATTTTTAAATGGTTTTTACCTCGAACTAGATGCTATTTACGAAACATGTGGTTTTGATTTGGATAAAATTTCCAGCCTAGCTAATTTAAAGAAGGATGCTATTAAAAAATATTTGAACGTTGAAAATTTTAAAGAATTTGAAAGGAGCACAAAAGAGAGTGATACAAAAGTATTAAATTTTAACAAAATTAACAACGTTGAAGTAGATGCTGATAAAAAATATCAAGATTTAGAAAAATTGGGATTCTCTAAATTTGATCATTTTATAGAGGTTCATGTTGAAGATTTTTATAATACAGATCAAAATAGTTTAGGCCCAGAATTAATTAAAAGAGATTTTGGTTTAGTGGCGGAACATATTATTGATAAAGAGCCGGAAATAGCAGCAGTTATTGGTAAATCATGGTTATTAGACACTCCACTGGCTAATCGTTTGGGATTTAAGAAAATAGAAGATAGTGAAACAAAGCAAAACGACCTTTCAACTTGGCTGCAATTTATTGATAAAAATGGAGAGATTGATTCAAAAAGATTTAATCAATTTTTAAAAACAGAAGAGTTGCCATATAAGAGCGTTAAGGCCATAATGTTGGTTGAGGATTTTTTAAAAAAATATTTACCAGAAAATCGCCGCGGTAAAGTCGTTCTAAAAGAGATTAATGTCGACAGGAAGGATTTCTGGTTTAAATTACAGAGCGATACGCAGTCAATTAAGTCGGAATGGAATGAGCTATTAAAAGATAATGGTAATTTTGATGATTTTATTAATAGAAATAAATCGCTTAACGAAGTATTGAATTTTCTCGATTTAGAAGACAGAGAGCAGTATTTGAGGTTTTTAAAGATAATGTATAACAGTAATATTCCTTGGTCTGAATTCTATGAACATAAAGATGAAAATATTGAAAAAATAGATAAAAAGATAAACAAAATCATGAAAGATGATTTATATAAAGATAAAGAAATTTCAATAGATAGATTATAGGTTAAATTATCATCTAATATTAGCCACACTAGCTTGAACTTCCTCCACGACTCTGGGAGCATAATAAAAAGAGAGGATGTTATCCTCTCTTTTTATTATACGCCTCATTGAGGCGCGTATTCGAGCAAAGGACAAGCGGCAATATTTATTAGTCATATTCTTGGTTATATATTAACCAAGTGGTTTGCGCTAGATTATTGAACTCAGCGAATTTATCATTGACAAAAATATAGTATTATGATATATTTTGTACTACATAGGTCTTTAAAAAAAATAGTTAAAATTGAACTGATTATTAAGTTTGTTTAAGAAGCAGGCTTAATAATCAGTTTAATAATTAATTTGAAGGTAAAAAATGAACACATTAGTTATCAATGAAAAAAAATTGCAGTATGTCGGTTTACCTTTGGCTGCATTTACTTTTGAACATCCACACTGGGGCGGTCTCACCAATTTTCTATGTGGGAATGAAAAATTAGCTCTTGGAAAAAAAATTTACCTGTATAGCATTGAAGACTGTTTTGGGTGGATGAAAAAATGGTTTGCAAATCCAAATGTTATTTGTGGATATGTTTTAGATTATTCTACAAAAACTATCTACTACAGTGACCAGGCTGCTCTGGATTATCTTCTTAAAAAATTATTTCCAAAAAATAAAGAAGAGAACTATTTTGAAAATTTTATTCAAAAGAATTTCTCTATTTGAATATTGCCTTAAAAGGTAATTAAAACGGACCAATGGCCCGTTTTTTATTTAAAAATGACAGTGTAAATTACAATATTATTATGTTTGTTATAATTTGGTCTCAGTAATGGCTTAATAATTAGAGAGACTAATATATTAATATAAATAATTTGAGCCATTGTCCGAGATATTTCTCGGAGACTGCCAAAATGCAAGAAAACATGATTTCGGTCATGTTTTTTTTCTGAGTAAAATTTGTAGGAAATAAGGTGAATGAAGGATATTATCGGTTTGAATTCGTGGCCTGTTTTGATGGCTATAAAAACGATAAAATTTACTTATAATTAGTGTCTATTATTATGTTTTAACAGGTATTTCGAAGGGTATTATTTTCACGGGCTTGTTAATCAGGAATAATTATTCTTAGTTAGAGAAGATTATTGATTGTTAGCTTTAATCCTTGTATAATAAAAGTACACCTGAATAAAATGTATAAACCCAAACCTCTTTATGGGGGCATGGTTTCAAAACTACAAAAACATGAAGATGGTTTTCCATCTCTTTTATTGTTTTTATAGTCAACAATCGAAAGGGTGTTCGCCAGTCTGGAGAGCTTTTTTCAGACTGAGCTTTAATGATAAATTTATGAACGAATCATCTAAAAATATTCTCAACGTGGTTTTTGTATTTAGCTTAATTATAATTGGGTCCTTTGTTTTTATTAATAAAGCCAATGCGGCCACTATTTATGTCTCGAATTCGGCCACGAATGGTTACGCCCTGGGGAGCGATTCAAATACATATGCCCAAGCACAAAATAAATCTACGCCGTATCTTACGTTAACGAAAGCGACTAGCTTGTCT
>Ga0209340_1002544_pt1 | contig 10459 bp, 11 predicted proteins | sample EPASupsiteSAE323_FD_187266 | JGI IMG/M metagenome (GOLD analysis project Ga0209340, IMG submission 187266) | Bioremediated contaminated groundwater from EPA Superfund site, New Mexico - Sample SAE3-23 (SPAdes) (version 2) | ecosystem: Environmental > Aquatic > Deep subsurface > Groundwater >...
TCAGGGCCTCGGGGAAGCATGCCTCGATGTCGCGGTTGGCAATGTCGATGGATTGGGTGGCGCTCAGATTTTCGAGCGTGATCGAGAGCAGCGCCCCCTCAACGTCCAATGATGAGCCAAGAGAGCGTAGCTCGTCGAAAATATCCTCGGAACTCTGAGCATCGATGCGGAGGCGGTGGCTGGGACGCAGCGTGATGGGATGAAACGCCACATCAAGGTTCTCACCCAGCGTGATAAGGGCGTACCCCTTGTCGTTGCGGGCATCGGCGCTGCTGGTCCGCTCGGTAGAACCGGCGTAATAGACGTTGGGGTGTTTGCCGACCTTTCCAAAACCGTGCCAGTGTCCGAGGGCGACGTAATCCATCCGCGCAAACAGCGCCTCTTTCTCGCGCGGGTAGACCCGCTCGCCGTACTCCTCCATCATAAACTGCGCCCCGACGGAGCAGTGGAGCATCATGACGTTGCGCTTTTCTCTGTCCACCGAGGCTTCGCACTCTTTGATCGCCGCAAGGTTGGAGAGTTCGTCGTTGATATGGGGGATGCAGTGAAAGTTGATATTATCAAATATTACTTTCTCATAGTGTTCTTCAAACACCGGATAAATATGATCGAGTGTCCGTAATGCCGCGAGGATCGGGGAGGCGGAACGGGTGCGCGGGGTGGAGTGGTTCCCCGCAATGATGATCGTCGGGATTTGGGCGACACTGAGCCGTTTGAGCTGTGTGAGGCAAAAGCTGATGGCGCGGTTGGATGGGTGGGGGCGGTGGAAGAGGTCTCCCGTATGGATGACGTAATCGGGTTTTGTTCCCAGTATCGCGTCGATAACCTGGGTAAAAGCGTCGTAAAAATCGGCTTCACGGCAGTTGATGCCCGATTCATTGACGATCTCAAGATCGTTAAACCCCAAATGGGTGTCGGAGAAATGGAGGATTCTCAACGCAGACCTTAGTATTATTTTTAACAGAATATAATTTTTTTGCTTAAACCGAAGAATACTGCGGAGTGGATTTTGTGATAACTATGAAACAGAATTTTGGTACAAAGAGAAAATGACGGAGTGCGGTGTGCACTATCTGCCGCGAAAAAGCGGCACGATAGCTTAAAGACGTTTTTTCTGAATAGCGGAGAGAAGAATTTCGAACCCTTCTTTACTCGATTTTTCGACATCTTTGAGAACTTTGACCCCTTCGGCGAGGTTTTTGCCTTCTGCAAAAATACTTACCGCCCGTGTAAGACCCGTGTGGACATTTTCATGGTGACGCCCGACCTCGTTGATACTCTGCTGGTCGTTTCCGAGGAGTTTGACGACGTCGCTCGAGAACCATTTTCCGAAGCGGCAGCTGTGATGGTCGCTGATATTCGCTTTTTCATGGTAGAGAGCGGCTTTGTACCCCTGGAGTTTTAGATTGATATGATCGATTTTGCCGTTGCTGATGCTGACTTCGTTCGTGACATTGATCGTTTGGTTGAGGATGTCCTGAGAATTTTTATTGACAAAATCGATGTTGTTCTGGAATTCCTGCAACGTAGTCATCACATTGGATGCTAGGGAGTAGAACGTTTCGCTCGCTTCGGTCATCGCCGTAGAGTTTTGTTTGAGTCCGCTGATGTTGACCTCGACCTCCTGGGTCGCTTTTTGGGTCCGCTCCGCGAGTTTGCGCACTTCGTCGGCAACGACGGCGAATCCGCGCCCGTGTTCTCCGGCCCGTGCCGCTTCGATCGCGGCATTAAGCGCGAGAAGATTGGTTTGGTCCGAGATGTCTTTAATCAGATTGATGATTTGGGCGATCGAGAGGACGCTGTCGTTGAGCGAAGCGGTATCGCTTTGAATATTGCCGCTCATTTGCTGGATATTCTCGATCGATTCTACAACAAACTGGGTTTGTTCCTGAAGTGTTTCACTGCGCATGGCCGTTTTATTGTTGACCTCGTTGATGTTGGCGAGCATCTTGAGGTTTTCTTCCATGGTCCCTTGCAAAAAGTGCATGCCGTCGCCATAGCTTTCGAGCAGGGTAGATAGAATCTCATCCTGAACTTTAGGCGATTTGTCGTTTTGGAGTTCGCTGAGCTCATATTTACATGACTTAAGAGACTCGTGTGCTTCTTCCAGTGAACGTTTGAGCGCTTCGTTTTCGTTTTGAAGCTGGTTGTTTTTCTCAGTAAGTTCTCTGACTTTACCGGTGTTAAACATCAATATCCTTTGTCCTGTAATTTTGCGATACGATAACGGAATAGTTCTAAATCAATTATTAACTTTATGTCAAATCAGCCCCCCGCGATTGTTAAGTGAAATTTGTATCATGACTGCGGTCCGTTCCTAAGTGCGGCTACCAATTTTCTAAGCCATTTTTCTTTATAGGCTTGTGTTTTCGAATGGTAGTTTCCGATCGCCTGCAGGTTAAATCCGTGCTCTTTGATATGTTCTGAGAGGAGCCAGCTGCCGACATAAATATTGACTTTCGGGTCCATGATATTGCGCTCATTGATCCCCCACTGTGCGAGCCGTCGAAAATGGATTGAGTTGATCTGCATCAGGCCGTAGTCTTTTGTTCCGTTGTCATTGATCCGTACGGCATCGGGATTTCCGTTGCTCTCGATCCTGACAATGTTTTTGAGCAAAAGAGGGGGGATGTTGTAATGGTGTCCGGCTTGGTCGAAATAGGGATCGTATGATGCACCGTATAAAGACGATAGGAGAAAAAAAATAATGACCATATATTTATTCATACAATAAAGTATAGCACCTCTAAAAATAGAGGTTGCTAATAGAGTTAGTACCCTACGACTCCACCGTCATTTTTGGTGATCATGACAGTAGCTGAACGTGGACGTGCCGTGCCGCCGTCAGGGAAATGACTTGTCAATGTTGTTGACGTACCGTCTTCGCCAGGATGCTGGATATTGACGAAAATCGTTTTACCATCCGGAGTTTCGGTGATACCGGTAATTTCACATTGGTACGGTCCGACTAGGAAACGTTTGAGGGTTGTTGCTGTCGCGTCTTTTCCGACATAGGTTGTGATCGCTTGATCAGCATTGGCATTGGTAGGTACGGCAGTGCTGGTAACGGTATAGCTTCCGCCATCACCGACGACTCCCGGAACGGCGGCAAGCATCATACAGTTGGTAACATCTCGGTATGCGCCGTCATCGGTTTGAACCCAAAGAAGTCCTTTAGTCGCTTCGCTAAAGCTCAAACCGTCCGGGCTTGAGAAATCGTTATCGGTAGTGAGACCGGAAATATTGACATTCGTTCCGTTGGCGTCATATTGTGCACCGAACAGATAAATATCCCATGTAAAGGTTGTAGCAGTAGGATCGTTGCTTGCCTCTTTCCATCGGACGATATGACCGTTGACGTTACCTTTGTTTGTAGATGTAGTACCGTCGGCATTGTTATAGGTATCAGAATAGTAACGCGGATTCGCTGCATCGAGGCCGTATTTACCTGATTTGGCGCGATCAGAGTTGTTGGTGAGTGTCATATAAACTTCACCGGTTGTTGGATGTACTCCACCCCACTCCGGGCGGTCCATTTTAGTGGCTCCTACCGCATCTGCTGCGATACGGGTATGTACCGCGACATCGGCAGCATCACTGAATGTGTAGGTTGCGTAAGAAGCTATAGCCGTTTCATTGATGTCGAGTTTAAGCCATGTCCCTGTTCCGTCGTTGTTAAATTTAGCAACATAGAGGGTTCCGCTATCTAGGTATTTGGCTCCGGCAGTGAGACCACCTGTAGCATCGGAAGCTACCCAATTTTGAGTAGAGACAAATTTATAGATATATTCTCCTTTAGAATCATCACCCATGTAAAATACAACCGGTTTACCGACGGTTACTTTTGCCGGCCAGCATCCCTCATGCGCGAAACGTCCCATTGAAGTGTGTTTAACCGGAGTAGAAGTAGGATTAAACGGATCGATTTCGACGATATAACCGAATGTGTTGGCAACATTACGGTAATCGGCAGTTGCATCGGCTCCTGTAATTGTTGCCGACCATTGAGTGTAGACACTTTCCCATCCGTAACGGCTGGAGGTTGCGATTCCATAGCGGCTCATTGCAGTTGCTTCTTTTCCTGTGCGTGTATCACGTACGAAATAGCCATTCCAGTTCTCTTCGCAGGTTAGGTAGGTTCCCCATGGTGTGTAACCGTTTGCACAGTTGTTTGCGGTTCCGCGTGTTGCTGTCCCTGCCGGTGAGTAGAGCGTTTTAACCAAAACGTTTCCTGATGCTGCACCTTGAAGTGCCATCGGTGTAGCGGCTGTGATACGTCGATTGTACCCTGATGTTTTGTCGAGTGTAAATCCTGAACCTGTGTTGGTGATTTTGATAACGGCAACACCGTGCGAAGCAATCTCTTTGTCGACTTGTGCCGCTACACGGGCACTGTTTGTGATTGCTGCTACTTCGGCAGGGGTATGGAGATAGTCTTGAGTGATGTATTCGTGATTGATACACAATAAACCGTTCGCTGAATTGGATGCATCGTGGCCGCTGTTGTCTGATTTAAGACCGAAATATTTCATCCCGTCATGGCAATCACCGCTACGGTAATCAAAATCCCCTGTGTCTGTGCCATCATTTTGATAGGCTGAAACACCGAGTTTGATAGAATCACCCGTTGCATAAATGACTTTTGCCGTATATCCTGTTGGAATAGTTACCGTATCATTGAGATTTTTAGCTACGGCGCTAAATCCTAAAAGAGCTGCTGCAGCTGGAGCTGAAGTTGTTGTTGAATCATCATCGTTACAACCGGACATAAATGAACCGAAGAAAGCAGTACCGATCAGTCCAGCCCCCATTTTAAACACATCACGTCGGCTCATACGCTCAGCGAGTACGTTTTCAAAACTTTCGTTGTTGGAAGTGTTACAGTCATCGTGTCCGATGTCTAACTCTTTTTTTATCATTGGATGTCCCTTTTTGAAATTTTCGCTGCTATAGTAGAAAGTTGAGGTTACAGATCAATTACTGTAATGTTATCGATAAGTAATATTATTAAACTCTCCAACCTGATCTCTCAATTTAACTTCTCTACTTTCACTTCGTGAGGGGGGACTTCGATCGACACTTTTTTACTTGGCGGTTTCGACAATATAGGGCGGTGTATTCTCAAATTTGAGATAGATTAGCCGATTTTTTGATGATTCATAAACACGAAACAGCTCACAACTTTTACCTATGACATCACTGTGTATCTGATAAAGTGATTCGGAACGTATGGGCAAAGTGATGGGGGAGGCAGATTCGAGGCGTATCAGCGTACGGTCTTGTTTGAGAACCATCCACATGACATTAGGACGGTACATGCCGTATAAGGAGCGGTTTGAACCGCTTATGGAGACGGTATTGAAGTTTTTTTCAGACGTTGCGAGGATTTTAAGTGAGGCCGGTCGGTCGTAATCGCCTCGCATAAGAGAGAGGATTTGGTTTTTTTCACCGAGATGACGTTCTTTTTCCTTGAAAAACGAGAGTTGGGCTCGGAGAGTGTCAATCGTTCCGAACAGTATGACGGTGATGAGGCCGAAGAGGAGTATGGATACCAGCAGTTCGACAAGGGTGAACCCTTTTTTCATTGGAATGTTCCCGACGAGATGCCGAAGCAGCTTTTTTTATCATTGCCGAATTGAAATCGGATGTTTTGGACGGCGAGCGAATGTGCGGCCGTTGCACCGGATACGTCCATCATCATCAGGGGATCGAGATACTCCTTGTCCATTGTCCGGACATTGATACGATAGGGTTCGAGTGAATCGAGGATATCGGAATTATCGATAGTGTAGCGCTCTCGCAGAAAATCAGACAAATAGACGGTTCGTCCGTCCATAGTATCGTCGGCACTTTCGGCAAGAAGCCCCATCATCATCGATGCATCAAAACGATCGAGTGCATTTTGCGATATTTTCGAAGCATTGGAAACGACATTCAACAGTGCTAAGGCGGCAATTGCCGCCAAGGCAACGGCAATCAGGGTTTCAATGAGAGAAAAGCCTCTTTTAGTGCTGTTGTACATAATATTGGTCACTTTTGAGAGGGTAACGGCGCTCATCAAAAAGGTGAAGGCGGAGCGTTTCGGCAGAGTCGGTGATAAAAGGTTTCTCTCCCTGCAATGGCGTGTAGAGGTAATAGGATGCGTTGTCTTTGAGGATGAGCGGCGATGAAGTTCCGTCCGGATAAAGGGTAAATTCAAAACACTCCTGGGAGAGTTTGTTATCGATGCTAATGACGGTTTTACCAAGGGGACGGAGCTCGCCGAGGCGATCGAATCCGTAGCGCTGAAGGGGGCCGTCTGATGAGAGGCGGATCGATGCGACCACAGAATCCCTAGTATCCAATACGCGGCATTCATGACATGAATTGTCGCAAATCAGACGGATTTTTTGGTTATGATCCAAAGCCGAGAGGGCGCTTTTGAGCTCGGAGGCTTTGATAAAGGAGGATGCGGCTTTTTCCTTATTGATCGCAAAGAGGCCGATAGAGTAAACGATCCCTACGATTATCATAACGATCAACAGTTCAAAAAGACTCATCCCCTTTTTAGCATGATCCACTTAGCGGCACTCTGAGAGTTTTTGATCCTTGTCCGCGCCGTTTCCACCCTCTTTGCCGTCGCTTCCGAGGGAAATCAGCTCGATTTTATCCTCAAGATTGAGATAAATGTAAGGGCGGTTCCATGGATCCAGCGGAAGCTTTTTCCCCTCGATATAGCCGTTTTCCGAATACGTGGCATAGGTATCCGGATCAGGGTTGGCGATCAGCGCATTAAGAGACTCTTCGGTAGTCGGATAGGAGCCGTTGTCGACTCTGAACATTTTGAGGCTTTCGTTCAGGCTTTTCATCTGAACACAGACGAGCTTTTGTTTCGCCTCATCGCTTTTTCCTGTCACGTTAGGGACGACGAATGCCGCCAGCAGCCCCAGAATAATGATAACAACCATGATTTCGATCAGGGTGAATGCCTTTTTGCTATTGTTGATTTTCATGCACGGGTACCTTTTTTCTCTATCACAAACGCGATTTAATCGATGTAAGTATAACGAGACTTATCCGGATCATTTGAGTCCGTCTTGTAACCTGCCGTAACTATACTTCTGCCAATTTACGATGAATCAATCGAACAAAGACACAATTTGAATGAAAAAAAGCGGCATCGTTTTAATGATGACTTTAATTCTTATTACGGTGATGATGGGTATCGTCGCTTTAATATTGAGTCAGAGCTCCTACCTCAGCAAACTTGTCCAGAACAGTTTTACGCAGAACCTCTCCATGCGCGTAGTCAATGATCTCGAACGTGAGCTTCCCGCTTTGCTGAGCTCCGTAAAGGGCGCGGAAGAGCTGGATTTGGCGATGAGGCTTCCGCTGCAAATCGAAAAAGAGGATCAGACCTTTAAACTCAAAGCGATCCTTACATCACCCTATTCAAAAATCAATATCAACCGTCTCATAAGTGCCGACGGCTCGTTGAATGAATCCTATCATTTGCTGTTTACACGGCTATTCATGCTCTATCCGATCAGTCAGCCGGAGGTTTTTTTTAATCTCGTTTCGGACACGATAGATAAAGATGCGGATGAACGGGGGAGTGATACCGAGATTTCTTTGAGACGGCCCGATTTTCAAAACGGCGCGATCGATACGCCAGAAGAGTTCCGTCAGATTTTGGAACGGTATATCGAATTGAGCGGGGATACGGCGATCTTGGCCATACCGTGGAACGATTACATCGGTTTTCTAGGCGAGAAGATGGACATCAATACGGTCAATCCGCAGGTATTGGCATTGATACTCACGGATACGGCATCTGAGAAAATCCGATCGATGAGCCGATTTAAAACCAAAGCCTATGTCTCCAGAGAGGAAGCGGTCGCCGCGGAGCCTCAGCTTTCCCCCGTATTTGACACCTATTTTTTTGTTTATCAGGGAGGAATCTCATACATCCTTTTGTGCGATGTACAGCTGCAGGAAAATTTTCAAAATCAACATCTGACGTTTCAATACGATTTGCTGGAGAAGAAAGTCAAACATGTCGAATTTCTATAAAACAGCTTTTGCTGTGCCGTTCATTCAGCATTTGGAACCGTTACGTCTTTTCGTATGCGATAGATTCTCTTTGCTGCGGCGCATACTCTGCCCGGTCCATCCTCTGGTATACGCCGATGAGGTGAGCGGAGAGATTAGTGCCGATACTCTTGTCGTTCTCTCGCCCAAAGAGTATTGGGTCATGGAAGCCTCTCTAAACGTCGGTTCAGAAAAAGAGGCGGTCAAATACGCACCGGCTCTTTTCGATCTCGGCGGAAACTACCTCTATCAAGCCAAAAAAACAGCTAAAAACTCCTATATCCTTATCGCCTACAATCCACAAGAAGTGGAAGACAAAATACGCAAAAATCCGATTATGTCACATGTGCGGAAGGTGACTTTCGCCCAATGGGTATTTGCCGATCGCGATAAGCCCGTACGTCTGAACAATAACCGCTCTCTGGCCGTGGTGGACGGGATCGTTTTGGAAATGGAAGCGTCGTATATTTCTAAACACGGTTCAATCCCTCTTACCGAAGCGCTCCGCTCTTCTCACCAATCCTATAAAGCGGTTTCCCTCTCGAGTCTCATCAGCGATACGATCACACCCAAAACGTTCAAAACGTCGCTTTTTGTGCTGCTGCTGCTATCAGGGAATTTTTTCCTTCAGGCTTTTAACGATCATTTCACGATAACCGAGGCGAATGCAAAGATCGAGACGCTGCTGAGCTCATCGCATCTGAGTGCGACATCGATCGAGAGGGACGTGATTCTACGCTCGCTGAGGGAGAAAGAAGAGAAACAATTGTCCCTTCGCCGGAAATGCTATACCTTGAGCATGCTGGAAGTTCCGATGGACAAAGCCGACGCATCACCGGCTCCTGCAACCCTGAGCGGGAGCGAAGGTATCGTACTGATCCCCGGATCCAAACCGGGGGATAGCAATCGTCTTTTGATCGACGGAAAAACGGATACAGCTTCCGCTCTTGGGGGAATGACGGGGTTTTCAGAACTTCTGTATGATGGAAAAACGCTCAAAATAACGCTCGATGCCGCGGATGACAAGCGTGCGGACGAGATTAAAAGCATAGTGCTAAAAAAATTCAAACACTCCCGTATCAATGAACAAAATCATAAGATTGAGGTGCGCATCAAATGAAAACGGATACCTCGAATCCTCTGACAATACCTTTGGGCGTATCGTTGGGTATTTTGCTGCTCAGCATAAGTGCCGCATGGTATGAACATACCAAAAAAGAGGAGGTTCTGGAACAGCAGACACTTCTCGAAACCCAGATCAACGAATACGATTCCCTAAAACAGCGATGGTCGGCAGAAGCTTCCCAAAATGTTTACGCATACCTAAAATCGCATCCGAATCTCGTTAAACAGCAGACGCGTGGAGGGAAGAGTGAAATGGAGTTCGATCATCTCTCGGCTAATGATTTCGATACCCTCTCGAACAAGATTCTCAACTCCATGTTGATGATCAAAAAACTCACGATGCAGCGTGCCTCTGGGGCGAAGGGGAGAATCGTCGTGGAGTTTGAATCATGAAACGGCTCCTCTATGTTCTGTATGTTCTTGTGATCGCGATCGTGTTGATTCCCAAAGAGAAAATGTTTTATACCCTAGAGGGGGTATTGGCCGAGAATCAGATATTTTTGAACAATGAAACTCTGAGTGACCGGTTCATCTCTTTGGAGATCGATAATACTCAGGTCATGGCCGATCATCTGAATGTCGCCGGCATAAAACAGATGCGATTTACCCCATGGATTATCTACAACCGTTTCAGTATGAGTGAGATCGAGGTGTCGCCGCAGTTTCGGACGTTCTTTCCCGGAAAAGCGGATAACGTGGTGGTGAGCTATTCGATTCTTCATCCTTTGAGCCTGAGTATCCGTGCGGACGGGGATTTCGGCAGCTGCGAAGGATCGGCGGATTTGATCAAAGGGACGGTAAGAGTCGTGTTTGCCCAGACGCCGAAACTGCGAAATTACCCTTTGCTGGTGCTCAAACTGCATCAAGAGAAGGAGGGGATGGTCTATGAATCGGATTTTTAATGAACTGAATCTGCGTCAGTTTAATCTCTTTTTTCTTCCGATCGCTGTGGTCTGGAGTTTGATGAATGCGGGAAGTATGCTGCTCGCTCAAAAAGGGATCGAGCACTATTCCGACACCTTTGATCCTTTTTTTGAGATGATCCGTCTCGGGGATAAATTTCTCCTCACTCATGAGGCGGGATCGTTTCTAAAAGGCAAAACCGTCACTACGACGATATCGGTTCCCTATCCGCACCGCATCAAAGCGATTTACCGTTCACCGTCCTCTTCGTTTGCGAGTATCAGCGACGGACAAACGACGACGGTAGTCGCATTGGGCGAAAAATACAAAAAAGTCTACTCCCTCATAGGGCTCAGTGACG
>Ga0209340_1002545_pt1 | contig 10454 bp, 13 predicted proteins | sample EPASupsiteSAE323_FD_187266 | JGI IMG/M metagenome (GOLD analysis project Ga0209340, IMG submission 187266) | Bioremediated contaminated groundwater from EPA Superfund site, New Mexico - Sample SAE3-23 (SPAdes) (version 2) | ecosystem: Environmental > Aquatic > Deep subsurface > Groundwater >...
AATGAAATGAAAGATGTTTTAGGAGCAAAAGATGAACATGCTGCAACTTCATCAATCACCATGGAACGCGCAGGATCACAGAAAGTTTTCATTATTACGTTTCTTTTTATCAGCATCGGGTGCGCCGTACTGTCAGCAGCAATTGCATTACGGAAGCAATTTTTCAGTTCATGATTTTTAGCTTCGAAAGGGGAGGCCCTTCGAAGCTAAATTTTGAAAGATTGAAATTATGCAGAAGAAAATATTTTTTGGTACAATGAAAAGAAGGAATCACCTATGGACAGAAAAGAACGATTTTATAAAGCATACAATAATCTCCCATTAAATTTACGAGAAGAAGTTATTCTTGTTATTAATGATGAACCTATTACATGGAAAGTTGCGAGGCTTGAAATAGACGGCAATACGAATTTATCCGACATGATTTTAGAAAAACTTGATGCTTTAAAATTTATATGAATACCCAAGACTCTCGAGTGACAGACGAAGATGTCCGGAAGTTGGTTGTGGCACGGCTTCATTCATTTCCTGCAGGCAGAAAAATTTCCATCGGTGCTGACGGCGAATTTACGAAAGATGAGCTTATCGAAAGAGTCGAAAAAGATGATCGTGTCGGTAAAAAAATTGTGGAAATCCAACTTTCATATCTTCAATCACTGAAAGAGCAGAGATTTATGGAAGAATAATACTTCTCATATGCTTATTACCCGCCCAAATCATGATGTAACCACGACATATCTTTTTCATTGGAGTAAAGATATTATTGATACTGCGATACATCATAAACTATCTGTTATCGATGTCACGGGAAAACGCGTATCAAAAAAAGAAGTCAATAGTATCATTAAAAAAATGAAACCTTCTTTTGTTTGTTTTAACGGACATGGGAACGAACGGATAATCGGGGGATATGACAACGAACCGCTTATCCAAAAAGATGTAAATGAATCAATTCTTTCCGGTGCTGTCGTGTTTGCACGGGCATGCCGGTCAGCAAAAGAATTGGGCCCCTCCTGTGTAACAAAAGGAACAACGGCATATATTGGATATACGGATGATTTTGTATTTCTGACAGAGGAAGGGAAAGAAACCCGATCGCTTACTGATGGTGTAGTAAAGATATTTCTTGAACCTTCAAATTATGTTGCCATTTCTTTTATAAAAGGACATTCTGCAGGCCAGGCAAATCAGCGATCAAAAAATTATTTTAAGAATAATATAAAAAAACTGATGACGAGCGACACGTCAAAAGAAGATCGTGAATTGATACCGTATCTTTTGTGGGATATGGATCACCAGGTTTGTATTGGAGATGATAAAGTTGTTGTTTAGATTTTAAATTTTGGTATGAAAAAAAATATCCGTTATTGGCTGCCGGTTATTCTTTGGATGATGGTGATATTTCTATTTTCTTCGCGGCAAAAAGTAGCAGTTACGGATTCGTATGCTCTCAGTTTTCTTTTTTTTAAAACACTTCACCTTATAGAATATACATTTCTCTATATAGTTAGTTTTCGTGCGTTTTTTAATACCGGCATGAAAAAAAGCAGGGCATATTGTTTTGCATTTATTCTGACAGTAGGCTACGCCATAACCGATGAGGTGCATCAACGCTTTGTGCCGACACGCGAAGGAAGGCTTCGTGATGTTATAATTGATGGATTGGGAGGGGCAATAGGATGGATAATACTCACACAATTCGTACCAAAAGCGCCAAAGAAACTCAAACTATTGGCCAAACAATGGCAGCTTCTTTAATGGAAGAAAGAAAGCTTGGGAAGAAATCTCCTTCAATATTTTGTCTGTATGGAGAATTAGGAAGCGGAAAAACAACATTTGTACAGGGATTTGCCAGAGGATTGGGTCTCACTACTCGCCTTTTATCTCCGACTTTTATTATTGTACGACGTTATTCATTACAGACACAAAAAATATTTTTATATCATATTGATTTGTATAGAATAAACCATGGTGAAGGTATTGACGGGTTGGGACTTCGTGAAATTTTTTCAGATCCATCTGCGATTATTCTTCTTGAATGGGCTGATCGGTTGGGATCGTTATTGCCTATACAACGGACTGATATTACCTTTAATGTTCAAGGTGAGGATGAAAGGGAAATTATGATAGAGAAAATGATGTAAGATTTATGATTTACGATTTATGAATAATACAATAAAACAAGCAATAACTATATTAAAAAATGGAGGAATTATTATTTTTCCCACTGATACCGCATTTGGGATAGGGTGCCGGATAGATGATAAAAAGGCGGTAGACCGGTTGTTTGAAATACGAGAGCGTCCACGGACGCAGCCAACGCCGATATTGGTTTCTTCTATAGATCAAATACTTCCCTATCTTGATTCTCCGTCAGATATTGTGCGACATTTTATGAAAACATATTGGCCGGGAGCATTGACGATTATTACTCCGTGTAAAAAAGATACGATGTACTCCCCTATCAGAGGCGGCGGGGAAACAATCGGAATCCGTATGCCTGATCATATTGACATGCTGGCCGTTATTGCGGCAGTCGGTGTTCCTATTTTGGGTCCGTCTGCCAATATTCATGGGAGATCAACGCCGTATATATTTGAAGATCTTGATCCGGAGCTTACCAAGCTTGTAGACTTTGTTCTTCCGGGAGCGTGTAAAGAAAAACAAGCCTCAACTGTTGTTGACTGTACAGTTCATCCGTACCATATTGTTAGGCAAGGATCAGTTATTCTGGAAAACGCCCCGATAACTCTTTGTATTGATTCATCAAATGTACATGAAACTGCAGTCTCGATTGTTTTTGGCAACGAAAAAAAAACAATAACATTTACTTCAGATGATCACACATCCCAGCATGTCCTTCCTCTCATTGAATCGCTTCTTTTGAAATATAATCGTACGTTTCAGGATGTTGCTGCAATTGATGTATGCACTGGCCCTGGTTCATTCACCGGACTCCGGGTGGGAGCTGCGATCGGAAAAATGCTGGGATGGCTTTTGGGGGTGCCGGTAAACGGGAAATCAGCGGATGCGAAGTTTTTTTTGAATTACGGAGAAGACCGCTGGGAAGAAAAATGATGCACTAGCATTTTTGATGTGTTGTTATTATCATGGATTTATGCGTCGTTTTTTCCATCATTTTTTTTTCCCGCATCAATCCAATAACCATCGGGCAAAAGCATTGCATCCGGATGCAATGCTGGTATATATACTGGCTCTGGCATTATTTAATTTGAGCTTCCGATATGTTCATCAGGCATGTCCGTCGGTTCTAGGGTATGCGACGGATATACGGGTTTCAGAATTGTTGAATCTGACAAATAAAGAAAGAGCCTCTCTCGGTCTTTCACAACTTCATTTGAATGGAAAATTGTCTGAGGCTGCAGCAAAAAAGGCGCGGGATATGTTTACTCAGGGATATTGGTCTCATACGAGCCCTAAAGGAGCAACGCCATGGGAATTTATCGTCTCTTCAGGATATGAATACTCCATGGCAGGAGAAAATCTTGCAAAAAATTTTTCCAACAGCAGCGGTGTCGTAAGTGCGTGGATGGCATCAAAGACCCATAAGGATAATATTATTAAACCGGGATATCATGATGTTGGATTTGCAATTATCAATGGAATTCTGGACGGAGAAGAAACGACATTGGTGGTTCAGATGTTCGGAACTTCAGAAAAGGAAGATTTGGTTGCGCAAAAAACAGAAACCGTATCTTTGGGGATGAGCACGGATACGGCAGGAAATTTTTTAGCAGAATCCCTTACACAGCCGACAGATGCTTCAAAGAATTTAGTAAGTTCTCTTACCTCTGTTATCAATACGCCGAAAATAAATATTCCGACGATAACCCGTGATATTGTATTTATTTTCCTGGGACTTTTGATTGGAATTCTTATTATTGACGGTTTCGTAGTGTTCAAAAAACGGATTGTCCGGGTGGCAGGACACAATCTTGCCCATATTATGTTTTTTACGGCTTTGTGTGTTGCCCTGATGTTGGTAAAGCGGGGGATGTTATTATGAAAAAACAATGGATTTCGATAGCAAATTTTGTGGTTTTGGCCGTTATTTTAGTTCTTACTGTATTTCTTTTTTGGCAGGTACGGGACAGGCCGTCTATGCAGATTTTGGTTGGAGTTCTTCTTTCCGTCTCGTATGTCGCATGGGGAATAATCCATCACATGATGACAGGAAACCTTCATCCGAAAATTGTGGTAGAATACCTTCTGGTTGGCTGTATTGCCATAACACTGATTATTACTGTTGTTTGGATGTAGTTTATAAAAAGGAGGCTTTCATATGCAGGGACTTATACTTGCGGGGGGACTGGCAACAAGACTTCGGCCATTGACACTGGTTACCAATAAACATTTGCTTCCGGTATATAACAAACCGATGATTTACTATCCGATGGAGGCAATGCAAAAGGCAGGGGTGAAAGATGTCCTTTTGACGACCGGCGGAGAGAGTATCTCCCAGTTTGCAAATCTTTTGAAATCCGGTGAAGAATTTGGATTACATTTATTTTATGCAGTACAGCAAAATCCCAAAGGAGGAATTCCTGACGCGATGAAGCTTGCTGAAGAGTTGACGAAACAAGAGCCTCTTTTAGTAATTTTAGGAGATAATATTTTTAATTTTGATTTGAAAAAAGTTATTGAGGAATTTGAAAAGACCAGTGAGGGAGCAGTGATATTCGGATATCGGGTAAAAGAGAATCAGAATCAATACGGCATTATAGAAGTAGATGATAATGGGCGAGTTCTATCAATTGAAGAAAAACCGGAACATCCGAAGTCTGATATTGCACAAACCGGTATTTATCTGTATGACCATCATGTGTTTGAGTACATCCGTACGCTCAAGCCTTCTGCTAGAGGAGAACTTGAAGTGACAGATCTGAATAATGTATATCTGCAGAATAAATCTCTTCGGTGTTACGTCATCGATTGGTGGATTGATGCAGGAACGTCCCATGAAGAGCTTTTGAAAGCAAATATTCAGGCTGCTGAAATGGTTAAAGAAGGGAAACTATGATTGACGGCGTTGTAACACAAGTATTAGTTCGTCATCCGGATGAACGGGGATTTTTTGAAGAACTCATTCGCGTGTCAGATGCCTTTTTTCAGGAAGGGTTTGCTCAATTATCCAGATCCATGATGGTAGAAGGAGTGGTGAAAGCATGGCATGTCCACAAAACGCAGGTAGATTGGTGGTATGTCCCATCAGGGAAGGTTAAAGTCGTACTTTTTGACACACGGGATGCGTCTTCTACAAAAGGTCAGCTAAATGAATTTATGTTAGGGGAAGAAGGACTAGAGGTAATTTTGAAAATTCCTCCGGGAGTTGCGCATGGATGCAAAGTGCTCAAAGGTCCTGCAAATCTTATCTATGTGACCAGTTCTGTGTACAACAAAGATGAAGAAGGAAGAATTCCGTATGATGACCCGGGTATCGGGTATGATTGGATTCAGGGAATGCCGATCACGAATAAAAACATTACTTAGAGAGAATTACTATTGTTCGAACGCTAGTGAGAACTAATTCATGATATACTTCTCGCTTCGCTCGAAGAATAGATATAGTAGTATGAACTTACTTATTACCGGTGGAGCAGGATTTATCGGATCAAACTTTATTCTTTATTGGATGAAAACCCATCCTGAAGATAGGGTGGTTAATTTTGACAAGTTGACGTACGCAGGGAATCTGGAAAACCTTAAAACAGTGGAAACGCTTCCGAATTATGTGTTTATTCACGGAGATATCTGTGATCCAATTGCTGTTTCCAAGGCGATGGAAGGCGTTGATGTTGTTGTTCATTTTGCTGCGGAAAGCCATGTCGACCGGTCAATCAGAGAATCAGCACCGTTTATACAGACAAATATCGTAGGGACGCACGTTCTTCTGGAAGCGTCATTAAAAGCGGGTGTCAAACGATTCCATCACGTCTCTACGGATGAAGTGTTTGGAAGCCTGTCACTTGATGATAAAAAGGAATTTGATGAGCATACGGCATATGATCCGAGGAGTCCGTATTCAGCAAGTAAAGCGTCGTCTGATCATCTCGTGCGGGCATATTACCATACACATGCGTTGCCGATCACAATTACCAATTGCTCAAATAATTACGGTCCGTATCAGTTTCCTGAAAAATTTATTCCTCTTGCTATAACAAACATTTTGGAAGGAAAAAAAGTTCCTGTATATGGAGACGGCCTCAATGTCCGTGACTGGCTTTATGTTGAAGATCACTGCCGCGCGATAGACAGTGTCCTTTTGAAGGGTGCTGTCGGAGAGACGTATTGCGTGGGAGGTATGACAGAGGATATTAATAATTATGCAATTGTAAAAAAAATTCTTTCTTATTTGAATAAAGACGAATCATTGATTGAATTTGTGAAAGACCGTCCCGGTCATGACCGCAGATATGCGATATCTTCCAAAAAAATTCATGATGAGCTTGGATGGGCCCCACAGTATGATTTTAATACTTGGCTTGGTAAAACCATTGAGTGGTATACAAGCAACCAATCATGGTGGCGTCATATAAAATCCGGAGAATATCAGGCATATTATAAAAAACAATATGGAGGAGCTATCTAAATGGATATTATTGGTACCGGACTATCAGGATTGGTTGGATCACGGGTAACAGCGCTTCTTTCAGAAAGATATACGTTTGAGGATTTGAGCAAAGAAACAGGTGTTGATCTTATGGATTATCCCCGGGTACGGGAGATGATTACAGGTTCAACTGCATCGTGGGTGTTTCATTTTGCTGCGTACACCAATGTCCAGGCAGCTGAAGAAGAAAAAGAAAAAGGAACAGAAAGTGTATCCTGGCAGGTGAATGTCGAAGCGACAAAAAATATTGTTGATATCTGCAAAGATACAGGGAAAAAATTATTATATATTTCTACAGATTATGTGTTTGACGGGAAAAAAGACGTATATGAAGAGAATGACACTCCTCATCCTATTTCCTGGTATGGAAGAACAAAATACGAGGGGGAAGTGCAAGTTCAGATGTTAGGCGAGCAGTCATTGATTGTACGTATCGCAAATCCGTATAGGAGTAATCCTGTAGGAAAAATGGATTTTGTTCATAAAATGCTTGAGCGGATGAAAAGTGGATTGGCAATTCAGGCTCCATCAGATCAGATATTTTCTCCTACGTATATTGATGACCTGGCTGTTGCTTTGGATACTCTTGTGTCTTTCAATAAAAGCGGTGTTTATCACGTCGTTTCCCAATCAGGCATTACCCCGTATGAAGCTGCCAAACAAATAGCCTCGGAATTTGGATATGCTGATGCGAATATTACGTCCGTTTTCTATGATCAATACTTTGCCGGTAAAGCGCTTCCTCCGAAGCAGGCATTTATAAAACATGATAAAATAGATACTTCAGGAGTGCATCTCCATACGTTTTGTGAAGGACTCCAGGAGATCAAACAACAAGAAAGGACCAAAACGGTATGATCGTCACATTTATCGGACACGGGTATGTAGGATTGGTCACTGCTTCTGTATTTGCGGATTTAGGCAATACGGTATGGGTGGTAGGCAGAACTGCCCAGAAAATTGAGAAACTTAAAAAAGGAATTACTCCGTTTTTTGAACCGGGACTTGCCGAGCTTGTCAAAAGAAATGTTGACGCCGGACGGCTTCTTTTTACCACTGATTATAAAGAAGCGGTTGTTCCCTCCCAGATTATTTTTATTTGCGTTGGCACTCCTCCGAAAAAAACAGGGGATGCTGATCTTACGGAAGTTTTTAACGCAGCCCGTGAGATCGGGAAGCATTTAGTTGGATATAAAATCATATCAGTGAAAAGTACGGTGCCGCCCGGAACGAATAAAAAAGTTGCTGATATTATCAATGAAGTTAAACCTGCCGGATCTTCATTTGCCAGCGCGTCTGTTCCGGAATTTCTACGTGAAGGTACCGCGATATCAGATACCATGCACCCAGATCGCGTGGTCATTGGTACGACATCAGACAGGGCAAGTGAACTTCTTTTGGAATTTCATAAATCAATTGACGGAAAGACGGTGCTTTGCAATGTCGAAACAGCAGAACTTATCAAATATGCGTCAAATTCCATGCTTTCGACAAAGATATCATTTGCCAACAGTATTGCGGTTTTGTCTGAAAAAGTCGGTGCTGATGTAGAGAAAGTATTGGAAGGAGTGGGGCTGGACAGAAGAATCGGGCGGAGTTTTCTCTATCCGGGTGTCGGATATGGCGGAAGCTGTTTTCCGAAAGATGTGAAGGCGCTCATTGCGATAGCAAAAGAATATGGATACGATTTTTCGATATTACGGGCTGTTGAAGAGGTAAATAAAGAGACGAAATCCAACTTCGTCGCAAAAATTGTGAAGCATTTTAATGGGGCATTGGAAGGGAAAAAGATTGCTGTATTAGGTTTATCGTTTAAACCGGATACGGATGACATGCGGGAGGCTCCGTCTATTGAGATTATCAGTGAACTCATTAAACTTGGGGTTGGTGTAGTTGCGTTTGATCCTGTGGCTATGGAGAATGCAAAACCATTGCTTCCGAAAGAGGTGAAATTCGCTTCATCAGCATATGAAGCAGCCCGCGGAGCAGATGCAGTTGTTGTTGTGACAGAGTGGAATGAATTCCGACAGCTTGATCTTGTACAGCTTGCCAAAGAGCTCAAAGAACGAGTGCTGTTTGACGGGAGGAATATTTATGAGCCGCAGCGTGTTAAAGACTTCGGATATGTGTATTACGGCGTTGGACGCATGTAATGACAAGAGGGAAGGCTGTACGGTATAATAGGAAGTGTAAGTATGTATTAAAGAAAAAGGAGGAAAAATGTGTATGGCAGCAAAGAAAGCTCTTATAACCGGTATTGCGGGTTTTGTGGGAAGTCACCTCGCTGAACTTTTACTTTCTCAAGGGTATGAGGTGTATGGATTATCGCGTTCACGATCAAAGATGGATCATATTGAATCAATTAAAGATAAGTTGCATCTTGAAGATGCGGATTTATTGGATTCCCATAGTCTTTATACAACGATATCCAGAATTAAACCGGATTATATTTTCCATTTAGCTGCACAGTCGTTTGTTCCCACATCCTGGGTTTCTCCTTCTGTGACGCTTGAGGTTAATATTATCGGTTCTGCGAACCTATTTGAAGCTGTCAGACAGGCAAAAATTGATCCCGTTATCCAGATTGCCTGTTCTTCCGAAGAATATGGATTGGTGCATCCGGATGAAGTTCCGATTAAAGAAACGAATCCATTAAGACCTCAAAGTCCATACGCAGTTTCTAAAGTTGCCATGGATTATCTTGGATATCAGTATTTTTGTTCGTATGGAATGCGTATTATCAGAACCAGAGGATTCAATCATACCGGTCCAAGGCGCGGTGAAACATTTGTCACATCAAATTTTGCCAAACAGATTGCGATGATAGAAAAAGGAAAACAGGATCCGATTATCCATGTCGGCAATCTTGAGGCCAAACGCGACTGGACTGATGTTCGGGATATGGTACGGGCATATGTATTGGCTGTAGATAAGTGCGAACCAGGAGAAGTATATAACATCTGTGTCGGAAGTGCTGTCGTCATTAAAGATATGCTTGATATGCTTCTTTCCATGAGTAAAGTAAAGGTTGAAATTAAGCAGGATGAAAGCCGTATGCGGCCTTCAGAGGTGCCAGTTCTGATTGGAGATAATACAAAATTTAAAGAAAAGACTGGCTGGGTTCCGGAAATTCCATTTGAAAAAACTATGGAGGACCTTCTTAATTATTGGCGGCAGCGAGTGTAAGGATTGCCGCATTTTCGGTCCTTTACACTCTTTATGAAAGCTGTCATTCTCATTCCTACATATAATGAAAGGGAGAATATTATCAAGATTCTTGATATTCTTTCTGAGGTAAAAAAAAAGATACGGGGATATACAATCTCATTTCTTGTTGTTGACGATACTTCCCCTGATGGAACAAAAGATGTGGTTTATTCGTATCAAAAAACCCATAAAGATGTCTTCATAATTCTTGGAAAAAAAGAAGGTTTGGGAAGTGCGCTTCTTCGGGGTATGACCTGGGCAGTGGAACACATGGATGCGGACATAATTGTTCAGATGGACGCAGATCTTTCCCATGACCCAAAAAAATTACCGTTGTTTTTTGAGGAATTAGATAAAGGAGCAGATTTTGTTGTCGGAAGCAGATATATCAAAGGCGGTTCTATTCCTGAAAATTGGGGATTACATCGGAAAATGTACAGTGTTTTGGGAAATGCCATTGTCCGATTTGGACTTGGATATCTTTCGGTTCACGATTGGACGGGAGGATATCGGGCATATAGGAAGAAATTTTTTGAAACATACAAAGAAAGCATGAAAGCCTACAGCGGGTATGTATTTCAAATTGCATTTCTCCATAAGGCAATCAGAGATGGAG
>Ga0209340_1002546_pt1 | contig 10452 bp, 7 predicted proteins | sample EPASupsiteSAE323_FD_187266 | JGI IMG/M metagenome (GOLD analysis project Ga0209340, IMG submission 187266) | Bioremediated contaminated groundwater from EPA Superfund site, New Mexico - Sample SAE3-23 (SPAdes) (version 2) | ecosystem: Environmental > Aquatic > Deep subsurface > Groundwater >...
CAGGCCCAGAAGCATTTCCATGGTGCTGGAGATGGAGGCAACCGAGGACCTGCGCGGCCTGGCCAGGAATGGCCAGATGCCAAGGCTGAGGCTTCAATGAGGCCATGACTTTTCAGTCATGGAAAGTGGCACAGATAGCGGTGCGTCCTATGCCGATGGACTGCTTCAATGGGGCCATGACTTTTCAGTCATGGAAAGTTGAATAGGAAAAAACCAGATGGGCACGCAAGTCAATGCGCTTCAATGGGGCCATGACTTTTCAGTCATGGAAAGGTGAGGCCATTGGGTGGACATATACTGCCGCGGGGTGGCTTCAATGGGGCCATGACTTTTCAGTCATGGAAAGGGCAAAGCAGAGCAGTACCCGAATCGGAGTAACGCCAGCTTCAATGGGGCCATGACTTTTCAGTCATGGAAAGCCCGCATCACAAATCATACGTTGCCCTGCCTGCCAGAGCTTCAATGGGGCCATGACTTTTCAGTCATGGAAAGGTCGTCGACGCCATTAACGCAGGCATGGGCGAAGGCCCAGCTTCAATGGGGCCATGACTTTTCAGTCATGGAAAGTTAGTCCAGCGCATTCACTGACAAGTCCCTTCCTGGCTGCTTCAATGGGGCCATGACTTTTCAGTCATGGAAAGTGGACCCTGCGGCCCCGTTTCGCCTACGGCCACATCCGCTTCAATGGGGCCATGACTTTTCAGTCATGGAAAGTCTTGGCGGGCCACGCACGTTCATTCCCAAACGGTTCGCTTCAATGGGGCCATGACTTTTCAGTCATGGAAAGAGTCATGAAGGCTGCCATTTGGTTGCCGGAGGCTTAGCTTCAATGGGGCCATGACTTTTCAGTCATGGAAAGGGTCTGGTGCGATCTGAATGTCGAGGCCGATGCACTGAGGGCTTCAATGGGGCCATGACTTTTCAGTCATGGAAAGATAATGAAAGTTGACTATGAGTCGTCTGCTAGTATTGGTATCGCTTCAATGGGGCCATGACTTTTCAGTCATGGAAAGCCTTGTCTTCGACTTGGAACGTAGCACCAGCAGGCACGCTTCAATGGGGCCATGACTTTTCAGTCATGGAAAGAGATCCAGTGTCCCGTGTGCCTCACGCACAACAACTGGCTTCAATGGGGCCATGACTTTTCAGTCATGGAAAGCATAACCAACGGGAAAGTCTGTCTCGGTTGGCTCTCGCTTCAATGGGGCCATGACTTTTCAGTCATGGAAAGATCTTGAACATCCCATATCTTCTTTCTACTTGTCATTCGCTTCAATGGGGCCATGACTTTTCAGTCATGGAAAGTGTTACCGGGAACTGTAGCTCTTGCCTTGGATTACCCTGAGCTTCAATGGGGCCATGACTTTTCAGTCATGGAAAGGTACCAGGAAGCCCCCAGAGTTTAAGGCTGTTCTTTGCTTCAATGGGGCCATGACTTTTCAGTCATGGAAAGTTACTATGATGGGTTTGAATGCACTTGTCCCTGGGGCTTCAATGGGGCCATGACTTTTCAGTCATGGAAAGACGGCCATCGCGCCGAATGGTCCCGGGCGTGTCGAGGCTTCAATGGGGCCATGACTTTTCAGTCATGGAAAGGTTACACTTCGACATACTACTATACGCCGGATCAGCTGCTTCAATGGGGCCATGACTTTTCAGTCATGGAAAGTCACAGGTCATACCAAGCCAGAATAACTCAGTCGAGTTGCTTCAATGGGGCCATGACTTTTCAGTCATGGAAAGGGATGGATAGGACGTAAGCTATGCCTAAAAAGGGGGAGGCTTCAATGGGGCCATGACTTTTCAGTCATGGAAAGATCGACAACGGCACTACGTCTTTTCCGGTCCCGCTCGCTTCAATGGGGCCATGACTTTTCAGTCATGGAAAGGCAGGCTGGCGTCTCCTCCAAAAGTCGTGCGAACCCATGGCTTCAATGGGGCCATGACTTTTCAGTCATGGAAAGTTCCTGGCAGTGCATAATACGACCATCCGGGGGATGTGGCGCTTCAATGGGGCCATGACTTTTCAGTCATGGAAAGTGGTTGTAGTACCGGCGCTCAAAGACATCGCCTTCAGAGCTTCAATGGGGCCATGACTTTTCAGTCATGGAAAGTAGGAGCAGCATTATTTGCTCCGATTCGCATGGATCTGGCTTCAATGGGGCCATGACTTTTCAGTCATGGAAAGCCTGTGCCCCTTCATCCAGGCAGATTGCGCAATCTCCAGGGCTTCAATGGGGCCATGACTTTTCAGTCATGGAAAGTTGCGCTATTGTGGCCTTGGTGTTGATGCTTCCGAGGTCGCTTCAATGGGGCCATGACTTTTCAGTCATGGAAAGAAAGGGCGAACTCCCAGACGGAAGGGACGCACGGGCCAATCTGCTTCAATGGGGCCATGACTTTTCAGTCATGGAAAGATTGAGCGGTATATTGAACTTGGTTATTGCGAGAGCAGCTTCAATGGGGCCATGACTTTTCAGTCATGGAAAGAGTATATCTGTGGATTCAAACACGAATCGGGCGAATTTGCTTCAATGGGGCCATGACTTTTCAGTCATGGAAAGTCCATATACTCTTGTGCGCTTGGCTTCGCGATGGATGGCTTCAATGGGGCCATGACTTTTCAGTCATGGAATGGGAGAAATTGCTTCGCGTGTTCAGTTGGTTCTTCCGGGCTTCAATGGGGCCATGACTTTTCAGTCATGGAAAGGAGTCACGTCGGTTGCCGTGACAATTCATTGCAAATCTGCTTCAATGGGGCCATGACTTTTCAGTCATGGAAAGGCCGGGTCGCAAATCGAAAGCCGAACTCAGAGCGGAGCTTCAATGGGGCCATGACTTTTCAGTCATGGAAAGTCAGAAAGTATATGATAGCTACATCGCGCCATTTGATGCTTCAATGGGGCCATGACTTTTCAGTCATGGAAAGCGTATATCGGTTCGCGCGCCGTCGCGGAGCCCGCGTGCTTCAATGGGGCCATGACTTTTCAGTCATGGAAAGAGTTGTCCGCCGCTTTCGGTAAATCCTCTGGTGTTTAGCTTCAATGGGGCCATGACTTTTCAGTCATGGAAAGTAATGCAGGCGGCAATGAAGAGGCCTATGCCGCTGTGCTTCAATGGGGCCATGACTTTTCAGTCATGGAAAGGTGGATCGCCCGATGGTCTGATTATGAACATCCAATCGAGCTTCAATGGGGCCATGACTTTTCAGTCATGGAAAGGGCATTTCGGAAGTGGAAATGATTTGTATTCGCAACGCTTCAATGGGGCCATGACTTTTCAGTCATGGAAAGGATGATCTTATGGCTACAGCAACGGGTGGTACGCTACGCTTCAATGGGGCCATGACTTTTCAGTCATGGAAAGATTCACGGCGGGTTTTTGACCAACTATCAGTAATTGTAGCTTCAATGGGGCCATGACTTTTCAGTCATGGAAAGGAGCCTCAACACAATATGGCCCGTAGGACGCAATATCCGCTTCAATGGGGCCATGACTTTTCAGTCATGGAAAGGATATCACGGTATCAGGTCATACGCTGACCACTGAAGCTTCAATGGGGCCATGACTTTTCAGTCATGGAAAGGCAAGTTCTTCCCATCAGTCTGGTAGCCGTGGCTTTCGCTTCAATGGGGCCATGACTTTTCAGTCATGGAAAGTCGTGGTAGCTTGCTCCACATAGTCTAGGGCCTCAACTTCCGAGCTTCAATGGGGCCATGACTTTTCAGTCATGGAAAGAGCGGCCATTTTTCGGTCTCTGCCAATTCCGAAAATTGGCCGGTTTTCGAGTGACCAGGTAGAATTAAGGTAATTCCTTGATAGGTTATATGGAATCTCTTCTTTTTTTAATCTCCTCGCTATCGTTTCGAGCGCCTCCTGGGATTCTCATCACCATCTAACCTCTCGATCTGCTATCATACTATTACCGCTTTTTGCTCCAAATCCGGCGGATGCACACCGAGGAACTCTATCCTGTCTTCAACTCTGCCATCTATTGGCCCGAGGTCCACTATCATTATGCGGTCCTCGTCGTGTTTGATTGTCTCTGTGAGCGCCGCTATCAGCTCTACTCTGCCTTTGTCCGTGAGATTACATCTGAAGACCGAATAGTGTATGGGGTCTCCGAAACCTTTCATGGTCCGATGCACATAGTGCAAGCGCTTCGGGTCCATTATGTCATAGCTGACTACGTAACAGTTCAAACCGCTCATAGCATCACCTGGTGCAGAATGGTGGATATTCCTTGATCTCGCCAGAAATGGCTCTGGCCAAGAGTCTAGCCTGGACTTCCAGCACTCTGCGATAGCTGACTTTGTAGCCGAAGATGGGATGGATGATCTCCGTCTCCAAGCGGCGTTCGTAGCCTCCGACTACAGCTCTCTTGCCTTCCGGGGCCAGAGAGATCCCCAGCCCCGTTTCGATGAAATCCTTTTTCGAGAGTTCCTCATTATTGAACAGTGTGATGGCTATTGAGTCGGCTATTAGAGGCCGGAACTCCTCCATCATGTCCAATGCCAAGGCGGGTCTGCCGTACCTCGGCCTGTGATAGAATCCGAGATATGGATCGAAACCCACAGCCAGAAGGGTAACAAAGAGGTCTTTGACCAGAATGCCATAGAGGTAGGATAATACCGCATTCACGGGATCTTTAGGTGGCCTCTTATTTCTGTTCTCGAAGAAAAAGCCCCCTCTTGCTGCCTTCAACAGATTATCGAACCTGGAGAAATAGGTTTCAGCTGCAGCGCCTTCGATCCCCAGGAGGCTCTCGCTGCTCGATGCCTTTTCCGCATCGCTGGCCAGTCTTGCGAGGAGGTCCAGGGAATCTTTGGAGCGCTCAGGATCGTTTCTGCGTATGAGCGTCCTGCAATTTCTGATTTTGCCAGCTACGGCCTTTCGAGCCAGCAATATTGATCTCTGCGGATTTGTGGCGCACTCGAATTGGCGCATCCTAAGCTCCACATTTTTGTGGGTCGTTCCCAAGCAGATTCCCTGGAACCATCCACCATGAGTATAGTGAAGGACTGGCACTCCTCTTTGCATAAGCTCCACCATAGCCGGTGTGGTTATCTCCACCCCACCGTAGAGCGAAAGCTGGGAAATCTCTCGGAGCTTGGCCTCACTGACCTTGCCCTCCCTGGACCAGACTTCGAGGCGGTCGCCTTTCTTGCGCACTGTGTTGCCCTGGCCGACTACATAGACAGGGATCGCGTCATCTCTGGAGGGAAGCAGCCTTCTGACCTCGCCAGGTTCAATTGCCTCTCCTTCCATCTCCTTAAGGAGATTGACCTCGTCTGGCAGGCAGATGCCGGCCAGAGAACAGCGGTAGCACTTGGGGCTATGTTCCTGTGGTGGTGGCATCTCTCCATTTTCTGCCATGGTTCTGAGTGCTACGATAAGATCCTTTGTTCTGGCCACCAGGGCTTCATCGAATCGGATGGGCACCTTCTTCTTCGACCTGACAAAGTAAACAATGCCTTCGTTGCATTTGAAACCGTTCTCCCTGAGCACAAGACCCTGGGCGCAGAGCTGTACTCGTTCCGGTTCGTATGCTCCTTCCGGGATATCCGGCGCTTCGCCCCTTTTATAGTCAACTGGAGTTGCCATGCTGCCATCACCCTCTAAAAGGTCTATTCTGCAGGTGATGCCAGCACCGGAGAGATAGACCGATCGGGCGTGGAATGTTTCGAACTCTTCTTCCGGGATTTTGCTGGAGTTTGCGTCTACCCGTCTGTGCTGGAACCGGCCATCCACGGTGTCTGCGCTGTCCACAAACTCTCCCTGGACCCACTCGATGTAGCAGAGCCTGGGGCAGTAGGCGAACTCGTTCAACATGCGGGCGGGAATGAGATCCGGGATTTCAGTTTCATGAACGGCGTCGTTTTTGGTCATTTTACCATCTCAAATGGAGAATTGTCATCAATGATAAATAAAGATTGTTCATTCTATTTTAAATACATATTAATAGATTGTACTGCATGAATGTCAGCCAAAGGCCAGCAGCGTCGCTGACGGTTCATCCGCGCTGGTCTAGCCCGTTCGTCTGGCCGAACGGCCCTGGCCGATCAGGGAACGTGTTATCCAGAACTGGTGATTGTGAGTCAGAGTGAATCGGGAACGGAGAGGCCGAAGCGTGCGCCGTAATTTAATTACCACAGATTTGACGGGCTATGCCAATTATCATCTTCTTTTGCGAAAAGACCCAATCCATAGAAACGACCTCCCCCAATGCAAATCGGCCCTGATATTTGCACAGGCTTCTTATTTGCGTCACACCACCGAAGTCTCACATGATATCGAGAGAAGTGCTTGAGATGTTGTGGCACACCATAGCGGTCTGCTAGTTCGGTACCTGCCCAGAATCCAACCTTTCGCCATTCAAGTATTGCGTTATCTGCAAGATCTTTAGAAAATCCTGCCTGGGCAATGGCCTTGCGCAAAAGACCATCAATACGATGATCGAGGCGTCTCAACAGTTGTCTCTCCTCATCTGCGTTTATCTTCTGTTTCAACCGCCGTCGGTAGTGCGCAGGATCATCGTAACCCGGAAGTATAACGGGCGTGACAGTAGACCATGATGAGGCTGGTTTAATATAGTACTGAACTACATTTTCGTTTGTCGGAATCAGTGAGAGCATGGCGACAGATTCTTTCTTCTTTTCTTCGATCAATTCCTGGCCCAATAAAGCCCGCCGCGCCCAGATGATTTTGGATTGATCGATGTGTGCAAATGTAGTGATCAGCACCCGTCGGATGCTGCCGACTACACGAGCCTTTCCCTTACCCCGTGCTTCGATGCTTGGCAGTGGCAAGTAAGCAAACCGTTGAGGCCCTACTGGGATGTGTTCGTTTCCACCCTGTGATTCACCATGGCCTAGGATGAATGTGTTGATATCTGATTCAGACCAACCTGCATTATCGGCTGCGAGTCTGGTCGCATGGCGCATCATGCTCGCGACCTTTAGCGCCATCTGTTTTGTGTCAAATGCACGGAAGCTGCTGGCATCGGGCCTCAGTAAAGAGAAAGCAGCCACTTCGCGGGGCAGTGGATCGGTCGCGCACCGGTACTCGACCTTAGAGTATGCTGACAAGGGCGGAGGGGGCGTGAAACCGTTCGAATCCAGTCGTTTGAGGAAATGTTCATGCCGCTGGATTAACGCATCGAGTGTTCCCCTTACAGGCATACGTAGACCTTCGCCCATCATGCGTGTTGATGGCACCCATCGCTCGCCTGGAAGGGTGTCGGCTTGTTCTTCCGATAGGATCGCACCATTGCCTACAACCATATCCACGCCCCAGCCCAAGGCAACGATACTCCGAGCGATGTCGGATAGTGTCTCAACGAAATTACGAACTTGCTCAGTAGCTGGGTCGGGAAGATGCCAGAGATAGTGCAATGAGACACCATCAGGCAGCAGAATTGGGCGGACAGCTTTCATTGTTCGATGAGTCGCAGGATTGGCATCTCCCAAGTTAGAATAGTTGCCACGGCACCAAGCTTGGGCTACTATGTCCATTGCATTATTTGGCACGGATATGCAATAGCCAGGTGCTCTGTCAGAAGTAGATATCGGGACGGGAGCGACAACTATTGGTGCCGCTTGTTGCTCAAGCCACTCTAGGGCAGGAGCAGATGTCCGCATGCTCCTCTTAGCAGCAGCTGCTGCGACTACCGATTGAAATATGCGCAACGGTGATGGAGGCCATTCAGTTTTGTCTCCATCTCTCAAGCCGTGGAAAGCAGCGTCAAGGAATTGGAACGACAAGCAGAAGTACGAAAACATGGCGCTCTCCATCACATGGTCTTCTCGGTTCGATGTTTCTTATTTTTCGGCTTGCCCTCGCCTGCGCTCCCAATAATCTCTTCTTTTGCGAGTTTATTGTCGAACATGACCTCTTTATCTGGGCCGATGCCAAATGCCTCTGCAGCAGCCTTTGCATACTCGAGTGCAGTCTCATGTGTGAGAATAATATCCTCACGGTGACCATTATTGAAGACTTGTTTTATCTCCATTGTTCTGTTTGGGTCTAGTACTAGGTTGCAGCCTTGCCTAAGATAGCCAATTGGTTGAGCCGTTAAGGCAATCAGGGCTAGACCAAGGATGTAGCGGCGTAGTGAATGGGTCCTTGCCTCATCCTCATCGACAGAAAGCAGGCGCAGAGCTGCGAGATGCAATGAAACATCTCGGCGTATGTCACCAGTGGCAATTACTCCACCGTGTGCGCCGGAGGCTGGCTGGTGGACAAATCCACGTTCAGAATAGGCATCCTTAGTTTTCTTGTCGATCGCTTCCTCAAGCAACCCTTCATTGACGTAGTCAGTTGCTGGCACATATTGAGCCGATCGCGTCAGCTTGCGCACATCGAATGCACGAATTGTTGAGGCGATAAGACGTGGCAGTTTGGCTTGAGTATCACGGGAGTCCCACACGCCGAACACCAGCGAAGTAGGAGCGATCTTGGCCAGTGGTTCTGCATTGCCATTCAGAACCTCCATGAATGCATCCCGAAGCTCCTGCTTTAGTTCAGAGCAGCGGACAATAGCGTCGCCAGCGCGATGACCTGCTTCAAGCAGGTTCACCCATTTATCACCAGCTTTCACATCAATCTGCGGAACGAGGCATTTGTACTCATCCTTTAAGAAAAGTGGCTCGATCCGATTAGCCTGTGAACCAACACTATCAATTAAACAGACATTCCTGCCATCTGTGAACTCATCTATATTGTAGCCTCCATTGAAAGCCTTGTCCTGGGATGCAGCAAACGTGGCTGGAAATATTACACCATCGCGACCTTCTACGGGCGTCAGATATTCCCTAATCACAAGCGCACTCGGTCCTGTATCCTTTAGCAATTCATCAAATCTTTCCAATAGCTCGTTCTTTGGCATCATATCATTTTCTCCATCACCGCTAATTATTGCAGCTGCAATTGCTAAACATCCTTAAGATATTGCTCACGATTATTTCCTCCTATTAATGTGGCTGGGGTGTAAGACTTGTGCTTCTTCTGGTCTGTACGGAAAGAATTCTCAAATCGATAACCCTCTCCGTTGCCAAAAAGACCCAGAACTGCAGGCGGCACGACTTCAATAGGCAATGGGATACGCCATGTGAAATATTCGAATACACGTGATGCGTCTGTTGGCTTCGGGCGGCATCGCTGAAGACCGACGAGAGATAAACCCTCAACTACGGGATATGCAATAGTTGTCAGTTTGAGCGAATCTGTTGAGAAACCAACATCAACGGGCCAAGCGTTTGCACCTCGACGGCTATCGAAATAAAAGGGCTCACGCTTCTTTGGTTTTGCGGAGCGTTTGTTATGGGGGCCAGTTGACGTCGGCACAGTTGAATCAAATACGACTCGTCCCTGGTTGAGTGGATCCTCATTTTGCGTGTCGATAGCATTGCACATCGCTAAGAATATCTTGCGGGCATCCATTGAGCCTGCCCACGTTTTTAATGTCTTATCTTTCCACCAGTCCAAGCGAAGATATATGGGTGATTCGATAACGAGCGGCAAAGCATCCGTCTCGGAGTTGTCTTCTACTTGAGTTCCATCTTTTTCGACTGCACAGAGGCCTTCTGCGAGTCGGATATCATGTGCTGTTGTCAAGAGTTTGTGCAATGAAGCGACAGGTTCTTCAGCAACAATTAAAAATTTGCCGCAATCAAACCATGCTTCGACTCCTGACCAGAGTCGGTCAGCCAGTTCCAGCAGGCCACAGCAGGCGAAGAACTGGCCAGGATTGGTAGGATCTACGCGAAAGCAGATAGTGGGCTCGCGCTTTTGACTCATAGTGAGCCCTCCTGTATCTGTGCTGGTGCGTTCTTGACGATCCCTTGCATATTATCAGATTGTGACGCTAATGCATCGGAAGCGCGTGCCAGAGATTCGAGGTATGCCAGACCCCATCGACCATACTTTCTCTGGAGCCTGCCAAAGCGACGTGGCACTTCTCGGGCAATTTCGGCGGCTGCATTATCTGCATGATTGCTATCGAAAGCCTCTTCTGAGGGGAAATGTGGCCTTGCTCGACCGTGATGTGCAGCGATCATGTGCAGGACAAGATCTTGCACTTCGGTTTTGAGTTCTTTGAATTCGGAAAGATTCACTACATCCAAGAGGGACCCAAACTCGTGACGGAAATTGCCAAGATCGACAGGGCGCATCTTTCCTCCTGATTTGGCCAGCACTTGCGAGTAATAGTCGAGATTGCCGATCGATATCTGCCAAACTTTGCGATTTTTACCGAGGTCATGCCAACGGGCGGCAAGCGTCACAGCTAAAGCCTCTGCATCCCTCAACTCAAGTTTAGCAGTGATTGCACGCGCGAAAGCCTCAGCTGAGCGATGATGCGAATCAAGATCCTGTTTCTGGCTGGCAGTTCGCGAACCATCATCATCCGCCGATCTAGGTCGGACATACCAATACCAGTAACGGCGGCAGGAC
>Ga0209340_1002548_pt1 | contig 10450 bp, 7 predicted proteins | sample EPASupsiteSAE323_FD_187266 | JGI IMG/M metagenome (GOLD analysis project Ga0209340, IMG submission 187266) | Bioremediated contaminated groundwater from EPA Superfund site, New Mexico - Sample SAE3-23 (SPAdes) (version 2) | ecosystem: Environmental > Aquatic > Deep subsurface > Groundwater >...
AATTATGTTACCAGGTTTGATTGCAAAGATAATAACAGCTGCTAGTATAGCTAATATGGCTAATACTATCATAAGTTCTACTAGGGTGAAGGAAGATTTGTTTGTTTTCAAAGTTTTGTTATTCATAAGTTAAGTATACAATATATTTAATTTAAAATCAAGTTAATTCTTTGCAAAATCTCTTGATTCCTCCAATTGCAAAGATAATACTTGAGAGCATTTCTCTTTCCCAGAAGTTATACCATAAATAATCTCTGAAGCTGCCATAGTTAATCAGTTATGGGTAATAATAATAAACTGAGTTTTACCACTTAATTCTTTTAATATTTCCCCAAATCTTCTAGCATTTTCTTCATCTAAGGCAGCATCAACCTCATCCAAAACTAATAAAGGAGGTTTAGATTGAGAAACTATAGCAAATAGCAAAGCTATAGAAACTAAAGCTTTTTCTCCCCCAGATAAAGATTCAACCCCTTCTAATTTAGATTTTGGTAATTTAACTTTAATATCTACCCCTAGTGCCTTATTCTCTTCTTCAGCATTAATTATCTTTTCTGCTACAGTTTCAACATTCTCAACTTCTTCTTTCTTATTAGTCTTGGGTTGTAAAACTTCAATACTCCCCTTACCCCCTCCGAACAAAACCTGCAAATACCTATTAAATTCTTTATTAATTTCCTTAATAGAAGAGTCGAATTGAGAATTAATTTGCTTGGCTAATTCTTTAATAACTTGTTTTAAATCATTAATAGCTTTTTCTAAATCTTCTCTTTCTCTAGACAAAAACTCTAGTCTTTGAGAAACCCCCTGATACTCCTCCATAACAGTATCATCTACAAATCCCAGTTCGGCAATTACCTTTCTAGCTCTAAAAATCTTTCCCTCCAAATTATTTAATTCCTCAATATTAAAAACTCTATCAAATTTATCTGCATGATTCAAAAACTCTTCCCATATAATATTAGAACTAGTAACCATATTTCTTAAATTTTCTAGATTTAATTTTATTTTCTCTTCACTTAATTCAATAACTTTTAAATTATTTAAAGCAATCATTTTCTCATGTTGTTGTTGCTCTAACAATGAAAAAGCATTTTTAATATTTCTGTTATGTTCTTCTTCCTCCTTTTTCATATTTTCCAATTCTAAATAAAACCCATTCAGGTCTTTTTCTATTACTTCCATTTTGTTCTTATACGAACTAACTTTCTCTTTTAAGTCATCGATTTCTTTTTTCAAATTCAAATCTGGTTTAGCTCCTTCTTCTTTTTTGATTATAATCCTCTCTATTTCTCTTTCAATACCCTGAATTTTGTTTTTAATCTCTAAAATATTCTCACATCCTAATATTTCTTTAATTAAAATTCGAATATTTCCAACACTCATAGATACAGAAGAGAAATCAGCTAAATTCAGTTCTGGATCAGCTAGTTTTGGCAAGTCTTCTAATTTATTTAAACAGTTATCCAAATTACCCTCCGTTTTAGCTAATTCATAAATAATTTTATTCTTTTCTTCATTTTTAGAACGTATTTTGTTATTAATCTCTTCTCTTAGGTAACTAAACTTATTGGCCTTATCATCTTTTTCTGAACTAGTTTGAAATCCTAATTTTTCTTCTTCAGATTTAATCGATTTTTCAATAACTAATAACTTATCAGAAGCATCCCTTAGTTTCTCTTTTAATAATATATCATCTTTAGTAATTTCCTTAAATTTAAAACTATAATAATCCTTTTCGTCAATTTCTAAAGAAGACTTCAATTCTTTTAATTTCTCAAATCTAGTTACGTTCTTTTTCAAAGACCTATAATGAGGTAATATTTCTTCTTCCAGTGATCTAACTTTATCTAAATTAATTAAACTTGCATTTAATTTTCTTTCCGAACTCTCTTTTTTAATTTCTAATTGTCTTAATCCCAAAATCTCTTCTAACATAACCGTTCTTTCTTCTGGCGAGACCCTAAGAATAGTTTCGATACTTCCCTGATTAATAATTGAAAATCCCTTAACTCCTAATTGCAAAGAAGCCAAAACTTCAATAATATCTTTTAGCCTACTTGATTCTTTATTCAAATAATATTCTACCTTACCAGAACTATCAATAATTTTCTCAATTTCTAATGTATTACAATCCAAGGGACAGTTAACACTTAATGGGCTGTCTTTAACCCCATCAAATAACAATCTAACTTTGGCACTATTAGATGCTTTACAAAATTCATTCCCCGTAAAAATCAAATCATTGCTGCTCTCTACTCTTAAATTCTTTTGACTCTGATCTCCTAATCCTCATCTTAATGCGTCAACAATATTAGATTTACCAGAACCATTAGGACCAACTACGGAGTTGATGCCTGGATATAGCTCGATTGTGGTATTTTGTGCAAAAGATTTAAAACCTTTTAATTCAATTTCTTTTAAATACATTTAAATTTCTTAAAAACTATTAATTCTTCCTGCTTAATCTCTTTCTGTTAAATTTTTCTAATTCTTTTCTAACTTTGGCTTCCATATCTTGATGTGATACATTTCCTGCCCCTAGTAATATCTTTCCTTTAGATTATAGTAATTAGTGGGCTTTTTAGCAAATTTGGAATTTCCGAATTTCTTAATTGTCTGTAATCCGCTTAATTCTTCTTACGTATTAGAAATGTGCATTTTTTGCACATTGCCTTTTTTCTATACTTCTCTCAATTCTATGATATTTTTTAAATGGCTCTCCATATATTAAATTTTAATTTGTTATCATTTTCTTCCAAGTTGCCTGGTCCGCTAATGCTAATTCTGCCGCATATTCTTCAGCTTCCTTTTTAGACCAACCTTCACCCATAGATAGTTGAAAATCTTTTATATGTACTCCTACAACGTATTTTGTATGATGAGCCGGGCCTTCTGTGCTGATAATCTTATATTCCGGAGTTAAATTATATAAGTTCTGAGTTAATTCTTGCAACAAACTCTTTGAGTCTTTATGAGTATCTAGATTAACAATTTCATCTAGAAATGGGCTAATAGTATTCATAACTACATCTTTAGCGGTTTCAAAACCCAAATCTAAATAAGTAGCCCCAAAGATAGCCTCAACGGCATCTGCCATACTATAATTCTTAATTTTAATATGAACATCTGTATTTTTTCCTAGCATATTTAAAAAGGTATCCAATGCCATTCTCTCTCCTTTTGACACATATAAGTATTTATCCAAATTCAAATGTAATGCTACGTTAGATAGCATTAATGAATTAACTAAATTAGATCTTAAGGGAGTTAATTTCCCTTCTTGATATTCTGGATATTTTTTAAAGATATAATCAGAAATACATAATTCCAAAACAGCATCCCCCAAAAATTCTAATCTTTCATTACAAGCATGCGGTCAATCTCTGTTCTCATTTAGATATGAACTATGAGTCAAAGCTTCCAAAAAAAGATTAGGATTTTTAATTTTAATTCCCAATTTAGATTCTAAATCTCCTAGTATTATTTGTATTTTTTCTTCTTCCATATATTTTTAAAGTTATTCTTTTTCTTCAAAGACCTTTGTGTCTTCATTCTCTTCAATCGGTTTTTCCTCTTCCATTACTACTTCTTCTAAAACCTCAGATACTTCTTCTTTAACTTCTTCATTAATTCCTTCAATAGTCCTAAAAACTGTTCCCAATACCCCATTAACAAAGCTATATGATTTATCTCCTCCATAGTTTTTAGCTAATTCAACAGATTCATTAATAGCAACTTTGACAGGAACATCATCTGCTTTTTCTAATAACACCTCAAACAATCCCATTCGTAAAATATTTCTATCAACAATATTGATTTGAGCCAATGGTCTTTCTGGAGCACTCTTTGTAATAATCTCGTCAATCTCGTCAATGTGAGAAACAACTCCATTAACTAAATTTTTAGGAAATTCTTTATCAGATAAATCTGCTCCGTAATTATCTAAATTACGAGCAACGATATCGTTGATGTCTTTTTCTCTGTTCCAAAAATCTCACTCATACAATGATTGCAAAGCAATCATACGACACAAATGACGTGATGCCATATTAAAAAAGTTTAAGCTTTCTTATTTTCTTTTAATTCCTTAGACTTAGCCTTCTTTTCTTTCTTGTCTAAGTTCTTTAATACATCTACAACCATCTTTCCCTTGTATTCTCCACAATTAGAACAAATACAGTGTGGCTTAACAACTGATTTGCATTTTGGACATACGGCTAATAATTGTAATGTCTTAGCATGATGTGATCTTCTATTATGTGTTCTATTTTTTGAATGATGTCGTGCTGGTAATGCCATATTAACTCATTTATTTACTATTAATTATATAACATCTAAAGATTACCAAAAAAACGCTAAAAAAGCAAGAATCTTGATGTTTTGTCTAAATATTGCTAATTTAATCTATACTAACAAAACCTTTCTTAATCTTTAGTTTTTAGTATAAAAACTATTAATTCATTCTGGTTTGTCTGGCTGTTTATTGTCATCTAATAACATTTTTCTCCAAGCTTCATCTGTTAATCTGTTATCCATAGGTTGTTTAAACTCATAGTAACTAAAAACTGGTCCCATACCTAAAACTAGATTATTATTTTGCGGAGCTCGATAAACAAATAATCCTGTACGTATCTTGCCAACTCCTTCCTCTAATACTTTTTTGGTATTGCCATCTGTGTGTACATCAGCAATCATAATGGCATTCATGATTTCTCCTATATCTATAATATCTCCTCCTCCTGGACTAGAGGCTAGAGTATTAATTAATTCTTCAGACGTATCCGCAAAATCATCGATAAAATTATATTCTTCTTCAGTTAAAACCTCATGTCTTAATTCTTTATTAGACATAACAATCAAATTATCTAAAATCTTATTTAGCATCTCAAATCCGCCATTCTCCAAGACAGATGAATAATCCTTATCATCCCCAATCATCTTTTTCAATTTATCTTGAAAAATTAAAGATGTTTTAAACAAACGAATATATAATTCTGGAATTGGTTCTACGTATCCAACAATTACTGGTTCTTGTGGTCCTCCTCCTCTTTCTGCCATAGTGTATGATTGTTTAACATACAATAATGTATCGTGTCTTAATTGTGCCCAAGACGCTAAAGCTGTAGTTAAAGATTTGTCTTGATAAGCTTTGGTTAACATAAAAGTAGGATATCCTTTTACAAAATTATCTAACAAAGCGGTCAAAGAATACAATCAAGCATTATATACAGTCTTATATCAATCATTAATACCAAATTTTTTCACTTCTGCTTTATATATCTCCATCTGCTTTGTATATTCAGTATAATTGTCATCTTTAATTTCTGTAATTATTTCCCCTGCTCTTTGAGATCCTAAAATAGACATCACATCCAGTCCTCTAGGAAAACCCTTAACCTCTCTACCGATGGGAGTTAAAACCCAAGTAAATGGTTTCTTTTCCCCTCCTGTATATGTCCCAGAATATGGAGAAACAATCTGACTCATCCAATATGAATCCGGAACAAATTTCTGACCAAATAATCTAAACCCTTTAGTGGCTTTTAACATACCTACTGCTTGATCATTAAATTTTGCGCTCTTAGAAATATCCATCTGACATTCTCCTAACCCTCCATATATTTTGGTTTTATCATCTAAATTAATAATTTCTTTCTGGATTAATTTAACATTTTTAACTATATCATTTGGGCTCTTAACATATTTATTCATAATCGCTAAATAATCATTTACCCCTATATCATCCGAACCACCCACCAAAAAATCTACAATTTCTGTCATATCCATTAATTTCTTTTTCAACACCTTATCCTGTGATAAATAGTAATTGATTAATGAACTTTCTACTGTTTGGATTTTAGCATCATATACAGATAAAATACCGCTGTCAGAACATAATGATGTTCCTTCTTGTTGTGTTGGATCCCCATGGGCTAAAAATGTCATACGCCCATACCACATCATCGTTTTAAAATATTTCTTTAATTTTTCTGATTTTGTATAATGAGCCCTAGGTACATATTGAGAATAATCCTCTTTGTAAACAAACAAAGATGAATTCTTTCAACCATTATGTTTCTCAATATTAGCTAGTTCCTCGCCTACAATATCTTTTACAAAACTAGGGGTACTAAAAACATATTTATTAGATTTACCAATTAATTCCATGGGATTATTATTCTGTACGTAAGCAGTTACCTTTTCTTCGCAGCAGTTCTCTATCTCTTTCATTTTAATATCATCCTTCAAACCTTCTTGCTTAAAACAAGCTACAATAATTCTATTTGCATTAGTTTCTGATTGCATTCCTTTAGAATAATCTGTACTAACCTTTCCATCAACTATATACGTATCATTAAATCCAAATGGATTCTCAAGACACTCATATATCTGACTATATTTTCCGGTTTCTAAATCTCTAATACAATCTCCACAATTAGCTATCGCATGTGTAGGATAACCCTCCTTGTAAAGAGGGTTGTCATATATACTAGATGTCTGTGTTCCTGAGCCTAACAAATTCAATGCCGCCGAGAAATAAGCTACGTTTCTTTTTGCAGCTTCTTTAACAATAGGATCCTTAGTTGTATTGTATTCCACAACAGATTTATCAAATAGCCCCTTACTAATGGTCCATAAATAATCATAAAAAACATTAGTTTCTAATTTAATTAAGGTAGTATCAAACATTAAATGAAAGTAATGTAAAACACTGTCAGCACTAATAAACATTGGTAAGTGCTTTGTTGCTATAGGGGCAATCTCGTAATTATCGTTATACTTAGTAAATTGATCTACCGTATCATGTAAATATCCATAATAGCCTTCGAAATAGGAACTCATTCTTGTTTCTAAAGCCTCTCCCAATTTAATATCTTTAAAAACAGTATTAGGAACCACTACAAAACCATTTTTTATTAATAATGCACTGGCACTTTTAGAAATATTAGCAATAGATTGAATATCTTTCAAATTAACAATGTCTGATGTTTTTAGTGGTAAAGTATATTCCGGAATCCTTGGATTCTTTTCAGCCGTATACTTATTAAGATCTTTAATATCAATTGTTGATACTTCATCTTTTTTAATATTTTCTAAATTGACTGGATTTGTTTTTTTAAAAACTCTCATCCCAATAAAAACAGAGGCTATAATTATGATTAATAATCCTAATATTATTCCCTTATTTTTTAAAGCCATGAATACATTTTAATTATTTGTTAATTCAATTTTACCACCTTCAATCATAATTGTCAAGTCTTTCGAGCTTCTTTTAGCCAAATCTTTTAAAAAATTCCTGCTTTCCTCATTATTAAAAAAATTCACTGAGCTTCTTTGCTCTGATAATGGAATTATATAATAAATTAATTTAGCATTTTCTTTATTTAGCCCTATCATTAACCCCTGCTGTGTTTCCTTAGAAAAATACTGGTCAAAAATAAAATTACCTAGAGAATAAAAAATCAACTTGTTTTTATATAATTCAACCTCTTGAACCACATGAGGATGTGATCCAATAATTAAATTAGCCCCAGCGTCAATAAATTTATGAGCTAATTTCTGTTGAAAAGAATTAGATGTTGTTTTATATTCTTCTCCCCAATGAGGATACAAAATAATAAAACTATTAGGATTCTCTTTTTTAATATCTTCAATATTCTTTAAAATAGTTTTTGAACAACCATTATCTCCAAATGTCAAATTAAAAGCAATAAAATAGTTACCATCATTATTGTAACTATAACTTTTCTCACAGCTAGAATAATGCCCAATATAATCAATGCTATTTTCCTTTAATAATTTAACCGTTGAATTATATCCCTCTTTCCCATTGTAATTATTAGTATGATTATTAGCCAAAGATAAAATATCAAACTTATATTTATTTAAAAAATTAATCACGTCTTCATCAAAGGAAAATGATAACGAATTGTTTGGTACTGCTGGAGCATCTTGAACGATTGGGCCTTCCAAATTCCCAATAACATAATCAACTCCATTAAAAGCTTCTCTTGCATTTCCCAATAAATAATCGAATCCTTTTTCATCAATTCTGGCCCTAACTCCTCTAGCCAACATCATATCTCCTACAAATAAAAAGGTTTTGCTTTTCTTTGCCTGAAAACTGGTTGATGCTTTTGAGAATATAACACTATAGTAGGAAGTCCCATCTTTAGGATCATTAGATTTGTTATATAAAAAAGAATTACTTCTCCCGATTTCTAAAATATTGATTGCTTTTTTATTAGCTGCAAAATCATTAACTATTTTAACGCATCTTGGACAATCTACGTCTATACTCAAATCTTTAATAAAATTAGATATATCACTAATCGATTTGTCATCATGTAAATTCATCAATCTTTCTGGCAAATAATGAGAAAAATCCACACTCGCTATCACAAGCGTATTTTTAGATTCTAAAATACCATCAGGCAAATTTCCTTCTTTATCACAAACTAATACTGGTATAATATTTGCCATAGGCCAAATTTGTTTAATTGTAGGTAGCAGATTTCCTATCCCATGGTCTTTATCTATAGCTAATTGGCTATCTTCTTTAAAAAGAAAACTCTTTCCATAAAGAGAACAACTATTAAAATGATCTGGGCTTAAAAGAACAATATTATCATACTTGAATTTAGACAACTCTTTAAAGAATTTGTCTATAATATCTTTAGCCAACAAATGATGATTAATAATACCAGCCACATATATAGGTTCGGTATTTTCTTCCTTTATTAATATATTTCTTTTTAATCCCAATATGAAAATAATGGAAATAATAATAATCAATATACTAAATATTTTTCAGTATTTATTCATATTTTATATTAAAAGCTCTTAATGCATTTTCAAAACTAACTCTTTCAATCTCTTCAACAGAAACTCCCTTAATTTTCGCTATATATTCTGCAACGTATTTAACATACATTGGTTCATTTCTTTCTCCTTTTTTAGGAACCGGAGATACATAAGGAGCATCTGTTTCAATTAAAATTCTATCTAAGGGAGTTTTTAAAATCACAGAATCCATACTACTATCATATGTAATGACCCCGGAAAAACCAATAAAACAATTCGGATATTTTAAAATCTCTTCCAGATCAGATTCTTTACCTTTAAAAAAATGAAAAATGATGTTATTCTTAAACCCTTTATCAATTAATATTTTTAAAGCCTCTATATATACTTTCCTAATATGTAATATGATTGGTTTATCAACCAAAATAGCTAAATCAATTTGGCTATTAAAAGATTCATATTGACATTGATTATCCAATTCCTTAGCATAGCTAAAATCTAACCCACATTCTCCAATAGCCACAACCCTAGGATTTAAAGCTAACTTTTTAAAATCTTCATCTATAATTTGTGGATATTTTACTTTGTAATTCATTTCCTCTTCATCTTCGAAAATAGCTCTAGAATATGTATGTGATGGATGTATTCCAACTGATGCCCACATAAAAGAAAATTTTTCTGCTAATTTAACAGCCTCATATGAATTCTCGATACAAGAACCCACATTAACAATACTAACATTATTATCAATTAATCTTTTGATTATTTCATCCCTATCTTTATCAAAAGCCTTAAATTGTAAATGTGTATGTGAATCAAATATTTTATTCATTATTGATATCTCCCTCTAGTACTATTATATCTGGCCGCAATCTCATCTGCCCCCAATCCCCTATTATATATTCTTACTTCATCAAGGGAGCCGTCGGTTAAATAATAACCATCATAACCAAGGGCGCCTATATATTTAATACTGCCAGCCGAAGGAAACACAGGGATTCCAGATAAATTAGCTGTTGCATCAAACTGTACTCCATTTCTATAAAATTTTATTGTTTTATTATTATAATCACAAATTACTACTATGTGAATTCATTGGTTGTCAAAATTCTGAAAAAAATTAGAAAAAATACTATCTTGCCACGTTATTCCATTGGCATATTGAAAATTAAGATTATTGGTAGCATTTACTCTATGCATTCTAATTAAGCCAACTGTAGCGCTAACGGTTCTATCGCTCACTATTCCCTGATATACATTTTTTAACTGACTCTTCATCCACGCCTCAACAGTAAGTATCCCTGTATTAGGTATAGCAAAGGAAGGAGTTGATATATATCCAGTCCCAGTAGCAGAGTAATACATAGTTGGCTCTGTAGAGGTAATAGCAGTTCAGACAGTACTCCCTCCTAGTGTCCCTGTATATCCATGTCCAGAGGAATCATAGGTAGTAGCTCCAGTTCCCTCCGAGAACTTGTAGCTAAGGATTAATCCAGTATCTCTATTAACAGGACTTAGTACATGATTAGGAGTACCAGTCTCATAAACAAGGGTAGAATTACCTCCATCATTCAATGAAGCTTCTCTAGCTTTAGTTAGTTGAGCAGTTAATTCAAAAGATCCTCCTGGGAAGTAGGTATAG
>Ga0209340_1002550_pt1 | contig 10440 bp, 9 predicted proteins | sample EPASupsiteSAE323_FD_187266 | JGI IMG/M metagenome (GOLD analysis project Ga0209340, IMG submission 187266) | Bioremediated contaminated groundwater from EPA Superfund site, New Mexico - Sample SAE3-23 (SPAdes) (version 2) | ecosystem: Environmental > Aquatic > Deep subsurface > Groundwater >...
AGCTTGCTCGACGACTCCTTCCATCCTTGCTAGCTGCTCAGCCGTAGCAGGTTTTAAAGGGTCGGTGGCACCGACACTATCACGTAGGCTGATAGAATGACCAATAAATTCGGCCTGGTTAATAATAAAACCTTGTTTTTCTTGGACAGTAAAGAAGGTATCAATATCAATAGGACTTAATCCGCAGTTGCCACCCACCGTAGTAGTGATTCCTTGGCGCAGAGAAAGCTCGCCACAATAATCATCCAAATCAATATGTCCATGTATGTCAATAAAACCAGGACAGACGATTCGATCAGTGGCATCAATTTCTGTCATGCCATGGATAGCATCGGTTGTGATAAGAGCAATTTTTTGATCTAAGATGCCCACATTGCTAATACACCGAGTATGAGTTTCTGGGTCTATGACTAGACCATTTTTAATCACCACATCAAACATGATTCATCACCACCTATCGATTCCAAAGAGAATCTATGTAACGTTAACGATGAGATTGTATCTTATACCTATTGATCCTCTAAGAGGGACAGTATCTTTGGTGTGCAGCGCTTGCCACCGCAAGGGCCTGAACCAGCTCCAGTGGCACGCTGTACTTTTTCTAGGGTATTTGCACCGCTTGCAATGGCTTTTTTGATAGAAGCTCTGTTAATCGCTTTGCAAATACAGACCTTTGTTAATTTGTCTAGTATTTCTTGATTCAATTCTTCGCTCATGAATACACCTCATTATTATTTTATATATTGCATTTTTAGGCATAAGAACCGTGTAATCTATGGAAAAAGCATACTATTATAGAGAGTATATTGCATAAATACTAGTAAACTCCTGCAATTTTTATGCTTATATTTAATAGAATATCAGATGCGCTTGTTTACCGCATCGTTGAGGAGCTGGCAAAGTATTTTCAAGGATTTTGGTAAATCCATATCCGTAAGATTGGTCCAGCAAATTCGCAAGTGATTGGTCTCTGGTTCTCCTGAATAAAAAATGGAACCAGGTAAAAAATGTATCCCTCGACGGTGGGCTTCTGGAATTAGGGAATCCGTATGAATGCCAAGGGGCATGGAGAGCCATAGATGTAAGCCTGCAGATTGTTTAGGACGTGAAATTCTTGGATCAAGAAGGCAATCCAGGGTACGAAGCACCATGCTGCGACGCGTATCAAGTAATGCATTCATCTTAGCAATAGCAGGGAATAACTGGGGATGTTGAAAAAAAGGAATCAAAGATTTTTGCAGCCACAGAGGGGAGCCAAGGTCAGCAATAGACTTGGCAGCCAGCAGGCGATTGTAAAGGCTAGCCTCTGCTGCCAGTAAGCCGAGGCGCATACCCGGAAAGAGGAATTTACTAAACCCCTTCAAATAAATGACTCGTCCATCCGTATCTAGCATTTTTAAGGGTGGAGGCAAAGTGGCAGTTTTTATGCGATTCATTTCTAATTCTCGATGGGGTTCGTCTTCTAAAATCAGGACGTTATGCTGACGTGCAAAGTGCAGTACATCTTGCCGTCGGGATAAGGACATAATTGCTCCAGTCGGGTTTTGCCCAGTAGGTACAGTATAAATAGCTTTAAAGCGAACATGGGAGGCTAAATCCTCTAAGATATCCACGCGTATGCCATTGCTATCAACAGGAATTGGTTGCAGGTTGACATGGGATAAACGAAAGGCATCGATAGCGCCAGAGAAACAAGGCGTTTCCACAGCGATGGTGTCACCAGGCCCTAAAAAAGTCCGAGCAAATAAATCAATACCTTGTTGGGTACCATTGGTAACTAACAATTGATGGGCGCTAAGATCAATGGAAAATAATTTTAAATAATCCACTAAAGCCAATAAAAAATCAGAATCTCCTTGGAAATTAGCATATTGTCCGAGACTGCTTGGAAAATTTTCTAGCGTTTTGCGAATAGAAGCTTGAATTAAATGCATAGGGAGCAGGGAGTGATGCACGCAGGCCGATGCTAGGTCTAGTATATTCGCGGGTAATCGTATGGTGCTTTGGCTCCAAAAACTAGCACGTGGTAGGTAATCAGGAATGGAAAGTTGCCAATCAAAGGTATTGGTAGGGCTAACATCGGCAGCACTCGTTTCCACACTACCGACGAAGGTTCCTTTGCCAGGGATGCTTTTCGTTAAGTTACTCTGAGTAAGCATTCGGTAAACCTGATGGGCAGTTACTAAGCTAACCTCTAAGTCTTTGGCAAGCTCGCGCACGGAAGGTAGCTTGAAATCAGGTTCTAGTAATCCAGAGCGGATACGCTCAGAAATCTCCAAGTAGATTTGCTGACGTATGGAAACGTTACTGTGGCGATTAATAGAAATTTTCATATACCCTCCAACTGTTATAGGCATTTCTTGACTGTTATAGTAAAAAAGTGGTTTTATATACTTAATATACACGAATGTTATATAACGGAAAAGAGGGAATTTTTATGTATATGGTATATGGCTTAATGTGTTTGATCTTTGGGACTACTTTTCTAGCAATAAAAATTGGTATTGATGCAGGAGCACCGCCCTTTCTTTTTGCGGGAGCGCGGTTTTTCTTTGCCGGCCTTATTCTATTACTTGCCGTAAAATTTACGAAGGGGAAAATTGGCTTGCAAGCAGGGATGGTCAAAGATGTTATTTTAGTAGGGGTTTTTATGACGGCGATTATGTTCGGCTGTTTGTATTGGGGGGAAGGATACGTCTCCTCTAGTATCGCCGCTCTCCTTGCAGCTACTACCCCGATTATGATTTCCATTGTGGAGTGGTTTCAGGGAATCCGTGAGAATATTTGGATTAAAGGCTTTGGCTTAGTTATTTCCTTTGTGGGAGTAACGATGGCAGTTCTTCCAGCTCTTGGGATTCATGTAACGACAGAGGCAGTTTTAGCAGTATTTATTATTCTGGCTGCGGAGATAGGCTGTGTGTATGGTACAATCAAATCAAAGAAAATTTTAAATGCGGGGTTAAGCTCTTTTGTACTTAATGGCTGGCAGATGGCAATTGGCGGAGCATTATTAATCCTGTTATCCTTATTTACAGAATCAGTAGCAGTGGCGATGAATAGTCAAATATGGTTATCATGGATCTATCTTGTCGTGTTTGGTTCTCTTCTTGGGCATGGTTCTTATTATTGGCTTGTGCAGCGTGCTGGTCCACTTTTGCCGTCAACGTGGTCCTATATTTCACCTGTTATTGCCCAATTTGTCGGTTATTACGTGCTGTCAGAATATTTATCAGGTTATTCATTTATCGGACTAAGTTTAGTCCTCTGGGGTGTATTTATAGTGAGCAGGGCGGCGGTCCTAGAAGGTTGGGTAAAAAGACAACTGCAAGCCTTCGCAGCCTCTTAGGGGAAAAAAATAGCAGGATTCTATGCAGATAGGCAGAAATTAATCATAAAGAATAATCTATGAAGATTGGTATATTATAGTGAGGACGTGAAATAAGATGAGTTTTAGAGAAGTTAGGAAAGCGGAGAGACAAATTACTAAGACTGCTACAGCGGAAGTATTGGTCAAAGGTGAATATGGAGTGTTATCTACGATTGGCGAAGATGGATATGCCTATGGGGTACCGCTAAGCTATGTGTATAGGAATGAAACAATATATTTACATTGTGCTCTAGCAGGTCACAAATTGGATAATATTAAGTTCTGTGAAAAAGCATCTTTTTGTGTCGTAGGCGATACTGAGATATTACCGGAAAAATTCAGTACCAAATATGAGAGCGTAATAGTCTTTGGTGTTGTAAAGGAAGTAGAACCGGCAGAAAGAGAAGAAGCATTGCTTGGACTTGTTGAAAAATATTCACCTAACTATATAGAAAAAGGAAAAGCATATATTAGAAGTGGTCAGGATAAAGCAAGGGTTATAAAGTTATGTATAGAACATATTACAGGAAAAGCTAGAAGATAAAATCTTAAAAAAGAATTCACTGCCGTCCTTGTAGTGGCTAAAAGCCAAGATAAGGACGTTTTTATTTCCTTAAAAAGGGTTAATATATTATGTAGATTTATGGTACTATAAGTTAAGACCGCCAACCGTTTCTTACTAATAAAAAGGGGTTAGATAAATTTATGAATATTGATATTGCGCTTTTGCCAAAAGAGACTAAGGAGATGAATCTTTCAAATCGGGTTTGTATTGTACTCGATATATTTAGGGCAACGACTACTATAATTACGGCACTATCCAATGAGTGCAAAGAAATTATTCCGGTAGTATCCATTGAAGAGGCCCAGACTTTAGCTAAAGAAATAGGGCCAGCGTTGTTGGCAGGTGAACGACAGTCAATACCCATTGAAGGCTATCATTTTGGCAATTCACCCTTTGAATTTTCTAAGGATAAGGTGAAGAATCAAAGAATTATTATGACGACTACCAATGGAACCATTGCCATTAAGGCTACAAAAGGGGCGTATCGTACTTTGATTGGTTCCTTCTTAAACGCTAAGGCTGTTTGTAAACAAGCGAAAGAAGCTGGGAAAGATATTGTAATCGTATGTGCTGGCACAGATGGATATTTTTCTCTAGAAGATTCCCTTTGTGCAGGACTATTAGTCAAGCTACTCACTAGGGAAGGTACAATGGAAATGAGTGATTCAGCTCACGGAGCGTTGTTGATGTATAATATGGCCCGAAATACCCTACTTGAGACTGCTGTTCAAGGCCGAAATGGTAAAAGATTATATGACTTACAGCGTATGGCTGATGTGGAATATTGTCTTACAATGGATACAGTAGAAATTGTTCCTGAATATAAAGACGGAACCATTATAATCGAAAACTAGAACAATGTTATGCTAGAAACAATAACCGCCGCTACAATGCAAAAAAATGCAAATGTAGCGGCGGTTGCTTTGTAATTGAACTAAGGACCAAAACTAGTAACCTATTTTATACTGAGGGTTTTACTCTTATTAAGATTGGCAATGCGCCTTACGATTTTGTGAGCAATATCGGGGCAAGAGTGATAAAACTTTAGGAAAGCCATGCCGGATAGTACTAATATCTCGGCAGGATCAATGACAATAATATCTTCCGTATGTTTACTATACTGCGTTAGGCCATTTGTACCGAAGTGTTGTCCAGATAAGGTATATTCTTTAGCTGGTCGTAGGAAAGTTAAGGATTTTAGTTTTCCAGAAACCAATATATCGTAGGAAAAACTAACATCCCCTTGACTGGTAATCAAATCTCCTGTATCGCATTGGACAAGAATACCGCAGCAGTGGAGGAATTTTTTTGCCTCTGTTACTGATAAGTCATGAAGTAGAGTGATAGCTTCTGTTGGTGGGCAAGGCATACGGTTACATAAAATTGACCATAGTTCTTCTTCTGTAACCAATTGGCTGTTAATAATTTGTGAGTCTATGGTGAATCTTGTATGAAACCATTCCACGGCTTGGGTGCTTACTGCTCCTCTTTTTCGTGCTACACGATAAAGAGGGGAACGTACCATGCGTAAATGCTGAATATCATTTGCAAGCAAAACAATAGGAGCTAATAAACCGTAACCAGGATCAACAAAATTCTTGCTGTAGCGGCGGAAGCCCATTTGCTCATAGAGGCGGAATAAATGAAAATTGCAGGCGCCGAAACCAAACTGTACTTGGTTTTGGCAGCAAATTTCATAACATTTCGCCATCAATAGATACAGTACCGACGAACTTCGATAAGAGGAAGAAATCATTACTTTTGTAATAAAGGCAAACCTATGATTGGCATTCTCAATATGAGAATTTTGAAATGTATTTAAAGATAAAATTTCTACCAGTTTAGGTGGGAATTCTAGAAGAGTGCCAATGTTTATTCGTTTAGTGGCAATTATTTCTGAATCAATTTTAGCATAAAGCAAAATGGCCCATTCATCGAGTTCATCAGATAACAGCTTTTTATCGTAGTCTATATCATCAGTATGTTTGGACATTTCCTCCACATAAATTTGGTAACGAAAATGATAGATTTTTCTTTTTTCCTCAGGGGTAATGGCTATTCCAATTTGAATTGAGCCTTCGGAACATTCTGTTGCGTTGGACAGTGTTTTTAAATTGTTGTTTGTCATGATAATCTCTCCTTCATAATAATTATTAGTGTGAATATTTATTACTCTAAATAGCTAGGTCTTCATAACTATCACCTCCTTAAATAGGAATACGAAAAGAAATGCTATAATCCTTGTAAAAAATGTAAAAAAATGTCGCAAAAGGGGAAGTGTATAATTTTTGACAATAAAAAACCCTTTTCCAGGAGTACTGCTTTACTCGCTGAAAAAGGGTTTTTTATTTGAAGTTTTATTGTACCGGTAGATTAAAATGAATAAAAAAAGTTGTTCCTTCATGGCTGGTATTGATTTTTATCTTAGCATGATGACGGTGTGCTATTTGATAGCAAATAGGAAGACCTAAACCAGTACCAGTATCTTTTGTGCTAATAAAAGGTGTGCCTATATCGTCAAGTATATGTGGAAGGATTCCTGAACCCTGATCACTAATGGATAAAACAGCCTTGTTATCTTCGAGGAAGGTACGAATAGTAAGAGTGCCCCCTGATGGCATTGCTTCAATGCCATTTCGCACAAGATTCAATAGCACTTGGCGAATTTCATTCTCATCGAGGAGCAATTCGGGGATGGGGGTGAGATCAAGACTGATGTACATTTTTGAAGCAGTAGCATCAGCTTGAATTAAAGGAAATAACGCTCGGACAATATGGTTCAAAGAGCATTTTTTTAAGTTGACTAATTTTTCTCGGGATAGTGAAAGATATTCTCGAATTATGGCATTCGCTCTATCAATCTCTTCAATCATTAATGAAAATTTATCTTTGTCAGCTTGATATTTTTCCTTTCTCCCTAGAACTTGTAGGTAGCCCCGTACTGTGGTCATAGGATTTCGAATTTCATGAGCCACAGTTGCCGCCATGCTACCTACCATATTCATGCGATCAAACATGATAGTCATTTGCTCCAGCTTCTTTCGCACAGTAATATCACGAATAGTACCTTGAAGTCCAATGAAATCGCCCTTCTCATTTAAAATAGGAACACTCTTTTGCTCGACCCATAGGATGGTTTTATCTTTGCGAATTATGCGTAATGTCAGTGGAATTTCTATGGAATGAGGTAAGTTGTTAATAAAATCGTCAAGAAGGTATCGATCTTCATGATGGATTAAATTAAGAAGGACGTACTTGTTAGCATAGTATTCCTGGGGGGAATAACCTGTGACTGCCAAGACCGATGGACTTATATAGTCGATTTTTCCTTCAGGTAGAAGTTGATAGGAAAAGATTACATCAATAGCATTCTCTGCTAATAAGCGGTAGTGGGCCTCTTGATTAAGCAAATCAGTTCTGCTTTTTTCAAAGTATACCATTAAAGTGCCAATGGCGATGACCAGACGTAAAAATCCTCCAAGTGCATAACCCCAGGGAGCAAACCATGGAATATTAATTGTAAAAGGCATAGAAAAATTCAGAAGGCTCCATAGAATGAAGGCATATCCCGTAATTAGACGACCAATTCCGGGGAGTTTTGAATGCTGTATAAAAATTACGCCTATCCATAGTCCAACGAGGCAACCGAAGAAGATAGGGGGCAATAGCTTATACATCAATGGTAAAGAGAATAGATTCAACACAATGCTTATGATGGAGATGCTAACAGTTCCATAGAACCACCATTTATTAAGTGGCTTCTCAATAAGGATGTGTGTACCCCATATAAATAACAGTACACTGATAATGATTAGCATTTGATATGTAATTAATCCTAAGGCAGACTGTTTCCAAGGAAGCAGTTCGGAGTCGAACAGCACATAGCGTGAGAGAAGTATGAGCCAACTAATTGTCCATATCCCCATGAAGCGTTCACGATATAATATATATAAGTATATATAGATAAGAACGATAGAAACCGTACCAATCAATGATCCGATTAGTGATAGAAAAATGTAATCCATAAATGCTCCTAAAATAGCTATTTTAATACATATAATATCGTTATTCGACAAAATATACAATATTTCCTTCTTTCTGGAAATTTTAACATTTAAAATGAAAGATGTATGAAAAATAGGTGAAGTGACTCTTTTCAAAGAAATCACTTCACCTATTTTTTTAGGATAAAGCGTTATAGTACATTGGCATTAATCCGTTTCTTCGAGTATAGGCTCATGGGTTAATTGAAATAATGCCGCGGTGAATTCTGCTACATGCTCTTTTTCCTCGTTCATGAGTTCGCAAAAAAGCTCTTTTACCCGCTGATCTTTCGCCTGATTCATATATTGCTGATATTTATTTATGGCATGCAGCTCGTCTTGTATTGCCTTAGTGAGGCAGCGTATTGCCGAGAGATCTTTTTTATTTGGGAGAGGTACTTGTACGTCTTGCTCTTCTAAAATATTCTTGGGGCACCATTTAGAATTACAGACTCTTCTCCTCATTACCAGAACATCTAGGTTTTCTTCTTCAAGCATTTGGGCTTGCACAGGATCGAATAAGGTGATTAATCTCATAGTTTCTACAAAATGCTGCATTTCATCTTCCGCTACGTCTAGGAAAATTTCATCAAAACAAGTTTCGAGAGCGCAGGATAAATAATCGGCAATTGCTCCCCGCTCGTCGGCTGCGGCATCTCTGAGTAAGTATAAGTCAGGATGATTTGGGCATTCATCCATAGTAGGCATACAAGGGGGACATTCATGATTGTTTTTCGGTGGAGAATAATGAGTTTTGGCCACGGGTATTCCTCCTTTATTTTTATTACTATATAATATGGTAAATAAGATTTAAAAGTGTATCTATAACACTAAAGTTACTTGCTATCTATGGTATAATCAGGGAAAAGAAGGTGTTTCTGATGACGATATTAGTAACTGGCGGCACTGGATTTATTGGCAAGGCCTTAGTTGAAGAATTGTCATTAAAAGGTTTCATACCGCAACTCGTTTTGAGGAACTCTGGAAGAAAAACTTCTGGAAACAGAATTGAGGTACCGAAGAAAGGGGAACTATTACCTTCGGATTTAATCAGTAAGGCAGCAAAAATTGTAAACCTAGCTGGTGAAAGTATTGCTGGGCGGCGTTGGAATAAGAAAGTGAGAGAACAGATTTTAAGTAGTCGCGTGGAAATGACGCGCTCTATTGTAGCAAGTATTCGACGTAACCAAGAACAAGGATTACCTTATCCAAAGGTTTTAGTGAATGCATCGGCAATTGGCTACTATGGAACGGACTTCGTCCAGAGCTTTACGGAAGACAGTGAAAAGGGTGATGATTTCTTAGCAACTGTCTGCCAGCAATGGGAAGAAGAGGCTTACCAGGCGAAAACTTTGGGAGTGCGAGTCATTTGTTTGCGGTTTGGTCACGTGCTAGCAAGGGATGGCGGTATGCTACAGCGTGTAGCTATGCCTTTTCGTTTCGGCATGGGAGGCTATCTCGGTGACGGTCAGCAATGGATGTCTTGGATTCATCGCAAAGAAGTAATCAATATCATTCTTCAATGCCTAGAACGGGAAAATTGGCAAGGGGATTATAATCTAACTACCCCCAATCCTATAACTATGAAAAAATTTATGGAGGTAGTAGGGCAAGTACTAGGTAGTAAAAGTCGTATGCACGTTCCAGCCTCGTTAGCTAGATTGCTTTTTGGCGAAATGGCGCAAGAGGTATTGCTACAAGGGCAAAAGGTCCTTCCCAAGCGCTTATTAGAAGAAGGATATATATTTGAATATCCTCATTTATTAGAGGCGTTACTAGATATTTACAATAAAAATTGACAATGGAGTGTAACGGCCCTATAACAAAAAAAAGGCGGATGATGCATCCGCCTTTTTGCTACTTCTTTTTTGGTTTTTTTGGTGCTTGTTTGGCCGTGAAAAAATTTGTAGTTTTCGCCGCCTTAATCATATTTTTATAACTATCTTTATCGGAGATTTTCCCCATGCAATCACCCCCATGTGTATAATATTTCCTTAAGATTCTTGGATGAATCTATAACGTTACTGTAAGTTTAGTTTGTGGACATACCCTGTTACTATACTACGATATGCGTAAGGGTGCTACCTTTATTTATAAAAAAACTAGCAATCAAACAACTATTGTTTGAAAGTCGAGAATTTTATTCATCTTATTCCTGTATGCTTCGAGGAATGGTCTCAAAGGGTAATTGTTTTAATAATTCATCCATTGCCTCATCCACAGTAGACTGTAACGTATGATTTGCAGTTGCCGGTGCTGAACTATATTTTTGGGCTTTTACTATATAATACTTATCGTCTTTTGCAGAGTAGGCGTAGAGTTTCAATTGTACATCAATCGTTTCAATGGTGTCATCGCTAACATGCCAAAGGGAAAAAGAATTTTGCAGGTGGGATTGGGCCCGTATGACTTCGGCTATTAAAACAATATCAGCGGATAAAGACTGGGACATAACAGTGAGGCTA
>Ga0209340_1002551_pt1 | contig 10438 bp, 11 predicted proteins | sample EPASupsiteSAE323_FD_187266 | JGI IMG/M metagenome (GOLD analysis project Ga0209340, IMG submission 187266) | Bioremediated contaminated groundwater from EPA Superfund site, New Mexico - Sample SAE3-23 (SPAdes) (version 2) | ecosystem: Environmental > Aquatic > Deep subsurface > Groundwater >...
CCATATCCCATAGAATCAGAGGAACAGCGCGGGAATATCTTAAACGCTAATCTTGCGGTTTCCGGCTCGGTGTTTTCAAATGTTCAAAATCAGGTTTGGAGCAGAGTGCCGCAAGCCATTTGGTTGATATTTTGAAATTCTATTAAGCCAAAAACTAAATTATTAGCTAGTTATTTCTGCTGGAACTTGAATAAAAAGGCGGGGGTTGGCGGATTATTTGGTGTGAAACTGCCGGGCAAATCATTCAACCGCCGACTGATGCGTGCTTTAAATCCCCGATGCGACATTATTTTCTTATGGCACCAAGCCCGCAGACGGCGGAACTTTTGCGCCGGAACAGGACGCGCTTTCCGGACATGGATATACGGTTCCGCAAGCCTTTCGGGTACCTCCACAACGAACTGTGTCGCCGGTTGAATTCTCACCCCGGTGCGGAAACAGCAACAGAAATCGTGCGTGACTGGACTCGGCAGTCAATCGATTATACCGACTGGGGTTGTAATTCGGGCAGGCTTGCCGGGGAAGTCGAAGCCGAGATTAGGAACCGGGCGAAGGTCCAGAGGAAAGTTCATTTTCTTGACATGGGGCCGGGCCATGGCGATGGCCTTAAGCTTGCAGAAAGCATTGCGCCCAACGTCTACTCGCACGCGCTTGGCCTGAATTATCTGGAAGCTGACGCGTACTGTTCACGTGGCAGGCAGATTAGGCGGCACTTCGAATCCACGGTCGTCAAAAAGAAGGGCTCGCGCGAGGGGTATTTCGACATAATCCAGAGCTTTTACGGGCTGCATTACTCCACAAACAAAGCCGTTGCCTTTGAGAACGCATTAAACTCCCTGCGTTATGGCGGCAAGCTCTTCAACTACCCAAAACCGGAAGCGTTCCAGGAAAGGATGCTGCCCCTTCTTGAAAGCCAGGGATTCACCATAGAAAACAAGAAACTGAAGGATGATACGACAATACAAATCATCACGAGAAAACCCGGAGCCATTGCCGACCTTCGCGAGCATTACGATGCGGGTCCGGACATAAACATGGTGCCAATCAAGAGAAGTTTGCCGTCAGCGTATGCTCCCAAAATGAAGCCAAGCAAAGGCATACCCAACAGGATTAAGCTGCCGAAATACCGCAGGAGCAAACCATACGTGATATTGACAAGCCAACAATCAACCAACATCCAAAGGCTGGTGCACGAAGTCAACACCCAGCGCAAGTCAACGGACGTCCGCATAACCGCTAAACCAGTGTTCAAGGCGGCAACCACGCGAGGCAACCGTCTTGACCAGAGCAACGTCGATGCGGCAGTTCATGCGATGCCGGCATCTGCCGCTCAAATACACGGGATAAGGAAAAAAATGGAATCGATAAGGACTTTGCACGAACGGATACAAGCAACTTTGCACAAGGAAAACGACTTCGTAAGTGAAAGGTTGAGGGATGCTGACGCGATGGGAAAAATCCCAATTCCAGAAGAGCTTGCGCAGACACACCCGCACTTATTCATCGACGAGAATGACAATCTGGTGTTCATGCCAAAGGGCTCAAATATCAAGCTGGCAATAGAAAGGAAATCTACGCCTTGAACTTCTTCATCCACGCAACCTCCGCGCCAATAGTTGTGCGCGTGCCGTGGCCCGGATAGACAACCGTGTCTTCGGGAAGCTTTGAAAGAACCTTGAGAGAGGCCTCGATTTCTTCTGCGCTTGAACCTTCCAAGTCGTAGCGTCCGCAGCAATCTGCGAATAAAGTATCGCCGGAGAAAAGGGCTTTCTCCTCCTTGCAGTAGAGGCAGATGCTTCCCTTGGTGTGTCCGGGCGTGGGAATGACTTTGAATGAGAGGCCGGCGCACTCGAAAGTCTTCTTGGAGTCAAGGTAAAAGTCCGGCTTGGACGCTTCCATGTCGAAGGGAAGCTGGAAACCTTGCGATGCAGGGTCGGAAATGAACGTCTCTCCTGCCTTGGCTATCCCTATCTTTGAGCCGAACTTGCGCACGAAAGCCATGTTGTCTGAGACGTGGTCAAAGTGTCCGTGTGTGTCTAGGACAAAACGCACTTTCAACTGCTCTACTTTGGCAACTTCCTCGACTTTGGCTGCTGAACCAGGAGGTGCATCTATTACGAAAGCGTCTCCGCCTTTCTTTGAATAGACAAGGTAACAGTTTGCCTGTAGCGGGCCGCAGGGAAAGAATTTGACAATCATAATGCAATCCAACGATTTTGGCAGCTTTAGTTTAAGTGCCTTTTTGGAAACGGCAATTGCCGAAAAAATGGAAGCAATGCGGGCTAGAGCCGAAAGAAGCTGGCAAGCAGTAGCCACACTTCCGGTGAAAAGATAGAAATATATAACTAAATGTTAGAAATACCTAACAATAAGTTAGGTTTATGCAACATTGAAAGTTGCTGCAAAGGTGGAACAAATGGATGAAGTGAAAACAAAGGTAAACTGGCTTTTCAAGGTCGCGTTATTCGCACTCGGCATAGGCATCGCAATACCCTTTTTGGGCATCAACCTCGCCCCCGGCATTTCCGCCACGTTCTATTCAATCGCATCAGCTATATTCGCAGTTGGAATGTTGACGTACTGGCGGATGAAGAAGGGAATGAAGGTCATCCGCGACGAGCGCGTTGACCGCGTTGCGCAGAAGGCCTCGTCGTGGTCGTGGTTCCTTTCGTACATACTCATCACCATCCTGTTCTGGGTGCAGTACCTCAAGCTTTACCCGCTGACGGTAGATATCGTGCTGGCCGCGATGTTCTACTTCATGATATTCAGCTACATCATCTGCCAATGGTATCTCAACAGGCAGCCCAACGTATAGGAAGTGCTGGAAATGAAGACTAAAATCAAGGAATTAAGGGCAAGGCACGGCCTGACGCAGGACGACCTGGCGCAGATGGTGAACGTAAGGAGGGAGACCATAGTCTTTTTGGAAAAAGGGGCCTACAACCCCTCCCTTATCCTCGCCACCAAGGTTGCGAAGGCGCTCAAGGCAGGCGCGGACGAAGTATTCGAGTTTGACAAGGACGAGCTGAGGCTGGAGAAAATAGAGAAGAAATAGGATTAAAGAGACAACTCAACACTAATGCGAAAGAACCAATTCCGAAACAGTGATATTTTTGGCCCAAGTCCCGGAGCACATACGGAAAATACACGCTGCAGTGAACGAGCTGATAACACAGCCCGGCTTTGAAAACCACACCCTTGACAAGTCCGGCGCGCCGGTTCGGAGCGCAACTCTTTGCGACCTGAAACTTGCAAAGACGATTGATACAGTAAGAATCTACAGGACGCACGGCGATGGCAGGAAAAGGCCGGTCCTCAACGTGTCTTTGGACAAAACCGGCGAAAACAAATTCCCAACCGACCTTCGCGTCTTGGGCGGAACAATAGACCGGAAATTCGCCGAGAGCCTTGCGGAAAAACTCGGACACCAAAAATTCAGAATCATAGGCGACGGACAGGAATAGTCAATGCCTGCTTTTGCGCCAAACGGCGCCGGGCACTAACCGCTGTTCTCAAGCAGCATAATCGCTTCAGCGATGTCTCCATCTGCCTCTTCAAGAGCCGCCTTGGCCTTTTCCTTGGTGGTCTTGGCCTGCTCCGCAACAAGGGAGATGTCGTCTTCGGAAGGCCTGCTTGACGCTGCCCCGGCTTCGGATTCTTCTCCAGCAGCGCCTTCGGTGACGTCTCCGGTAATCTGGAAGCTCTTCTGGCCTGACATCGTGATTTCCATCACGTTGGGGTTCTCGACAACAAGAGTTGAGCCGTCTTCTTTGTAGATTACGACCTTGATGGATGGAATCTGCACGTTCTTGATTCCCATCTGGTTCATTAGCTTGGCCATCTGGCGCGGGTCCATGTTCGGCATCATAAGAATACACCTTTGAGGGAATTATTGCACTGGATTATCTGTTGATGGCGCTTGCTAAAAAAACAGTATCCCCCTAATACTTTCCAAATGGACAAGTACGTATTCATAGACCACACTGCGGACATCAAGTTCACGGCCTACGGCTTCTCTTTCGAGGAAGCGCTCTCGAATGCAGCGGAGGCAATGTTCTGCGTCATGTCAAACGCCGATGCGCTTGGTAACGAGGAGAAGGTTGCCATTGAGGAGAAGGCCGAGACGCTGGAAGAGCTTGCTGGCTACACCCTTGGGGACATACTCGCAGAATCAGGCTCGCAGGAAGTCTTCTTCAAACGCTTCCAAGTAGATTCGTTCCACAAGGAAGGGGAAGGTTACGTACTTACCGGAACAGCTTTTGGCGAGGAAATGACCCCGGAGAAGGGCAAGACCGAAATCAAGGCAGTCACGATGCACGAAATCTCGGTTGTCCACGATGGCAGCATGTGGGAAATAACCGTGCTGCTGGACATCTAGAAAAAACTAAAAAAAAGCTGAAAGGCTTCGAAATCAGATTGCCGCGTTCTTCTTTTGCCTTATTGCATAATAGCCCAGGCCAAGCACGAGCACCAACAACGCAGTCTCAACTGCAAGGTCAATGGTGCTTACCTGCTGTGGAGTCGGCAAGTCACTGCCGGTAGAATATACTGACCTGCTTGCCAAAGGCGCAGCTTCCTGCACGCCTGCAGTGAGAGTCCGCTGGTCTGAAAGGCAGGAGTTTGGAGTTGCGCCGCAGGAGTCAATGGTTACTGGCGCGGGGTTGTTGAAGGCCAGGGTATCGTCAGCGGCCCCGGTGCCATAAGCGGATTTTGCAGCGAAAGTCTCAGCGGACTGTGCAAAAAGATGGTTGTCCTGGGGCGCGAAAGTGCCTCCAAGGAAGAATATGTTCAAAGTCGTGAATGAAAGCGCAAGAATCGAAATCCCGAGAACTATCCACACGCGCATCGAAGGACGCTCAGTAGTGGTGATCTGCCTGCCCTTGTGCGTGAGGGCATAATACTTCCACTTGCGGCCCTCGTCAATCTGCTCGATTAGGCTGACCTTCTCAAGCTGGTCAAGGTGCTCCTTTATTGTGGATGGCGAGAGGCTGACTTCGGTCGCAAGCTCCGCTCCGGTCATGCGCCTCTTTGTAAGCGACTTGAGTATGTTCACGCGCGTGTCAGCAGCAAGTGCTTTGAAGGTCTCGCGGTCGAGGCGTATCTCGTCGTTCATGAGAAGTATATTGGCATTTTTTTGTGTATATAACCCTACGCAGATTGTTCGGTGGCAGCCACATCCGGACATCTGGCCGGCAACCCGTGGCCATTGCGCGAGTTTATATCTTTGAACCGGCAGAAAGTAGTTTGATGATGAAACTGTCCCAGTCTTAGCCTAACGGCGATGAAGAACGAGGTAGCTTCTGATACTTTTCCAAAAAAAAAAAACAAGCTTAGAGCAGCTGTTTGGCCTTATCAAGGTCAAACACGTTCTCTATCCTGATTATGATGGCGCTTTTTACCGGGTAGACTTTTTCCCGTTTTTTCGCCGCTACAAAATACTTGCCGGAAGAGTAGCTTTTTGCCTTGCCGGCTATCCGGTAATACCCACCATTAGCCCTTGCTATGACGCATACTGAGCCATTTTCAAGAATATTCTTCAAAGTCAGGTTCATCTGGCAGTTGTTTATCAGGAGTCTGTTGCCTACAAAACCCTTCGAGATTACGACGTTCGCATTGGGCAAACCCTTCTTGGAGCTGGTGACAAGAACTAGTTCCGACCCGCTTGCAAGTGCGTCTTTCCAGGGCATATGACGAATACTGCCAACTCGAAATAAAATGCTTCGTTCACCGGAAATCCACCGCGTCCGTTCTTAATATTCAACAGGCATAGACTTTGCTATGCAAAAAGTGCTTGGTGCACAGGATGGCCAGACAGCAGGTGCCTTGGAGTGGGCCAAGGCAAAAGCCGCAGGGTTTGGCTATGATACGCTCAACCCGATGCAGACTCACGCAGTAGCCGAAGGCTTGCTTTCTGGAGAGAACGTCCTGGTGAGCGCACCAACCGCATCCGGAAAAACATTGCTTGCGCTTCTTTCGATTGCAAGGCATTTTGAGGACGAGGCAAACGCAAATACCGGCCGCAAGCTTGTTGTGTATGTAGTTCCTCTTCGCGCGCTTGCCTCTGAAAAGTACGACGAGTTCAAAACTGCTTTCAAGGGGTTCAAAGTCGGAATCTCAACTGGAGACTACGACGCCGGCTCCTCGCACCTCTTGCAATACGACCTGCTAGTGATGACCAGCGAGAAGCTTGACTCCACGCTTCGCCACGACAAGGACTTCGCAGGAAAAATCGGGTTGGCAGTAATCGACGAGGTGCATCTCCTCGACGACGACTACCGCGGGGCAACGGTTGAGATTGTGCTCACCAAGCTTTTGATTGCAGAAAGCCGGTTGCTCTGCCTCTCGGCAACGGTTCCCAACTACAAGGAAATCGCAAAGTGGCTCTACTCCAAGCCAATCAAGAGCGACTACAGGCCAACCAAGCTTGAAATCGGGATTTGCGACAAGAAGTCCTTGGTATTCGAGGCCAACGAGGGCGAGCCTGAGGAAATCGACGAGAAATTCTATTTGGAAAACCTCTGCCGCAAAGCAGTTGTCGGAACTGCTCAGGGCCTTGCAAAGGATGCGAAGGCCACAGGACAAGCGATTGTTTTCGTGGCAACGCGGCCAAGCACCGAAGCTGGTGCGGAGAACGTCTCGGTTGCAATAGCACCGCATCTTACGGAAGAACAGAAGATTTCTCTTGACATACTTGCAAGGAAGGTGCAGGACGCGCTTCCCACTCCGACAACCCAGTGCGCGCGCCTGGCAAAGTGCATCCGCAACGGAACTGCATTCCACCACGCTGGAATCCCAGACAAGCAGAGGAAGCTAATCGAGGACGGCTTCAAGAAAGAACGCACAATCAAAGTCATCGTCGCAACAACCACGCTTGCGATGGGTGTGGACTACCCGGCATCGTGGGTGATTGTGCGCGACCTGAAGAGGTTTTCCGGCAACTTCTCCTCGTTCATCTCAGCTCTTGAAATCAGGCAGATGCTTGGAAGGGCAGGACGGCCTCGCTATGACAAAGTGGGCTACGGAGTCCTGGTGTGCAACTCGAATGACAAGCGAGAAGTCGCAGAAAAGTACATCTACGGCGACATGGAGGACATCTACTCCAAGCTCTCGTCCGAACCCACACTCCGAATACACTGCCTTGCGCTGATTGCATCGAAATACTGCAATGACTTCCACTCGCTCTTCGACTTCTTCTCCCGCACGTTCTTTGCCTGCCACTACGGCTCGACACAGCAGTTGTTGGAAAAAGTCGAGAACGTCGTTGCGGACTTGGAACGGATGGGTTTTGTCGCAAAGACAAAAAGCGACGCGCTCATCGCATCGCCTCTTGGCAAGCGCACGAGCGAACTATACTTGGACCCGCAGACTGCGTATGACTACATAAAATCGCTCAAGACAGTTGACCTTTCCAACTCGATCGGTTTCATCTGCAACCTGTGCAACTCAACCGAGCTGCGACCCTACCTCTCGGTTGGCCGGGCCGAGGAGCAGAAGTTGTTTGACGACATGTACGCAGCTTCAGTCGAGCTTTACCCCGAATGGGAGTTTGATTCTGAAGCGCTGCAGAAGTACAAGACCGCACGAGCGCTTAACGCCTGGGCAAACGAGGCCAACGAGCAGCAGATGCTTACGGACTTCGATTTGGCGCCGGGAATACTCAACGCGCGAGTGCGCATAGCTGACTGGCTGTGCTATTCATATTCGGAACTTGCAAAGATTGCGGGTTTCGAGGCAGTCTCGCGCAAGGCACTTGTCTATCAGGAACGCATCAAGGATGGAATCAAGGAAGAGCTTATTCCGATTTGCAGGGTGCGCGGAATAGGACGAGTCAGGGGAAGAAAACTCTTTGAGGCAGGAATCCGCACGCGCGAAGCATACGACTCCGCGCCAAAGGACCGCATCAAGCTGATTCTGGGCGGAAAGGCGATGAAGGAAATCGGAGAGTAGGGATTCGCCTTGCGGGCGGATGGAAAAAGAGCCCGTTCAATTTCCTTTGCCAACTCGCACAGTCGTTGTCTCGCTGACTTTCTTGAACTCGCAGATTTTTTCAGCCAGCTTGCCCGATATTTTCCCATCCTCAAGCGCACCTGCAAGCAAGTCGGCAGATATTGCGGATACTTCGACCCACACGCCGTTGTCTTTGAGGATTTTTTCCAGCTTGCGGTAATCGGAAAGGTCGCCTGAGCGGGTCGGAAAGCTGGTGCGCAGGTCGGTGCGAACCAATAGCCGGTGGTTTTTTCCTTGGATAACAGTGATGCCCTCGGCTTTTGCGAACTTGACTACTGCCGCGCGGGCCTGATCAATCTTGTCGGCGATTTGTTTTTCCTCGGCCTTGAGCTTGGCATATTCCTCAACAAGCGCGACTCCGGGAATCTTTTCGTAGTCGTTTGAAAGCGACATCTGCACGGAGAGAACGTGCTTCCACTCCGGGCATAGCTCGCGGTACTCGCAGTAGTCGCAGAGATTGCTTTTCTTGGCAGGAAAACGGCCCTTTTCTTTTGCGATTTCAACAGTATCAATAAGAGCGATGGTGTCCTTTCGAAGAGCATCAAGCTGTTTTTTCGAACGTTCCGAACGAATTTCCTTGTTGAAGTTCAGGTAGTGCCAAATCAGGTTCACTTGCGAAACGTCGTCCCAGGCCTGCTCTATCCCGATTTGGTAGAGGGCAAGCTGCCTGTCAGAATCAGCTTCCTGCTGCGTCTTGAGGTGGTTTCCGGTCTTGTAGTCGTGGATTTCGTAAGTCGAGCCATCCATCGCAAGGCGGTCGATGTAGCCCTGCATTTTGTATTCATCGGACTCGTCTGAAAGTTTTACAACAATACGCGACTCCAAGCCAATCGTCCTAGTCTGGTCGAAGGGCGTATACTCCTGATAGTAGTCCTCGATGCACTTCTTGCCAGTCTGGAAAAAGTGGCGCTCCTTGAGGCCTTCCTTTGCAATGAGGATTTCTTCGTTCCATCCTTGGGCCCAGATTTTCTTGTAATAGCCAAGCAGCTCGTCAAGCCCGTTCTCCTTGGAATACCGGAGATCCTTGTAGAGCTTTTCGAGGGTCTCGTGCACGCGCTTTCCCAAAAACTGCTCTGCAGTTTCCTTGCCCTCAGGAGGCTTGACCTTGGACACGTACTTAAAGTCAAAATGTAGTGGGCAGTTCTCGTAGCAGGATAGCCGCGAGTGCGAGTAGATTTGCATAGATTAGGAAAGAAGAAAGAAGGATAAAAAGAAGGAAGTAACGGCTTTTCCGGTCAACCGACTGCAGGCAGAGCCTACAAAATCAGATGTAAAGCACTGCAAGCGGCGGGAAGCCGTTGAACCCGTTGCACGAGCAGGTTATGGTGTACGCGCCTGCAGTCAGGAGGTAGACTTTATCCCCTTCCTCGATGTCTTCGGGAAGAGACGCCTTCTTGTACATCACGTCGGTGCTGTCGCAGGTCGGCCCAGCCAGGGTCATCTTGATAAGCTTGCCCGGACGCTCACAGTAAATCGGGTACTTGATTGCCTCCTCAAGGGTCTCTATAAGACCGCCGAAGAGCCCCACGTCAATGTAGCACCACTTGCGGTGCGCCTTGCGGGAGATGAGTATGACTTCGGAGACTATGACGCCTGCATCCGCGACAAGCGACCTGCCTGGCTCGGTGAAGAGTTCAGGAAGCCCGTTCGGAAAGTGCTTGTGAAGGGACTCGAATATCGCCTGGGAGTAAGATTCTATTGGCGGCGTCGCGACTAGATAGCTAGCCGGAAGCCCTCCACCAAGGTTAATCATCTTTAGCTCGATGCCCAGGGTTTTGGCCTCTGCAAACACTTGGGCGCACTGCTCAAGCGGGTAGTCCCATTGGGTCGGGTCGCGCTGCTGGGAGCCGACATGGAAGGAGATGCCGTAAGGCACAAGCCCTTGGACGTTCGCATCCTCGACTAGGTCAAGGAGCTGCTCTTTTTTCGTGCCGAACTTCTTGGAAAGAGGCCAGTCCGCGCCCCGGTTGCTTACCAGAAGCCGGAAGAATACCTTGGAGCCGGGCGCGTTCTCGCCAAGCTTCTCAACGTCCGAAGGAGAGTCTGTTGCAAAGAGCCGGATGCCCTTTTCGTAAGCGTAACGGATGTCCTCGGCTTTCTTGATGGTGTTGCCGAAGCTCATCCGCTCCGCAGAAATGCCCAGGCCAAGAAGCAAGTCGAGCTCCTGGCGCGACGCTATGTCAAAGTGCGAGCCCTTGGCTGCAAGCTCGGAGAGCACGCGCTGGTCAGGATTTGCCTTGACAGCATAATAGACTTTGACTTTGGGAAAGTTTTTTGCCAGCTCGTCGTATTTTCCCTTAATCCTCTCAAGGTCCAGAACTAGGAACGGCGTCTGCTTGTCCTTTGAGAATTCCTTTATCTGCTTGAACTTTTCCTTGGATAAATGCCCGCTCAACGAGAACGGGCGTGCCAGGCCATTAGACCCAGT
>Ga0209340_1002553_pt1 | contig 10435 bp, 6 predicted proteins | sample EPASupsiteSAE323_FD_187266 | JGI IMG/M metagenome (GOLD analysis project Ga0209340, IMG submission 187266) | Bioremediated contaminated groundwater from EPA Superfund site, New Mexico - Sample SAE3-23 (SPAdes) (version 2) | ecosystem: Environmental > Aquatic > Deep subsurface > Groundwater >...
TTATTCTATTTTAATGAAATACCTGGAGAAGAGTAATAGTCCCACCGAGTTTATTTCAGCTTTAAAACAGGATGGATTTGAATATATTATATTGAATCTTTTTGAATTCAACCGTCTCCAGCAGGGGTATAAAATACTCCCTGAAAATAAATACCGGAAAGCACTTGAATATCTACAGGTTTTGGGCCCTGTTTTCCGGGATGATAAGGATATGGTCTATGTATTAATACTCTAAATTTATTAATAATTAATAGGTGTTATTTTTAATTTTCATCATTAGATATTGCGCCGACTGTGAATTTATGCTAAATTATACCATAGTGGAGGTAAATATGACCGGTTTCGACCAGGAATTAGCAGCATTAAACAAGGTAAACGAAGCATTCCTGTACCTGGATAAAAGACAGGTGAAACGGATTATTCAATGGATGCAGGACAGGTTCGGTATTAAAGACGGAACAATTTACCTGGATGCTTCAGAAACCCCGGTAAAAGTATCGATAATTAAACCGGGAAATAAAACCGAAATACCTGTGGATGTTTCTAAATCGGAGATCCCAGAGAAGAAACGCAGGGGGAGAAAACCTCGCAGCCTTACCGACGGGGATATTGAAACCCGGGGACTATCTTCAACCCCTTCCGGGAAAATAGAAAAATCCAAACGGCTTAAGAAAACCCCTGAAAAGAAAACTCGAAAAGAAATTAAAGATTACGATACGGTACTGGATTTATTAGTGGAATCCCATGTTGAAAAATTAAGCGATAAAATTCTCCTGATTTCTGCATATTTAACAGAGCGGTTGGGTTTTAAAGGGATTACACTCTATGATATTAGTTTCCGGTTAAAAAGACTGAGTCATGATACAAAAAATATCAACGCTATATTCCAGCAAATGCTTGAATCCAATCCACCCGTGCTGTCTTTAATACCAGTTGAACCGGGAACAAAAGGGAATCAAAAATTCCTTATCACTGCTTATGGGTTAAAAGAAGCAGATAAATTTATTCATCATGAATAAACCCGTCAGATAAATTTCTGTTTAAATAAGGTTCCGGTTACAATAGAATTGCTGAGGAGATTTCTCAGGCTAAACGACGAAACGGAGCCCGGAACAAAACGCATGACGAATACACAAAAAAACGAAAAATACGGTAAAATCCTTGTTGTGGACGATGATGAAGATGTTCTTCATGCTGCACGTCTGTTTCTAAAACATCATGTCGAACTGGTTCATACGGAGAAAGACCCGGCCAATATTCCTTCGTTAGTTAAGAATTGTGCTTATGATGTGGTTTTGCTTGATATGAATTTTAACCGTGACGTCACGAGTGGACAGGAAGGGTTTTACTGGTTGAATAAAATATTTGAATTCGATTCGTCAGCTATTATAATATTGATTACTGCGTTCGGGGATGTGAACCTTGCTGTGCGCGCGATAAAAGAAGGAGCAACTGATTTCATTCTTAAACCCTGGCAGAACGAGAAGCTGCTTGCCACACTTTCATCCGCTCTCCGGCTGCGCCGCTCCCGCATAGAACTTGAAAGCCTTAAATCGCGGCAGAAACAATTAATCGATCAACTCGACCAGCCATTCAGGGATTTTATCGGGATTTCCCCGGCGATGCAAAAGGTTTTTGAAACGATCGATAAAGTTTCAAAGACAGAAGCCAATGTCTTGATTCTCGGGGAGAACGGGACGGGAAAAGAACTGGTTGCGCGTGCGCTTCATCGTAATTCGACTCGAAGCGAAGAAGTTTTTATCGGTGTGGATATGGGGGCGATCAGCGAAACATTATTTGAAAGCGAATTGTTCGGTCATATTAAAGGTGCATTTACGGATGCGAGGAAAGACCGTATCGGGCGTTTTGAACTGGCATCCGGCGGGACGCTTTTCCTGGATGAAATCGGGAATCTCCCCTTAGCTCTCCAGGCCAAAATATTACGTGTACTGGAAACGCGGCAGGTAATTCCTCTTGGAAGCAATACTCCTCGTACGATTGATATTCGCCTTATTTGTGCTTCCAATATGCCTATTCACGAAATGGTGAAGCGCAGTGAATTTCGCCAGGACCTTTTATACCGTGTTAATACAGTTGAGATTTATCTTCCCCCTCTTCGTGAGCGGCAGGGAGATATCCCACTGCTTGCCGAATACTATCTCGCCTTTTTTTGTTCCAAATATAAAAAGACTGCAAGACAAATCGGGCCGGGGGCACTAAAAAAACTGGAACTCTACTCCTGGCCGGGAAACGTCCGCGAGCTCCAGCATGCTATGGAACGCACTGTTATCCTCTCAGACTCCCAGGTCCTCCAACCGGAAGATTTCCTCCTTTCCCCCCATTCTCATGATAAAAATGATTCTGCAATCGATTTCGAGAATTACAATCTCGATGTTGTAGAAAAAACTGTTATAGCAAAAGTACTGGACCTGTACAAAGGCAATATCAGTAAAGCGGCACAGGAATTGGGATTGACCCGGACTTCCCTGTATCGGAGAATGGAAAAACATGGGCTTTAAGCGTCTCCTCCGGGGTCTAAAACGTTTTCGAATCCAGGTCACATTACGTATCTTATTGATTGCAGTATCGATCGTTGCTTTTACCTTGTTTCTGCTTCCCCTTCCCCTTTATGTGACCATTGCAATCGCAGCCGCAGTAATTATTTACCAGGTTATTTTACTCATCCGGTACGTGGAAACCACGTACCGTCATCTCGACCGTTTTCTTCTTTCCATCACGTACGATGATTTTTCCAGGTCGGTTTCAAAGGAAGCTCTCGGGCCTTCGTTCGAACACTTGTTTACCACCTTTAATGAAATCCTCGATAAATTTCGTATAAGCCGTTCCGAAAAGGAAGAACAGTATCATTATCTTCAAACTGTTGTTCAGCATGTCGGTATCGGTTTAATTGTATTCAAACAGGATGGAACTGTCGATTTGATTAACAATGCCGCCAAACGGCTTTTAAAGACATCCAATCTAACTCATATACATGCACTTGGTTCTTTTTCCCAGCCGCTTGTCGATTCTTTGGTTTCGTTGAAATCCGGGGGCAGCGCCCTGGTCAAAATCGAAAACGAAGAAATGGAACTTGCACTTCATGCTGCGGTTTTCCAGTTAAAACGAAACTGGTATACTCTTGTCTCTCTCCAGAACATCCAATCGGAACTGCAAGAAAAAGAAATGGAAGCATGGCAAAAGTTAATCCGTGTTCTGACTCATGAAATTATGAACTCCATGACTCCCATTTCTTCCATGGCGCAAACCATTTCAGGAATACTGGAATCATTAAAAACTAATCAGCCCGATGCTTATTCCGGTATAAACCTGGACAGCGAAAACCTTTCCGATATCTCGGAAGCTTTAAAAACTATCCATAAACGAAGTTTAGGTTTAACTGATTTTGTGAATACGTACCGGAATTTGACGTTGATTCCTGCGCCTCACTTTAAATTATTTGCGGTTGAAGAGTTGTTTTCACGAGTGGAAAAACTGATGGAGCAGCGGTTCAGGGAGAATAATATCCGGTTTAGCAGTGAAATATCGCCTGAGTCTTTGGAGATTACAGCGGATCCCGGTTTGATTGAGCAGGTTTTGATTAATCTTGTGTTGAATGCTGTGGACGCGTTATCGGAGAAAACCGGGCCGCCCGAAAGGCTTCTCCGGTTACATGCCTGTCAGAATGAAACAGGGCGCATTATGATCCGTGTAATCGATAATGGGCCGGGTATTATCGATGAAGCCAGGAAGAAATTATTTATTCCTTTTTTCACCACTAAGAAGAAAGGTTCCGGCATCGGGCTCAGTCTTTCCCGTCAGATTATGAAGCTTCACAAAGGTAGTATTTCTGTTGAATCCGAACCCGGTGTCGAAACTGTTTTCACGCTTAAATTTTAATGTTTCCTGTGTTTAGTGTCTGTTTTAGTTTAACCGCGAATACACGCGAATAAACGCGAATAATGGTTATTTTACATATAAAACGGTAAGCAATCCAAAATATCTCAATTAAACCATGAACGCGAATGCTGAAAGGGGGATTGCAGCCTCCGGCGGGCAGGCACGGGGACCTGCCCCAGCTTTCATTATCTTTTCTTAACAAAAGCTTTTGACCCTACCGTGGGTACGCAGTATCTTTTCACGAAAAGGTAGGCCGGAGGCATTAAAAACTCATTCTCCTAATTTCGGTACTTTTATATAATCGATATTTGCTTCCCGGAGGATTTTATTCAGTTCCGGGATATCTCCGGTTATCACGGAAAGTCCCATTTGAATCATCGGGAGGGCTTTTTTTAGCATTTCATCGATATGTTGTTTTTGAGTTTCGGTAGGTTTTCCCGGGAAATTATTGATTTCAAACTGGAGCATTAAGATTTGCTCAGGAATATCTCCGCCTTTCAAAGCGGTTTTCAAAGGCCTGCGGTAATACCCGGAATCCAATGCGGTTACAGCAAGAACCTGTTTGATTTTATTTAGTTTTTCCCGTATTTCTGCTAATTTTTTGGTGACTGTTTCCGGTACCTTTTCAATGCTTTTCAATTTTTTATCCAGTTCGTTCAGATCTGTTTCGATTGCTCTCAGCCCGAATATCACTCCAAGACCACTTTTTAACATTCCATTCAGTTTTTGGACGGTCTTCCGGTTTTCTTTCCATTCTTCGATGGGGTAAGCCAGTTCTTTATCTTTTTTTACTTCTACAGTTTTTTCCAGTTTGTTTTTCCCGAATTCCAGTACTACTTTATACTGGCCCGGGAGAACAAATGGTCCCAGTGGTAAACCCAGCCATTCGAACATCTCGCCTTTCAGGAAATCCGGGGTTTTATCGAAAACCGGCTTGTCGTGAAGGTCCCAATAGATGCGGTTAAACCCTTTCTCGCCAGTTCCTTCTATGGTCCGGACTTTATTTCCTTCCGGGTCATATATATGGATGGAAACTTTCTGGTTTTCCGGAGCTTTATTTTTCATCCAGTAAGCGATACCAGCGCCGAATGTTGGGTTTGGAGCGGAAAAGATTGTGTCTGCATTTAAATCGCCGCTGGAACGGTTAAAATAAATAGTAGCCGGACGAATATCGAAAAGAGTGATTTCGTTTGCCATAACTGAGGGTGTGGCCTGTTCAAGAGGAGTGAGATCATCGAGTATCCACACTCCGCGACCGTGCGTCCCAACGATCAAATCTTTTTCGCGCGGATGAATCACGATATCCCGGACTGCTGCTGTTGGGAATCCGTTTTTGTACGCCAGCCATTCCTGCCCGCCGTTAAAACTGAAGAACAAACCGAATTCGCTGCCGAGGTAGAGTAAATTGGAATTGACCGGGTCCTCACGGATAACAAATAAATAGCCTGTTTTGGGTAGATTGGATTGAAGGGAAATCCAGGTCTTCCCGTAATCGGTGCTTTTATATACATACGGGGCGTAGTCATCGGAATTATGGCGGTCGAAAGTAACATAAACAGTTCCTTCGGCAAAATGGGAGGCTTCTACCCTGGATACCCAGCTAAAAGCAGGGAGGCCTTTGATATTTTTAACTACGTTTTCCCAGTTTTTACCGCTATCTTTGGTGATCCACAGGTTCCCGTCGTCTGTTCCCACCCAGAGTAAACCTTTTTTGACCGGGGATTCGGTAATCGTATAGATGGTGCAGTGGGCTTCAGCGCCGGTATTATCTGTTGATATTTCGCCACCTGAATCTATAATCTTTTTTGGATCATTGGTAGTGAGGTCCGGGCTGATTTTTTCCCAGGAATCGCCGCGGTTGGTCGATTTAAATAAAAAATTTCCTCCGAAATAAATAGTATCCGGGTCATGTTGTGAAAGATAAATGGGTGAATTCCAGTTGAAACGGTAGGGCTCTTCGTCGATGCCGGGGAAAGGTTTGATGCCGATGACCTGCCCGGTACTCTGGACAAAACGTTGTATTTCACCCATCTGGAGGTTACGGTATATATAATTATGATCTCTCGGATCGACCTGGATATAGAAACCATCGCCGTCTCCTGTGGGATACCAGTGGTGGTTCAGGATTCCTTTGCGGTCTTTCGAGTTGGAAGGGCCTGCCCAGTTGCCGTTATCCTGGAGTCCCATGTATACATAATACGGGTCGCGCATATCCACACCCAGTTGGTAGACTTCTGCCCAGCTCCCGTTTTCAATCGGGTGCCATGTTTTACCTCTGTCGAATGAAATGTCAATACCTCCATCGTTTCCATCGATAATATGATTGGAATTGAAAGGATTGATCCAGATGCGGTGATGGTCTGCATGAGCGCTCCTGGCAATCTGTGTAAAGGTTTTTCCTCCGTCTTCCGAAACGTAAGCTTTTCCCGAATAAGCGTAGATGATTCTGTCGTTATTCGGATCAACATTTATTTTGCTGTAATAAAACGGCCTGAAATTCACCTGGTCGTATGTTTTTTTATCGCACATTCTTGTCCAGGATTCCCCTTTATCGTCTGAACGGAAAATACCTCCGTCCTTATTTTCAATAATGGTATAGACCACTTCCGGTTTGGTCCTGCACACGGAAATCCCGATGCGTCCATTAGTTCCTTCCGGTAAACCGTTTTTCAATTGTTTCCATGTTTCTCCTGAATCGGTAGATTTGTACAGCCCGCTGTTGGGGCCGCCGCTGTTATAGTAAAACGGGTTTCTCCTGTGGTTATAGGCAGCCGCATAGATGATATGGTTGTTGGCAGGATCCATGACCATTTCTGCAATCCCGGTATTTTCGTCAAAGTACAGGGTTTTTCTCCAGGTTTTTCCACCGTCTGTTGTTTTAAATACCCCCCGTTCTTTGTTTGGGCCCCAGAGGTGGCCCATTGCGCCTACGTATACGATATCCGGGTTTGTGGGATCGATAAGGATCCGGTCTACATGGCGTGTTTCGGTCAGTCCTTTATGTGTCCAGGTTTTTCCTCCGTCTTCCGATTTATAAACCCCGTCGCCGATAGCAACGCTGTTTCGGCAGGTTGATTCGCCGGTTCCTACCCATACGATATCAGGGTTACTACGGGAGACTTCTACTGACCCGATTGAAACAGAACCCTGGCTATCGAAAACAGGGGCCCAGTGCATCCCGTTGTCTGTCGATTTCCATAATCCGCTTGGCCCGATTGCTGCGTAAACGATTGCCGTGTTGCTTTCAACTACTGCAAAATCAACCGTGCGTCCTCCCATCACTGCCGAACCGATGTTCCGCATTTTTATGGAATTAAGAAGATCTGTATATCCTGCCGGTGTTGTCTGGGGTCCTGCTTCAGGAAGAATCCATCCGGGGAACATCAAAAGAAAACATAATAATACAGCCATCGAAGTGGCTTTAAATGCTTTTGTCGGATTCATCGAAATATTCTCCTTCTTATGTTATTATGAATTGATTAGAATTGTTACTTTGTATTGTAATAAAATGGGGAAACTTTTTCAATGGAATTTGATGGAAAAAAATTTTGACTGAAGAATAATTCCCAGGCAGGCTAAAAAAATTTGTAAGCAGGCTAAATAAATCCGTAAGCAGGCTAAATTAATTCGTAAGCAGGCTAAAAAAATTTGTAAGCAGGCTAAATGAAAAAATCAATGCTGATATATCAGGTGGATGCAAATGTTTCAAAAAACAAATCCTGGAATGGTTTTTAATTTTTTTAGGTATTTGTAATATATCACTGGGAGGGTTTCAAATTTCTCGTGTGAAACTGATCCATTTTTCGTGCGAAAATGACCCAAAACTCATGCGGAATTCCTCCAATCCCCGGGAGATTTTTTCCCTTGAAAATAAACCTGACCTGGATTATAATAATCGTATGAAAAAAAGCCAAAAAACGATTCCCTCTCTTTCAAATGGGATAACATGACTGATTTATACCGCGTTTGCCTGATATTCCCGGACGAAAATCCCCACGCTGCATGCTTCAGGGAAATAGGTCTTCTCATTCTCAGCGCATTGAAATCAAACAACTTCGATTGCGACCTTTCTATAAATAACCTCCACCCGGATCGTATCAATATTATTATCGGTTATCATCTGATAACTTTTCATGACAACCTTAAAAACTTCCGCTATATTCCTTACCAATTGGAACAACTCCACAGCCGCGAATTTCCTTTCAATTCCAACATGGAAGCAATCCTCCGCCATGCTTTAACTATCTGGGATTACTCTATCGAAAATATTAATTTTTTGAAAACAAAAAAACTCCACGCGAGACTTCTACTGCCCGGATACCACGAAAACCTGGAAATGATAAAAGAAATCAAGGACGAAAAGAAAAATTTCGATATCCTGTTTTATGGGAGTGTCGGAGAAAGGCGAAAGAAAATACTGGATGAACTTGCTAAACATTGCAAAGTAAAACTGCTGCTCGGGGTATACGGGGAAAAACGCGACGAATGGATCCGCCGCTCAAAAATAATCCTGAATGTCCATCATTATTCAACTCTTTTATTCGAAGCGGTCCGGGTTTCATACCTCCTGAACAATCGGTGCACTGTATTATCGGAAAATTCCACGGATTATTGCTTCGATAAAGTAAACCTCTGCTCAGCCAGATACGAAAATATCGTGGAAACCTGCCTTGATTTACTAAAAAACAAAGAAAAACGTGAAATACTTCGCATGCAAAATTATAACGATTTCAAAATAAACTACGAAATGACGAAATTAATTAAAAACGTCCTGTAGCTAATAAAAATATAATGAACATGACCGAAACAGATGAACGCAATACAAATAGCGAAGAAACCCGCTTCTCACTCTGCACGATATACAAAAACGAAGAAAAAAACCTGGAAAAATTCATCACGAACCACAGGGATTTCATTGATGAAATGATCCTTGTGGATACAGGTTCGACAGACAGAAGCAATGAAATCGTCCGTTCCTTCGGTCTGCCGTACCATTTTTTTCAATGGACCCAAAACTTCTCCGAAGCACGGAATTATTCACTTACCCTTCCCACTCAACCATGGATTATTGTCCTGGATATCGACGAACAGGTTTTTGAAGAAGATTTCCTGCGTCTAAAAGCAATCATTGACGAAAAAAAATCCGATGCATATTCATTACGTCAAATAAATTTTACGGACCGGTTCGACGACCTGAACTGGAAAAGCATTACGACGTTGCCACCCATGTTTCATTCCCTGGCAAAAGGATATATTATTTCTCCTTTGATTCGGGTGTTTCGGAATTTCAAAGGAATATGTTTCAACGGTGCCATTCATGAACTCGTTGGGCCTTCCATTCATGCTCTTAATTTAACCCAGAGCTTAACCGATATCCCGATTTATCACTATGGGTGGATTACGCAGGATCGGACGGATGAAGAAAAAGAACGAAAGAAAAAAGCTTACCTCCTGATGATTAAACAGGAATGGGAAAAGAATCCGTCTCCGCAGATGGCTTTTTATTATCTTTCCACACTGGACAACCCGGAAGAGAAAATACGGCTTGGATTTAAGCTGGTCAAAGAATACCCGGATGTGAAACAATTCTGGGAAGTTCTTGCTCAGAGTGCTGTGAGTTTAAACCAGTGGGCGCGAGCGATTTCGTATGCAGATAAAGGGCTGGGATTTCATCCGGGAAACGAACCGCTCCTGGCATTAAAAGCACGATGCCTGAATGAAAACGGAGACCCGGGGCATGCACTTGAAATCCTTGAGGAACTATTAAAAAAAGACCTTTTGCATCCGGTATACTGGTACGAAAAACTACGGTCCCTCATCATGCTGGGAAAAACAATCGAAGTACGGGAGTTATTAAATTATTTACCCCCGCAGTTTCCACCCATACTGGCTGACGAAATAAAGAAAATGTCAAATGGAATGATTCGGTTGAACGATTCCCAAAATAGAATAAACGAAGAATGAGTATTTACGAAAACAATATCGCATTTCTTAAAAGCAGGTTTCCTCAGTTCCTGGAGCGGTTGAATTCCATTACTCCGACCAGGAGTAAGATCGAAACAGCTCGAAATGGTTCATTAACTCTTTCTTATGTGCAAAACGGCACACCGTTTTATTTTCATTCCAAATTTAACCCCGAAGGAGAATGCACCCAGGTTTTGAAGAATAAGAATATCCAGGCGGATCATATTGTGGTCATGGGCCTGGGTCTGGGATATCACCTCGAAAAAATCATGACCGAAAAAGATAAACTCACCAAAGTTCTACTCATCGAACCGGATTTTGAGATTGTATTGCATTCGCTTCATGTGCTTCGATGGGATAAGTGGTTGAACCGCCGCGATTTTGTTTATTTGATCGGTCTTGATCTTTCCTCACTTCCCGCACTTGTCCCTCTATTTATTGATATGGTCGGGTTTGATACCGTTGAATTCATCGAATGGCCGGCTGAAACCCGGATGTTCCAACCGTTCTTTGCCCAGGCGAGGGATATCCTCGATAAAGAAATTAAAACTTATATATATGATTTTAAAACCCG
>Ga0209340_1002557_pt1 | contig 10426 bp, 7 predicted proteins | sample EPASupsiteSAE323_FD_187266 | JGI IMG/M metagenome (GOLD analysis project Ga0209340, IMG submission 187266) | Bioremediated contaminated groundwater from EPA Superfund site, New Mexico - Sample SAE3-23 (SPAdes) (version 2) | ecosystem: Environmental > Aquatic > Deep subsurface > Groundwater >...
TATATGTATACCAGCCTCTCCCTCTACACCTGATTTTAACGTTTTGATTATCACTGGTGAAGTAAGAAAAATACGTCTATCGACATCTAATGCTGAGTCATCTTGCGTCAAAAATCTTATCGGTATTACTCTAAATAAAGGTATAATTTGTAAAAAATTATATTGTTTAGCTATAACTAACATTGCATTCATAAAAATAAAATTTAAAGAATCAAATTGCTCTAGCAAACGCAAAGGAACATTCAAAGATCTTGAAATAACTTTTAAAGCCTCTACAAATAAAAACAATTCTTGCGAGGGCAAATCTAATTTAATTTGAATATCAGCAGGATCAGGGTTTTCAAAATAACTACTCAAAACAGAGGAAGCTCTAACATCGTCTCTTCCTAGTGAAAAACAACGCTCAGAATCCATCGGGAAAAAACATATATTTTTGGCGGATAAAAACAACGTAAAAAAAAATAAAAATAAACAAAAACTTATCAATTTTTTTTTGACCAAATTATTCATATAAAACTCTCCAAAACTTATTAAATCTAAAAAACTAATAGATTGAAATTTATAATCTTACATATCTATTCAATAAAAACTCTTTGATATTGGGACTAAAACTATTAAAAATTCTTAAAAGATCTTCCTTAGGGTTTAATAAAAGTTGAAACCCTTTAGACTCTCGTTTACTTTCAATCATACTTGAAAAATTTAATACCCTATCAGGAGATCTAAAACAAGTTAAAATAAACATAGCTTGAGTTAAAGTTAAACGCCAAGTAATAGGTTTCCAAACTTTTATTGTAGAATCTGAAGATGCAGAAATAATTGTTTTTTTATCTGAAGAGATGGCAACGCAATTAACAAAATCAGAATGTCCCCCTTCTTTAGCTCCAATTGTTTGAATCAAAGCAAATATATTAGGAGCTATTCTTTCCCAAATTTTAATGGTTTCATCGTTAGATCCTGAAACTAAAAGATTCCCATCAGGAGAAATTGCTAAAGTTTTAACGGAATTTGTATGCCCCCCAGAACTTAAATCTAAAGTTTGAACAAAATAAAACTGACCTCTTAAATCTTTTAACCATATTTTTATTGTATTATCACTTGAAGCTGAAATAAGCATGTCACCATTTGAAGTTATAGCCAATGAATTAACCGCATCAGAATGGCCACCGCAAGTTAAATCCAAAGTTTGAACATTTAAAAAATGCCCCCGAGATTGTTTATCCCAAATTTTTATAGTTCGATCATTAGATGCTGAAAAGATTCTATTACCATCAGATGTTATCACAACCGAAGAAACTATACTTGTATGACCTTGGTCTCTACCTGATAATTCTTGAACTAATTTAAAATTATTATTTATACGATTTAATTCCCAAATTTTAACTTTAAAATCCCAGGATCCTGCAACCAAAAAATTACCATCGGATGTGAATGCCAATGAACTAATCAAACTACCTTTTCTACCATCAATATTGCCCAATTTTTGAGAAGGTATAAACCGACCAGCTTCACCAATTTTCGCAACATTAATAAGACCTCGAAAATCCCCTGAAGCAAACACTCGTCCATTTGAATCCATAGCCAAAGAATATACAGAAGACCTATGTTCAAAATCATTCCATCCAAAAGTTTTACGCAATGTAAATGTTTCATTTAAAGATACTTGCCAAAGTTTTACAAGATTATAACCAACAAGATCCGCTGGTGTTTTATAATCTTCCGTAGAACATTCTCCTCCGGATATAAAAAACCTTCCACCTGGCTCTATAGCCAATGAATACACCTGGCTGTCATGACCTCCAACATTATAATCTATTGTTTGGAATAATATTTTTAAATTCTCAAAAATCTTTAAAACCAAATAATTATTTATACTTATATCATTTTCTAAAAAAGAATTTTTAAATATTGTTGAATTTCTTTTAAATGCTTCTATAACTTCTTGAGACTTTAATTTATTAGCAATTAAATCAAGCATATTTTCACGAGATCGATTAGACATTGCAATTTTAAAATCAGCTTCTCGAACGCCAAGAAAATCATTCCACATTTCAGCTGATAACGAAGAACCAAAAAAAATTAAAAAAAAAACATTTTTTACTGACAAATTCATACTAAAACCTCTCTAAATATCTATCGTACCTTTTTAGGAAAATTATCTTTTATCTTTTCCCAAACTTTTTTAGCCTTTCCCATGAAAATTTCTGTATAGGATTTAATCTCTGACTCACTTGGATTTTTATAAAAAATATTCATTCTCTCACCAAAACATGAATCAATAAGAGTAAACTGTAAAAGTTTCAATAACTCTTTATCTTTTAAAGTTCCAACATTTAATTGCTTATTAATAAGATCTTGATCAAAAGAAATCAAAGCTCCATGCCCACTAAAACTTATCCAATTTTTTCTAGATTTTTTACAAAACTCTGCAAGAATTTCATGCCATACATCCATAAATGAAAAAACATTAACATTATCATTTTCTTTTAATGAAAATTTTGAAAATGTAAAACGTTTAAATAACCTAAATAAAGCAGGAATTCTAATACCATCGCTTCCAAAAATTGAATTCGAATTTGCCCCATACCATAAAAGCATCAAATTTTGTACAAAATAATATGCTAAAATTTGCTCTTCACCAGGTAAAAATTCTTTAATAATATTAAAATCATAAGGACTTCCATCTGCTCTAAAACAATTTCCATTTTTTAAATTTTCATAAGCTTTCCAAGGAGTCAAAAAGAAATCTACGACCAACTTGGACTTTTCAAAAAGATTTCTATTTTGTTTAAAAATTTCCGCTAACTCATACTGTAAAAACATTTCCTTAGTAAAATTTTTTGAATTCCAGGGGTTATTAATATTTTTATTAAAAAGATAATCTAATTCTTTATAAATACTATGATCAGAATCATCCTCATTTAAGGGGGAATTCTCGCTTGATAAGCCTAGACGCAAAAACATCAACTTATACCAACCCATATCATTAAAAACAAACAATTTCCCTTCTGTTTTCCCTTCAGGAAAATAAGAAAAACTTATCCCTTTAAAAGCATCAGTGACTTCCTTTTTTAAATTAAACAAAGTACATTCACAATCACTTGATGTTTTACCCAAAGCATCAACATCAATCATAAAATATGGAGTTAAGAATAAAGAATCAACGCCACTCAAACCCTTATTTATAAAATCATTTTTTTTATTATAAAAATGAGGAAAAACCGGTCCATTTTCTACAACAGAATTTAAAAATTTAACGATATTAGGATATTTTTTTTGACTTTTAGGATCATTAATTTTTTCAAAAGGTTCCGAAAACGCTTTTGAATATTTCACGCTATATTCAAGCCATCCGCCTGAAGTTCGCCAATCAAGTTCATTAAAAACATACTTTTCGTTATGTTTCATTTTATCAAGCAAGCCTAGATTAATTATTGGCGCTATAACATTCATCGAACCCAAATCAGTCTGCAAAAATAAATATTTTCCATCTCCATTTAAAGAAAAATATGAACAAGCCAAAAATAAAATAATTATAAAATTTTTCTTCATAATAGACTCTTCCCTTTATTAATTTATGGAATTAACCACCATATTTACGCTATATAATTCATTATATAAAAATGAAATCCAATACCGAAAGAAACATGTTAAAAATCACGGATGACTTTTTGTTTAAAGCAGATTATTATTCTAAAATCGCAAATAAACAAAGGGCTAAAGGATAAAAGTGAATAACGAAGTAAGCTTTAATAATTTTTTACAATCAGATTTAAATAAAGAACAGCTTAAAGCTGTAACAATCCCATCCGGAGCTATTTTAGTAATAGCTGGAGCTGGCTCAGGCAAAACAAGAATTATAACAAGCAGAATCGCAAATCTAATTATCAACGAAAGTGCCGATCCAAAAACTATAGTCGCCCTAACATTCACAAATAAAGCTGCAGAAGAAATGAAAAATAGAGTTACCAACTTTTTAAATAGAAAAACAGATATCCCTTTCGTAGGAACATTTCATTCTTTTTGTCTTTCACTCTTAAGATCAAACCCATCAATATCCCCCTTTGCTCAATTTTCAATACTAGATGAAGATGATAAAAGCTCACTACTAAAAAAAATCCTTAAAAAATATAATTTAGAAAAACAAGTAAGCGTAGCCCAATTAAAAAGCCATATATCAAACTTAAAAAATAGCCAACTTTCAGCAGATGACATAAAAGCAACTCCACCAATGTTTCAAGAACTTTATAATGAGTATGAAAAAGAAAAAAACAATATACATTGTTTAGATTTTGATGACTTACTTCTTACTATTTTGAATATTTTCCACAGCAACCAAGAATTCAAAGCAAAGTTCCAAAACAAAGTAAAACATATTTTAATAGATGAATACCAAGACACAAACGTTATCCAACACAATCTTTTAAAATATATGTCATTAACAAACGACAAAGAAGTTGCCCTTACCTCTATTTGTGCTGTTGGAGATGAGGACCAATCAATTTATTCTTGGCGCGGAGCAGTGGTTGAAAACATGCTAAAATTCCAAGATGATTTTTCCCCGATAGTAAAAGTAAAAATCGAACAAAACTACAGAACTGTTGAACCTATTTTAAATGCAGCAAATAAACTTATATCGAATAACAAAATCAGAAATGAAAAAAATCTATGGTCAACGAAAAAAGCCAAAAACAGAATTTTAGTATTAATTAACAAATCGGACTATCAAGAATCTGACAATATAACTTCAACGATAAAAAAATTTAAAGAAAATAACCCGCAAAAAACTTTAGCTATTTTATATAGAACACATTTCCAATCAAGAATCATAGAAGAAGCTCTAATAAACAACAAAATACCATACCAAATTATTGGTGGAGTACAATTTTACCAGCGCAAAGAGATAAAGGATTTAATTGCATATCTTCGACTTGTAGTAAATCCATATGATAAAGTGAGTTTTTTTAGAACTATTAATTGTCCTGCAAGAGGGCTTGGTGAGCAATTTGAAAATCTTGCAATGGAAGAATGGAATAATAATCCTTTTTTCGATTTCAAAGAACTTTTGCAATACATTTTAAACAATACATCTCAACCCCAAAAAAAAGCAGAGGCTATCTCTCACTTTTTAGAAATTTTCAAAGAACTTAAGCCTAAAGGTAAAACTAGCGAAATTATAAATGATATTTTAGAAGAAACTGATTTTTATAATCATTTAAGGACTGCGTACGAAACTGAAGATTCTATGGATAAAATCGACAATGTAAAAGAATTATGTCGTGCAATCGAAAATTTTGAAAGCAAAGCGCAAAGTGCAATTCAAGTTTACAGTCTGGAAGATGAAGCTCATAATGAAATAAATAACACCTTAGAACACTTTTTAGCAGAAATTGCTTTAATCGAAGAAAAAGCTTCAAAACAAAACCAAGATGAAAATCGAATAAAAATGATGACGCTTCATGCCGCCAAAGGGTTGGAATTTGACGCGATTTTAATCACAGGACTAGAAGAAGGTCTTTTCCCATCAGCTAGATCTCTTTACACTGGAGAATCTCTTGAAGAAGAACGTCGACTGTTTTATGTAGGTATGACTCGAGCTAAAGAATGGCTTATTTTATCTTGGGCCAAACAACGAAATACTTTCGGCCAAATTTCCGATCAAATCGAATCTCGCTTTTTAGGCGAAATTCCAGAAACTTTTTTAACAAAATTAAATAGCTATAAAGAAACTTTCTATTCAACAGAGTCACATATTAAAGATTTTTTTGAAGGGAAAGAAATCTCAGATAAAAGTAATATTTTTATACAAACACTAAAAACTGAATATAAATCAACATATAAAAAAGAAACTAAAATATTTCCATCAAAAGTAACTTCAATCTGGCAAACAAATCAATTAGTATCACATTCTTCTTTTGGCGTTGGTGTAGTAAAAAAAGTAGAAAAAAAAGATTCTGAAAATTTTACTCTCACTGTTCAATTTAAAAATGGCGAAAAAAAGGTACTTTCATCCTTCTTAAAAAAGATTTGAAAATAAAAGTTTTTTTTAGATAATTTTTAATTAATTACAATCAAACCTTAAAATTATTTATTCTTAAAATACTTACTCGCTAAAGTAAGTTAATAACAATAATAATAATAGGAAATAAATATGAATAAATTTAGTCTTATTTTTTTAAGCACTTTTATGATCAGCGGTTACATTCACCCAACAATAACACCAGAACAAAAACACAAGCTTGAGGATCTTAAAACTTCATTAGAGGCTGCATCAACTTCGCTTAAAAAAAATAGAATAGCAATAGATGATCAACTTAATAAAGATATTCATACAATAGATAGAATTATATGTGGTATTCTTAAAACAACAACAGGTGAATTTCGTAATCATAAGACTAAGATGCCTGCTGAAGCTTACCAGCCAATACCTAAATCAAAAAGATGCACTGCTAATAGACTTTTTGATCTCAGTAGCATAATGGTTGACATCATTCCACTACTAGCAAACGAACTCGTACCATTTTCTGAAGAGATGGAAGATCGCATTGATTACGCTACTATACTTGTACAAAAAATTCTACAAATGAGTGCACCCGGGTCTTAAAAGCCATTTCAATTTTAAGTTTATTGAAAAATCAAAAGAGGAACTTTTTCAAGTTCCTCTTTTGATTTTTTGACTTTAATCGAAGCAAAGGATGCTTATACCGAAGAATCTCTTGAAGAGAAACGTCGCCTATTTGTAGTAAAAAAAGTAGAAAAAAAGATTTTGAAAACTTTACTCTCACCGTTCAATTTAAAAGTGAAGAAAAAAGAGTGTTTTTATCATTTTTAAAAAAGATTTGAAAATAAAAGCTTTTTTTAGATAATTTTTAATTAAATACAATCAACCCTTAAAATTATTTATTCTTAAAATACTTACTCGCTAAAGTAAGTTAATAATAATAATAATAATAGGAGATAAATATGAATAAATTTAGTCTTATTTTTTTAAGTGTTTTTATCATCAGCGGTTACATTTATCCAACAATAACACCAGGACAACATCAATTTCTTTTTAATCTCAGAGATACTATAGAGCATGTCGGTTCTTTACTTAATAACCATAATGAAAAAATAACGCCACAAATAAACTCTGAAATTCTAAAATTAGAAAAAATTATACATAAAACTTTGATAGAGGTAACTCGTCAATTCAGGCCAGAAAATAACCCTTTTAACGCAGTAGGGCCAAGATTACCAGATGACACAAGCTTTGATTCGAATATTTTTATACGCTTCGCATCATTCATGAATGACATTATAGGGGAACTAAATGACCCAAATGTAAGAATTACTGCGGAAATGGACAAAGAACTTGATGAGGCAGCCAAAATTTTAACAAATATTCGAAAAACTATAAAATAACTTTAAAGACTAAACAAAAACAATCATTATTAAAGTCAAAACCCCAAAAGAGGAATTTGTACAAATTCCTCTTTTGGGGTTGGTGTCATAAAAAAAGTAGAAAAATAGATTTTGAAAATTTTACTCTCACTGTTCAATTTAAAGGTGAAGAAAAAAGAGTATTTTCATGGTTTTTAAAAAAGATTTAAAAATGATAAAAACACTACTCTTATACCCAAAACCCTTAAAAACATCACAAAATAAGCTAAACCCTACCTTTTGCGGTTTAATTCCACCACTCTATACTTTAACTTAGTAAATTAAATCATAAGTTTATTTTCATTAAGCTAAAAGAATAACTTCGAAGCCTGGATCCCTGCATACGCGAGGATGACAAACATAAGAGAATAGTATTTATTTACAATGCCATAGGTAAAAACGACGCATGTTAAACATATCCGTCCGGCGAGTTATCTCTCCGAGGGAATCCGACACGTATTAAACATATTCGTGGGGAAATATCTGTGAAAAAACTTATTTTAAAGTTTTATTTATTAATATCTTTACTGTTACCTACTGCTTTAATCGCAGAAGGCAATATCTTATTGACCATAGATCAAGCAAAGCTTACTCAAACAACAAGCAAATCTACTAGATTTAAAGCCTTTTGCTTACATCGCCTTAAAACTATTGGCTGTGGAATAAAAAATTTCGCCATAGAAATAACTAAACAAGAATTACTCCGAAGAACAAATTCTAGTATACAAAGAATTACAGCACGAAGACTTATTGGGCCTGAAAACTGTAGATTCATTAATCTTATACCAGAAATTGATGCGACAACAAGCATAAATGACCTCATTAAAAAAAAGTTACCATACTCTCTTCAAAGTAAAATAAATATAGATTTACAATCATTGGTAAAAACAGGAAAACACTTAGAAATATTAAAAAAAATTGCATATGATTGGGCGCTAGAAACATTGCCGAACCAAGCTGAAGCTATAAAACAAATAGCAGGTAAAAACAGTGAAGAATTTTCAACTAACTTAATAAACTTTTTAAGAGACGAAACTTTATTAAACTCTTTTTGCAAATATCTAGAAACTCATAAAAATGAACTTAATACTGAATTCATAAAAGAAATTCCAAGAAGAAAAGGTATAACTACAATTCTTTCCGGGCCAATTGCTACATCTATAGTTCATACCGCTTGTAAAATTGGGCAAGAAGCTTATAACAAATCGAGAATGACAAACTTATCAAGAACTGATTCTTTAATAAATGCTGTAAAAGCCAAGAAAAATATTACAACAGTTTTTAAGAATCCGGATCTACCTATACAAATGCTAGAGCAAATACTACCAACAAGCGAAGACTCTTGCAGTGGAACCATATGGAAAATTTTATTTAAAAATCATTCTCCAGAAGAAGTTAATTGTTCAATAAGAACAATTAGTTTTGGATCTTCTTTAGGCAGCTTTATAGCAGATATATACTCAGGAAATATATTATCTAGCTGTTTTAGTGGTATTGAAACAATATTAGCGGGATTAATGATTAAAGAAAAATTATTTAATTTTAAAACAGCATCCCTAAAACCACATTTAAATATTATAAAATTAATAAAAAACTATCTTCACACTAAAAACATTGGGCTATTAATACCATTATTTCAACAAGTACGAATATTACTAGGTTAATTAAAAATTTAAATATTAAAAACGGGATGGATTAAGTCCATCCCGTTTTTGTCCCGATAAAAAACGCGCACACCATTTTCAAAAATCAGGTATAAGGCAATGCCTCAGTTATTTCTTCTAAGGACTTACCTATTTTTTCTATTTTTTCTTTTTGCTTTGGCAATAAATTCCAATCTCCAATTTTAAAGTCTAATTTTTGTGCAAGCCTAAAACCTTTATACTCAAGGTTGCCGCCAGGCTGTAACATTGTAGTGATGTCTGTATTACCATCTATTTTAATATCAGTTCCAACAACAAATCCGTTTGGTAGCTTTACCCCCACTCCAGGTAAAACATAATATCCATCCGAAGTTTTCACAATCTCAAACAATATCCCATTTACTGCTGGATTATCATTTAAATAAGGCCCCTTCCAAACCTTGGGGTGAGCTAAATTTAAGCAACCAACCTCGGAACCAACAAAATCTTTTACAGTTAAAAAATCGACAAAACAACGATCTCCCCGGATCGAAAGAATATTACAACCCTCATCAATATCTTTTAAAATTTTAGCTACCGTTTCTGTTTCAGATGCAATATATCTTGCAACATACACAGATCTTCCAAAGCTAAATTTGTAAAAAAGAAAACCAAATAAAATTAATAAAAAAAATGAACTTAAAATTGGAAATATTCGTTTACTGTCAAAAACACGAAAAGAACTACAATATTCCTTAAATTTTTTTATGATATTTTTTATCTTGCTCATAAATCCCCCTAAAATTTATTCCCCCAATAAAATGCATAAAAATTAGAATAAAAATTTATGCCATATTTTTAATAAGAATACCACTCTAGATAGAGACAAGAAAAACATTTTGATAAAAACAATAGAATATTAGGAACAAAGCCTATTTAACAACTATAAAATTAAAAATTTTTATAATGAAATCCTGTAAAAAATAAACACCTGTCGCCATGAAAATAGTACCTGTAAATTTAGAAATCTTTGCAAGCCCCTTAGGATTTATTGCAAGCCCTAAAATAGACGCAGCAAAAGAAACAATTGATAATCCACTTAAGGTTCCCAAACAAACTAATCCACTAGAAATAATTAAATAATGCCAAGAAAGACCTACAGAATTTTCAGGAAAAACCTTCATGCTCCAAATGGTAAAAAAAGCTATAGACAATGGATTTATAAATGACATAAAAAAAGGCTTTAATGGGATATACATTAAACTTTCATTTTTATTTACCATCTGATACTGAATAACCTCAACTTTCTTTTTAAACGACATAATTCCCATAACTAAAAGAAAAATCCCACCCACTAAATCTAAAACAAGTAAAACATTATG
>Ga0209340_1002562_pt1 | contig 10412 bp, 5 predicted proteins | sample EPASupsiteSAE323_FD_187266 | JGI IMG/M metagenome (GOLD analysis project Ga0209340, IMG submission 187266) | Bioremediated contaminated groundwater from EPA Superfund site, New Mexico - Sample SAE3-23 (SPAdes) (version 2) | ecosystem: Environmental > Aquatic > Deep subsurface > Groundwater >...
AATCACTCATTATGCAGGGGTAGCAAAGCCTGGTCAAATGCGTAGGACTCAGAATCCTATCCTTTAGGGGTTCGAGGGTTCAAATCCCTCCCCCTGCACTTAGATAACACCTAGAGGCAAACCTTGTCTCAAGCGACTTGTTCTCATATCCAGAGACACGATTGCCGACTTTTTAACCTCTGCACCGCTTTGGTCATGAACGAAGGCGAATTAGGCAGTATATAAACGAAAAACTTACTTGCTAAAAGGTATCAATTCAAACACGATTGTGTCCCATATGCCTAAAATCAAAAAAATACAAGGATTAATCTCTATCTTTCCGAAACGCCCGTTTGACGAGTAGCAAGCCTAAAGGCCTCCTGATTCAAGAATGTAAATAAATCCTGATCAAGATACTCAACCAACTTAGCCGGGTTGTTCGCAAGGAAGAACTGTATCGCCTTTTCCCGCATCTGAGAAGAAAGTGTAGTAGCATACAAACGCAATAAGTCACCGCTTTTGTTTGCCTGGACACTTGCCAATATTTCTGGGTCATTCGCAACGTTTTCCATATATTGCTTAATAAGACTCTTGTCGTTGTCACCCAAAGCTATCTCATAATTGGCGTTTATCGCTTCGATTACCTCTTCCACTGTGGCGTACTGAACGGCTTTCCTCGTTTTTGCGCCATTGAATGTTTTTTGAGGTGATTTTTGTTCCTTCTTTTCCAAGCGTATTTTGTGCGAAGCCAGATAGACCAACTTGAGCTCCTCGTCAAGTTTACCACCCCTGCCGATAGGATCAAGGTACTTGGCAAGGTAGTTTGTGAACAAGTAAAAATCTTTCAGTTCCTCATCGGTTAATTTTACGAGGTTGTCCAAATACTTGAAAATGCCATTAAATCTGTTCAGAAGGCTCCTGAAGTCCCGTAGCTCCAGAATGGACATTTTCTTCACTTTGTTCATTACCCGAAGCATTACTACACTAGTACTTGTAGTTTGATTAGTTTGGAAAATAGCTTTTTTGAAGTCCTCGACATCCATTTTGGTGAATACATCTCGTTCCAAAAGCTCCTTTTGCAATCTTGGAAGCTCTAGCGAGTCAACACTTGAGTAATCGTTTACCTCGCGTTTGAATTTTTGGAATGCAGCGATTATTGCCTTGTACGAGTTGGTAAAGTCTACTACAAGTGTTTCCGTTTTTCCAACCAGGATACGATTGAGGCGACTTATTGTCTGCACTGCATTTATTCCACTAATTGCCTTATCCAAGAACATAGTCTGCAAATATGGCTGGTTGAAGCCGTATTGAAATTTGTTGGCAACAATTATGAAACGGTAATCAGGCTTATTGAATTCTGTTTCTATCTCCCCAGCTATTTTGTTCATGTTTATCTCGGTAAGGCTTTCTTCGCCATCTTTCAATTTAACCGAACCAGAGAAAGCAACCAGCGTCTTGTAAGACAGTTTCCGTTCCTTGATTACTGAATCTAGCTTTAGCTTGTATTTTGCAGCTGACTTCCTGCTGCTGGTGACAATCATAACCTTTGCTAAACCGCCAATCTTGAACTTCGACTGCGCTTCAAAAACACGTAGGAGAATGTCTATCTTTTCCGCGATTACACCATCGTCCTCAAACGCCTTTGCCTTGAGCTTCTTCGCCACTACCATGGGCGGATATTCGTCACCGCTGCCGACTTCGCGACTCATTTTAAATAGAGTGTTGTAAGTAATGACGTTTTCGACCACGTTGAGAATGTAGCCCTCTTGTTCTGCTTGATCCATGGTATAAACGTCAAAAGGCCTTCCAAACATTTCAAGCGTCCTGTCGCTAGGAGTTGCAGTCAAGGCAACGAAAACGGCATTAGGATAGCTCTTCCTTGCTACGCCTTGCAGAAGCTCTTCCTGCGGGTCGCCGTCCTCTTCAAACTTCTCTACCATTCGTTTATGAAGCCTGCCTGCTTGCGATCGGTGAGCTTCGTCAATTATGAAGCATATGCTTTTGCCCTTTTGTTTCGTGATCAACTCGTCAAGCTTATTCACCGAGAACTTCTGAATGGTCGTGATTATGACCTTGGTGTTTTCATTGAGAGCTTTTGCCAATTCAGCAGTGCTTTCTACGTGGGCAATAATTCCAGTCTGAGTTTCAGACGAGCCTATAGTGCCTTTTATCTGTCCATCAAGATTTATCCGGTCAGTTACCACTATGATTGAATTGAAAAGATGCTTGTTTTCAACATGGGCATTGCGCAGGAACTTCTGCATAACCGCTATCGTGTAGCTCTTGCCAGAACCAGGTGAGTGCTGGATAAGATAGCGTTTGCCTAGCTGCTTCTTTTTCTTGAAATGCCCTGTTAAGTCGTCCATCAAGTTTATGACCGTTCTGCGCTGGTGGTATCTTGGAAAAAGGAAACGCTTGTACCTTTTACCAGCCTTGTCCTTTTCTTCAAAGCAGAATAAGTATGCTTCCACAATCTCAAGCAGACTTTCAGGCCTAAGAATATCGTGATAAAGGTAATCAACTGCAAACTCGTTTTCCTTCATTGGATTTTGTATGTCTTTATTGAAATGGACAAAATCGCTTGCCGAATTTTGTATGAATTGCGTGGCAATCTTTGCTTCCGTAAGGTCAGCTGCCAAGTGAAGGAAGGGAACAAAAAATATCGGCTCTTTTTTATCCCTCTGAGCATACTGGTGAACAGCATCATCAACATTTTGTCCATTGAACTGATTCTTCAACTCAATGGTGATTATTGGTAAACCATTTAGGAACAAAACAACATCTATGGACTCCATAGTCCCATGAAATGCGAACTGACGTACATAGCTAAAGATGTTTGCCTGATAGTTTTTCATTTGCACCGGGTTATAGCTGGTTTCTGGTTTGAAGTAAACGAGATTGAAGTGCCTTCCGTGCACCTCAACCCCTTCGCGTAGGAGTTCGAATATCTTTTTTGTTTCCAACTGCTTGACGATTTTTTCCTTGAATATGTCCAGCCAGTCGTTTTTAACGTCAATTTTCAGTTCATCCAACTCGTCTTTCTGTGTTTTTTCCAGAAAACGAGTTAAGAGTTCGCTATCAATGAGTGCTTTGAGATCAATGTTGCCAGTTTGCCGCTTTATGTACGCCAGTTTAGAGCTTTGGAAAGGTTTTTCCAGCTCAGCACAGAAATGCTCTTCGAATTCTTTTTCAGATGGACGAGTCATAGTTTTTAACTCACTTTAACTTTTCCAGTTATAGCTTCTAATATCAATGACTTCCGGTATTCTTCAAGATTTTCAACTTCCGTTTCAATTCGTATTATCGTGGATTTAATCTTTGTTGTCTTTGCGACCAGCAATGCAGCAATTTTTTGTTGCTCTCCCAATGTTGGTAGAGGAAATTTAAAATCTACAAACTTTTCTTGGTAGAGATGATTAATTGTTGAGCCGGATTTAATGAAGTTTATCCAGTCAATAAACACGTTAGAATTAAGCACCCAGAAAAGATAAGTTAAATCCAATGATGTTGATATTGAGCGAACCAAGAAAATCCCACTATTTAGGGTTGCGGAACCGGGAAGACCTTTTACTAAAGCAATTTTTCCGATTGTTCCATCTTTTGTAATTAGCAAGTCACCCTCCCTTAATTGAATGTAGGGGTCTTCACAATACCTACTTTCTGCGACGTGGTGACAGGTATTCCAAATTATGTTCCCATTATCAAAATCAGTTCCGGTTACTAAAAAAGGACCAGAATCAACATATTCGTCCGTAGTAAGCCCTTGCCAGCCTATTCTGCCCTTAACAGACGCAACCTGTTTTATTTTTGTAATATTCCATTCTTTAGGGATACTACCTATCCAATTTATTCCAGAATCTTTCATTTTGACGTTGCAAGACAAACCTTTCGTTACCGCCTGGTGAATAAGTGATTTTTCATTCTCATGAAGAAGTTCAATTTGAAGAAGTTTATAGTCAATAAGCTTTTGGAGTTTGACAGAAGTAAAATCGAGATATTCTACAATTTTTTCTTGTTCTTCAATTGCAGGCACGATTATACGAATCTGCCGTAACTTACTTCCCTTAATTCCAAGCGCGGTGGAACCTGTCGCTACTCGCTTAACACTATCCTGAAAGAATTCGGAAATTATCTGGTACTTCAGAAAACTGTTAAGCAAAACTCCCGATTTTCCTCGCATTTTAATTATTCTTTGAGCCAACGCGACGCCTGTTTTATCTATTTGAGCAGTTTCGCCTAAGGGGGCTTCTGTGGTAAATAATACATCACCAACAACGGGAAGACCACGGCTCATTATTTCAGTATAATCGTCTTGTTTAACAAACTCTTGAGATAACTCGTAATTTATTTTTCCATTCTTAATATTTCTTGCAGTGACTAAGAAAATTCCACTATCAACTTTTTCGGGTGTTTTTCCTCTGTAATCAGCATATGAATCAAGACACTTTGTTATTCGCATTATCTGCCAATTTTTTGGAATGCAACCTAGCCAGTTTATCTCGGTATCTTTCATTTCTGAATCTGAACGCATTTCAATTTTCATTTAATCAATCCTAATTCTTTCATCAACCGTTGGCCATCCTTCTCCGCTTTTGTTATTTCCTTCGCAATTTCCGCGGTTGACCGTATCGGCGCATACTTGTAGAAATACTGCGTAAAACTAATCTCATATCCAATGTCTTGTGCAAGTATCTTGAAAGGCTTCCCTACTTCATTTTTCAAGTATACGGAAATATCTTGAGTTAACGGAACATATTCTTCGTCCTTGATTTTCTTTTCCACCATTATTTCCGTTTTCTTGCCATTTACGGTCTTGACAACTTTTTCCATCAACAGTTTGCCGCTACTATCAAATTCTGAAAGCTCAAGGCTAACACGGGTATAACCAAAGGCTTTATTGTCGAATAACTTACTATGCTCGCCTTGCTTGAATGAATGATATACCTGCGCTATCTTACGAATATGATCGGGAGTTATCTCGTTCCTCTTGTTTCCTAGACTCTTTTTCATCTTGGAGTAGAACTCAACTGCATTTATCAACTGAACTTTACCAATTCTGTGAGATTCTTTCTTGTTTCGCACTATCCAAATGTAAGTCGATATACCCGTATTATAGAACATCTCAGTCGGCAATGCGACTATGGCATCCAATAAATCGTTCTCAAGCAGGTATTTTCTGAAATTACTTTCACCTGAACTGGCATTACCAGTAAAGAGAGGAGAACCGTTGAATACTATTGCAATTGATGAACCGCCTTCCTGCCGAGTTTTCATTTTGGAAAGCATTTGCATAAGAAAGAGCGTTGAACCATCGGATACACGCGGTAACATCTCCTCTTTAAACCTGCCAGTATCATCCGCTACTATCGCACCCATGTCTTTCTTCCAATCTTTCCCAAAGGGAGGATTGGAAAGCATATAATCGAATTTCTCATCCGGTAACTGATCATTAGTAAGTGTATTGCCAAGTTTGATGTTGTCCGTCTTCTCGCCTTTCAAGAGCATATCTGACGCGCAAATGGCGTACGTTTCGGGATTGATTTCTTGACCATAAAGAACGATATTCGCAGGATACCGGTCAAGAATATGCTTCTTCGCCTCAGTTAGCATACCGCCAGTTCCACAAGCAGGATCATATATGCACTTCAACTCGCCGGGTTTCATCGGGTCGTCATCAATTAGCAATTCGACCATTAATTTGATTATTTCGCGAGGGGTAAAGTGCTCTCCCGCCTCTTCATTGCTGGCTTCCGCAAAACGTCGTATCAACTCTTCAAAAATGTAGCCCATTTTTAAGTTGCTTACAGTCTTAGGGGACAGGTCATAAGTGCAATATTGCTTTACCAATTGGTAAAGGAGCTTGTGTTTGTCAAGGTCGGATACTTTTTCTTGAAGCTTAAAATTCTGCATGATTTCCTGGATATTTTGAGTATATCCATTCAGATAAGAACGAAAATTATCCTTGAGGGCGCTCTCTTTCTCACTTGCCAATACTTGAAGGGTAAAATCAGAAGTGTTGTCAAAACCCAACGCGGTTTTGACATGGGCAGATATTATCTTTTTGTGCTCTTTTGGAGGGAGTTTCTTGAGATTGGATTTATGTTTATTGGCAATTTCTTCACGCTTTTCCAGAAGAACGCTTTCTATCCTTCGAAGAACCAAAAATGGTAGTATCACGTCTTGGTACTGATGACGCTTGTAGGAATCTCGCAAAATGCTATCCGCGGATTCCCATATCATGCCAACTTCTGATGAAATATTGATTTGTTCTGGCATTTGTTCACCCTTATCCTGAAAAGTAATAGGTTAGCACATTGAAAAAGGCGTATGAACGCGTTTATTGGGATTGCCAAGACTGGTGCAAATTCACGTATAATCAACTACGGTTAATGGACAAATCAACCGTATTTTTTATTGAATCATAATTTTTAACAAAAAGTTCAATCAGCCTTTATTACTCCTTTCCACTCCTTTGAATATTGGATACGGAGGCAATTCACGTTTGATAGCGAAGCAAAGCTATGCAAAAGCCGAAGTTCAACGGATTCTCCTAAACGACTCAATACTTCTTGACAGTAATTCCGACCCTCTTTTTCTTAGAAAAGCCCTTCTCAACGAAATCGTGAAGGGATACCAGAACTGGAATGACGACAGGCACGCGGCTAACGTCCTCCTGTACGGTCGTCCAGGGATAGGTAAAACCACCCTGGCCAAACAGGTCATTGAAAATATCCGTGCTTCCGGCATAAAGTGCGTCTATGCCAATTGCTGGCGGTACTACACGCGAATGGCTATCTACTCACTCATGGCCAAAGAGCTAGGTCAGGCGATTCCTCGCCGAGGCCTTGCCACGGATGAAGTTTTCGACAGGATAAGCCAGGTGCTTGAGAATGAAGAACAAAGAATGCTGGTTGTCCTTGACGAAATCGACGGCTTGCTATTCAATCGACAGGAACGCCTGTTATATGATTTAACAGAGCAGTCCAAAGGCAAGCAGTTTGTGTGCTTCATGGGAATAAGTGATGAGTCCTCGGGTTTTTCTGAGCTTGACGATAAGAAAAAAACCGATTTGCGAATTGCTGAAGTTGAAGTTAAACCATACTCGCGTGGCGAGGTTCGGGAAATAATCGGCTCCAAAGCCAAACTTGCCTTGAGGGAAGATTCTTACGATGAAAAGGTAATCGATGCTTGCACACAGATAGCCACAAAGTCGAATGGCAATGTAAAGCATGGCCTGAAGACCTTGTGGAGCGCGGCGTTATTTGCTGAGGTAGCGGGAAAACCCAGGGTTCAGGAAAGCGATATTGTCAAAGCCGCTAGGTCAAGCTGCAATAAACTATCCGGGAGCATCAAAGAGCAAGCGCCGGACTTGAACAAGGAAGAAAAGTTTATCCTCTCGATTTTATCCAACGGAACCGTGTCGTCTTCCAAGTTGTACGGTGATTTTCAACACAAGTTTTCTAGGAGCAAGCGGCAAATCCGCAACTATTTGAAGCGGTTGGCGGCCATGCAGCTCGTTCGAGTGGTTGATGATGGCGCGTCCAATTCGTTCTTTCGGGCGCGTTTGATTGTGCCTAGTTTTTGATGTTTTCTGATGGATATAATTCTGAGGAGGCGTTCACGTGGCTTGACGCCAGTTTTGTATTCGTGAAACAGGTGTTTTAGGTGGCGTTTTTACGTGGCATTTTGTTTATATTCTGAAGTGGGTATGCCACGTAAACGAAAAGTCCGGGATTCACGTGGCACGGACTAGTTTGGCGATTTTTTCGGCTATGTGATTCCGAAGCAAGACTTTGGATTGAACCAGATGACTGTACCTTGCCCGGAACCGCTTGTGCGTGACAACGACAATTAATTCATCGTACTGTTTCTTGCGTTCTTGGAACTTGTTTTTGACGTATTCCGGTCCATGGGAGTATAGCACTTCACCGGTTTCAATCTCAAAGCATATCTTCCGGTTTGCGATGGTGCAGGTTATGTCCGGTTCCACCGCCCCGTTAACCTCGGCGTGTATCCCTTTCTTTTGCAGTTCGTCCACGATGTACCAAGTAAACAGGGCGTGCTCGCCTGTTTCCCTTCCTTGGCGTTTCACGAAATAATAGGTCTCCCCGCCAGCTTGGGTGAACCTGGACTTGCATATCGAGTAACCGTCTTTGATTAGCTCGTCCCTTTGGCCTTCCGACAACCCGTTCAGGGCATAGTATCCTTTGGAAAGGTCTATTTTCGGCGGCTTCTTGATTTCCACCTTCTTTTCGACCTTCACCGGCTCGGCGGGAAGTTCCTCGTTTGGGTTCGTGGTAATTAGTTTGTGGATTTCATCCGGGGCTTTTATCTTGAACTCGTACCTGCCTTGTTCGCCTATCAGCAATCCCTCGCCTTTTCCTGCCCGTAACAGGAAATTCTTTTCGTCCGAGTTCAAAGCAAGGGTCTTTGCTATCAAGTCTAGATTGCTGGAATTTTGGCGTAAAAGAATCTTCGTGGATGTTGTGTTAAGGATGCTTTTTCCTCCATCGCTCCGCAGCAAGTCTTCGATTTCCTGGGTAATGAAGCCTATTGACGCATTGTATTTCCTTGAAGTCTTGATGAATTCTAAAATGTAGTTTTCGGCTTCCTTGCTCCGCAACAAGCTCCAGCCTTCGTCAATCAATATTACCTTGGGGTCTTTGTTTTTCCTGATTTCCCGTGAAATCAATTCCAAGACCAAGAACATCACAAGCTGTTTGACTTGCGGCGGCAACATGCTCAAGTCGAAGTCGATGAACTCGTTTTGGAGGTTTACCTTGGTTTGCTGGTCGAGAAAACCGAAGAACCCGTCCTTGCAGTACATTCTCACGCGATTGTTCAGCACTTCGGTGCTCTTGTCTTCTGTGCGCTTGTTTTTGCCTTTCAGCATATTCGCCAAGACGCCTTTCAAATCGGAAAAGGTTGGGGGAACCAGCTTCCACGTGTCCGGCTCGCTTCCATGAATGCCAGCGTTGGCGTACACTTTCAACAGGGCTTCGTTCAACACGCCTTTTTGGCTTTCCGTCAGGCCGCCGGTTATGATGTCGAAGACGGATATTAGGGATAGCATTTTGGTTGCGTAGTCTTCGCCAGCCAAATCGAATAAGTTAATTTGTGAATCCGAATGCTTGGATAAATCAATTATTTCGCCCTGCATCCGGGCGGCTAACTGCCGGTACTCCGCGTTAGGGTCGAGAATGTAGACTTTGGTTCGGTTAGCCAACAAGTGCTGTATTATCAGGAACTTGGCGGAATAGCTCTTGCCAGACCCGGATATACCGAGCACGAAAAAGTGCTTGTTGCTCATAGAGTCGAAATCCAGGAACAACGGGTTCAGGGTGTTCTTTTCGTGGGCGAAGAACAAGCCGCTTTTCACGGAATTAACTGGGTACAAGAATGGAAAGGTAGCGCTTAACGAGCTGGTGAGGAACTCCCGGTTAGTATCAAGCGCGTCCAGGGCTTGCGGGAGCATGGACTTTATCCCGTTAGCCACCCGGTACTCAACGGTTTTTGGGATTATCATTATGGCATTCATGTTCGCCTTGCACTTCTCCGTAAGCAAGTCAAGCCTTGCAAGGTCATTGGCCTGGTTGTCCACGTACAGGGAAACCCGGAACAGTTTTTCCTCGCCTTTGTACAACGATTCATAGACCCGCATGGTGTCGGCGTGCTTGATTTCCAGGGACGGGTTAGGAGTCCCTTTGGCAGTGCTCGCAATCAAGTCACTCATTTGCCGGATCAACTGGTTGTGGAGCAAGACAAGGGTGGCGTTAATTGACGCGGGCTGGATGTGCAAGGAAATGTCATAGGGTTCGCTGGCGGCCAGGAAGGCTTCCAGCCACCCGTCTTCCACCTTGCGGGGGTAGCCAATCGTCTTGACTATTCGGTGGAATATCCCGTTTACCCTGGCGTGGTCCGGCTCTATCCGCAAGCTGGGGGTTATGGTTGACTGTAGGAGCTCCTCCGGGCTATCCTCAACCGCTTCCTTGACCGGAATCAGTTCAACCGGGGGTTTTGGGGGGCTTTTCTTGCTTTTGCGGGTTTTCTTGCTCATCGTCATCGCTTTCGTTCGCTTCCTGGCTAGAGTATTCAGCTAGGAGTTTGCGCAGGGCTGCGTTTTCCAAGCGTCTGGACTGCAATCCGCAGCCCTCTAGCTTTTCTTGGATTATTCGGGTCTTTTCCTCTAGGCGTTGTAAGTCGCTATTGTCTTTTCCAAGGGTTTTTGCCAGTAAATTCGAGATTTTTTCTTGGCTAACCACCAAATAGAACCTTCGTTCCCGAACGTGATTCTCTTCGATGAAATTCTGTTCGAAAATCAGAAAATGGGCGAAAAGGGACTTGATATTGTCCGAAGCCCCTTCAAGGCGTTCAGCGGCTTGTTCGAAGTAAGGAATCAAGTCCGGTTGGGACGTTCGCACTAGGATTTGGAT
>Ga0209340_1002563_pt1 | contig 10387 bp, 9 predicted proteins | sample EPASupsiteSAE323_FD_187266 | JGI IMG/M metagenome (GOLD analysis project Ga0209340, IMG submission 187266) | Bioremediated contaminated groundwater from EPA Superfund site, New Mexico - Sample SAE3-23 (SPAdes) (version 2) | ecosystem: Environmental > Aquatic > Deep subsurface > Groundwater >...
AGGATCATTAGTGGCGTATTTAGTAGGTATTCATAGTGTTGATCCTTTACAGTATGGGTTGCTATGGGAAAGATTTTATAATGCCGGTAGAAAGGGGTCAATGCCAGATGTTGATATTGATTTATCTCAAAAAGATCGCCATAAAGTTATAGAATATTTAAAACAAAAATATGGAGAAAAGAATACTGGACATATTTGTAATTATACATACTTCTCTCCAAAAAATACTTTTAAATATATTATGAAATTCTATGGCTTTGAGTTTGATGAATTAAATAAAGCAATCGCTGGCATTAATGCTTTAAACTATGACGAGAATGAGGCAAAAGACAGAAACCTTAGTCGTGATGCCGCTCTCATAAATGAGTTAATAAAACATCCAAATGTTCAAGAAATAATAAATAAAAGTCCGTATAAAGATAAAATAATACGAGATTGCATGTCAATTGTTGGCGGCGTTGCCAATATGTCGGTTCATGCTTCTGGTATAGTTATAACAGCAAAACCACTTACCGATCTATGCCCAGTGATGATAAGAGAAAAGAATAAGGATATGCAAACTGCTATGTGGGATATGGCAATGCTTGATAGTTGTGGGTTCTTAAAGATTGACTTACTTGGTGTCGAAGTTCTTGACGTAATAGATGACTGCTTGAAATTAATCAAAAAAAGAAAAGGAATTGATATCGATTGGAAGAACCTACCGCTCAATGATGAATCAGCTTTAAAAATATTTCAGAGAGGAGATACAACCGGAGTATTTCAATTCGATTATGGCAAAGAACTTCAAAGATGGGCTTTTAAATTTAAACCAAAAGACTTTGCAGATATATGTGCCTTAACCGCTTTAGCTCGTCCTGGGGCAAAAGAATTTCTTGAAGTATATCAGCAGAACAGAGGTAAGGATGAAAGTCATATTGTAGCCCCTGACATTGATGCTTTAAAGGTACTAAAGGATACAAACTATGTAGTTGCATATCAGGAACAACAGATGGCCTTATCAAGAGTTCTATGCGGTTTCTCTTTGAAAGAAGCTGATAATTTAAGAAAGATTATTGCTAAAAAGAAAATCGACAAATTAGAAGAAATGAGGTTGAAATTTGTAAATGGGTATATTAAACAACATTCGGATAAAATGTCAGAAGAATCGGCAGCCACAAAAGCTAATGACGTATGGAACGAATATTTTGCTTCATGTTCTTATACTTTTAACAAGTCTCATGCTGTTGCGTATAGCGTTACTTCTTATGCTACGGCGTGGTTAAAAGCACATTATCCAATAGAATTTATGTGTAGCGTTCTTAATCATAATAATAATGGCAAAAGAGATGAACTTACCCCTTATATACTTGAAACGATAAGAATGGGATTAAAGTTTAAACCTCCATCATGGGAACATGTTTGTTATGATTTTGAAATTGATAATAATGACGTTATTCATGCCGGTCTTTCAAGTATAAAAGGAGTCTCTGAGGCAGATTACAATACTATAAAGAACTTTGGTATTAATGAGGCGTTGCTGAGAGAACTAAATAAAAATAAGTACGAAGCGTTAGTAAACTGTGGTTTTATGGATGGATTTGGAGAAAGCAATAGAAATGAGAAAATTGCTAATATCCAAAGATATCGAGATTGGATGATTCAAAGAGAACAATATGAAGCGAGAAAGGAGAAAGATGCAATAAAGCTAAAAGAATATGAGAACAAAATGGACAAATATAAGCAGGATATGGAATTGTATCAAGTCAAGATTACAGAATACAATAAGTATATGCAAGAAAATCCTGATGGTAAAAAACGTAAGCCGGCAGAACCAAAACAACCCTCATATCCAAAAATAAAACAAGAACCAGAGAAAGAACTTTTAAAAGTAACTCTTGAGGACATTCCATATAAAGATAAAGTTGCAATTGAAACTGAATTGCTTGGCTATAGTTTCTCCGATGAAAAATTCAAATATATGCCGTTTCTTTTGACCGCCACGATAAGGAAAACAAAAGACATGGATAAGTATGAGGAAAATGAAATTGGATGCCTCTACGGTCGTATCTCTGAGATACAGAAGACAAAAAAAGAATTCAGCGAAAGAGCAAAGTTTAAAGTCATTATCGATGGAGATGATGGATTATCTGTTTCGTGTGACTACAAAGTTATTGACGCAAATCAAGACTTAATTAAAAAAGGTAATAAATGTGTAGTCCACGTTAAAATAAAGCAATTCGTTCTTGATAATTCTCATATAGTTAAATATCGAGAGGCGATGTGTGCGGAAACTTTAGAAACTGCATATAATCGATGGTTAAAACAAAACAGTTGACAAAACTATAATTCTAAGATAAAATAGTATATATTAAATAAAAGGAGAAATAATTATGCAATTTACAGTAACAGTAAAAATTTCAGATAAACCCGATTCAAACAAATCATATTCAGATAAAGAGGATTTTAAAGGTCTTGTAAGCGAATTCGATATTAAGGACTTTGTTTTAGAAGTTGAAAATCTTGTTAAAGGTTCATACGAAAGATTCCTTAAAACAAAAAAGAAAAGATCAGAGAATTCTGATGAAGTAGAGGCTTAGTATGGAAAATTATATTTTCCGTCCGAAGAAAGATATCTGGATATCAAATCGAGATAAAATGAAAAAGGCAAGTTATAGCCAAATCGACAAAGCGTTCTCTTGTGGAATGGCATGGTATTTAAGATATATCAAAAAATATCCAGAAGATTTTTCTGAAAACTTAGCCCAAGGAAGCGTTTATCATTATATTAATGAAGTTCTTTATCTCGAAGCTTTTAATACAAAAGGTGAATCGTTTAATTATGAATATGATAAACTTTTAGCCATCGCAAATGAAGCACTTGACAAAGTATTTCCTGAATATTTTGAAAACAAAGGACTTGCCGATGCGATTACAATAAAGGCAAAAAGCGATATCAAAAGTTATATTCCAGTTTTAATAAAACACTATAAAGAGCATAAACTTATGCCAATATCTTTTAAGGATGACCAAGGTAAAGATATCCCGGCAATAGAAATTGCTGTTGAATGTCCAATACAACTTATCGATGGTTCGTATCGCGATGATTTTTATATCTATGTTAAAGTTGACTTAGTGGCAAAAGACAAAGATGGTAAAATTGTTGTGATTGACCATAAGACAGCAGGAAGGTCTTATTCTGAAACAAAGATAAAAATTAATCAGCAATTACCAATATATGCTTACGCTCTTGGAATGCTTTTTGATGAATTAAATATTCCATACTCAAATACTGTAAGATACGATGTAATAACAAAAACGAAAGATCCATCAATAAAGGTGTATGAGAAAACTGTTAAGGCCGTAAATACCGTAAGAGCGTTGACGTTTTTAAATGCTGGATGTAATGTAATTTCTTCAAAGGCTCTATCATTCTGTAATTCAGAAATGATATGCAACATGTGTAATCATAAAGATCGTTGCGTTGAAAATGATATACCATTTGATGAATTTTCTTCTTACATATCTAATTCCGACAAAAAAGGAGAGATAAAAAAAGAAGACGAAATAATCGTAGAAGCAGTTGTCGCTACTGAAGAACAGCAGAAAGAACTCAAGAAACAAGACGCTAATTTTTTTGAAGAATTAGGTTTCTAAATCATTGACAAAATAACATCAATATGATACAATCCAATGAAATCAATAAGAAGAGGTGCTTAGAAATGGCAGTAAAAAAAGACTATCAGAAAGATACATTTAAAAGTGATTTTTCTGAAACCGAAAAAACAGTAGAAAAGAATGAAGCAAAAGAATTAAAAATCGAAGAAATTAAAAAGTATGTAGTCGCAGAACCATTGAAAAAAATGAAATATCCAATCGAAGCAAAAAGCGATATATTTTGCGACAAAGACAAAATAACAGACGTTCCTGTAGATAAACCAAAAGACGTAAAAGAAACTGTATTCATTATATCAGCAAGTCCATTGCTTGAGTCAGTTGGCATTGACCATAAAGAAATAATCGACTTCGATAATAGCAATGTTGTTAAGTTAAGACTTACTTCAGTTGCTTCATCACTTTCATTTAAAATCGCAAAAGGTTCAAAACTTTTTGATTTAATTCCAGTCGCTTAATCGTAAAGAGTGATTGAAAGAAATGAATTATATATTTCGGCAAAAACCAAGCTGGAGTATATAGTAAAATACTAATAAACAAGGGGGTTAACAAAATTTATTAAGAATATAAAATAACATAATCAAGTTATTTATATTATGTACCGTGGGCTACACGGGAATTTACGCCTTTAGACTGTTATACAAACGAAAGTAGCATTGCGAAATCGGACAGATTGAAGAAGGAATTGTCTTAAACATATTTATATATGTTTAACGTAGCAGTGATTGAGCAAAAATAAATAAACAAAATTTAAAGGAGACAAAAAATGAACAAAGCAGAACTTTCAGCAAAACTTGCTGACAAATTAGAAGTAACAAAAGTTAAAGGCGCAGAAATCATCGATGTATTCGTAGACCTTGTAAAGAACGCAGTAAAAGCTGGCGAAAAAGTTTCTTTAATGGGCTTCGGCTCGTGGGAAGCAAAACAGAAAGCAGCGCGCGTTGGTCGCAATCCTCAGACTGGCAAAGAAATCAAAATCAAAGCTAAACGCGTTCCGAAATTTACAGCCGGAAAAGAATTCAAAGAGTTAGTTAACAAAAAATAGTTTCTAAATTACAAAATAATAATTTAACAGAGGCTCGATAGAAATATCGGGCCTTTATTTTTGGAGGAGATTATGAGAAAGAAAAAATATCAATATCAAACTAATTTTCGTGGAATAATAAGAACTATACCTGAAATAAACTATGAGGAAGAAGTAGAATGTCCAGAATGTAAACATATTTTCGATATAGATATTCAAGTCGATCCAGATGAGATATACGAGGCGATAGACGATTTTATTGATGATTCTGATGAAGATGAAATACTTAAATGGGCTGGAAGTGAATTAAAATTCAATAATGATATAGCTGATTATGTTGAACAAGGGTTTGATTTAATGAAACTTGGAACATTGAGCAAAGATGAATTTCTTGAAAATCTTGCAAATATAGCAAAAATAGGAATACACTTATTAAATATAAAAGAATTGAGGTAAATTATGAGAAAGAAAATAATTAAAGTTGATAGTAGATATTATATTTTAGAAATAACAAATTATTCTTTTTACACAATTTATAACGCAAACGGAATAGAAATAGAAAAAGATAATTGCAATAATTATCCTGAAAAATTTAAAAAAGAAATAGAGAGTGCATTTATAGAGTTTGGATATGTAAATAAAGACATTGAAATAATAAAAAAGATACCTACAACGAAACATATTTTTTGGGATGATGCTTGTTATTTCTATATTATAAAAGACCTTATCGAATATAATTCTCTATTATTTTATCCAAGCGGAGATCAATTTTATGAGCCAAAATTAAGATATGTTGGAAAATTAAGAAAATGTGATGAAGAATTAACTATAAAAAGGCAAGAAAGAACAAAATATATTGACGAAGAAATATCTAAACTGAATGAAGAAAAAGATCAGATAGAGGACGAAATAAATAATATTTGTGACAAATATTAAAACAAAGGAGATATTTATGAAATTAAAATTAAAAGACTTTGGAATGTTTGAAAGTAAAGAGTTCGATTTTGAAACAGGATTGAATATATTGACCTCTGACGTTAATGCAAAAGGCAAAACGACTATTCGTACTGCAATGGAATTTATCCTATCAGGAAAGGCACAGGACAAAGATATAAGCGATTTTATTCCTAATGGAACAAGCAAAACTCCTACGGCGACTTTATCAAACTTTTACAACTTTGAAACGCTATCAAGAAGCACAAATCCAAGTAACCTTATAACGCCAAGTCAAGTTTTTAAAATAGATTCAAGAAAGAAGAAAGATCCAATTGAAGAACTTGGAGTTAAGCCGGCAGTAATAAACTTCCTATGCAATGGATATAATTTCTTTAATCTAACGCCAGAACAGCAATACGAAATACTTGTTGATTATTTAGGAAATTCTTCTTTTAATCCATCAGAATATATTGATATTCCTGATAATATAATAGCTGATGTTCCAACTCAAATTTCAACAAAAGATATTCAAGTTTTATATGATAAGTTTTATGCAGAAAGAACAAATTGCACAAGAGATATTAATACTGCGGACGATAACATAAAACAAATAACTACTAAATTATCAGAATTGCCAGAGGTTCCAAATGATGTTGAGACAAAACTTACAGAGCTTAACGCGAAGAAAGAAAAATATAAAGAATTAAGACAATATAACTCTGTAAGAAGAATAGAGGATGAACTATCTACTATAAAAAACTCTGTTGCCATTTCTAAATTTCCAGAAGAACTTAAAAAAGAACTTGATGACATAACTAAAAAAGGACTGGAAAATAAAGTTAAAATAGACCAAGCTCAGAAATTCTCTGGTTCTTGCCCTTTCGTGTCATCAATCCAATGCCAATCAAAAGAAGAAATCAAGAAATATATTGACTCTCTTATTTTAGACAATGATTCATTAAGAGTAAGAGGGAAACAGTTATTTGAACAAAAGCAAAAAGCAGAGCAAGATGCTGAAAAAGAAAAAGAAATAAAAGTTCAAAACATAAGAGAAAGATTAGAAAATGAGATAAAATTAATAGAAGTGGAAAACAAGGAAATAGAGATATTTAATTCTGACGTTGATAAAAGAAATGAATCCATTGATATTGAAATGTTTAGAATTAATAATCTTAAATTTGTTTCAAGAGATATAAAGAATTTAAATTCTCAACTTGAATTTCAGCTTAATTCAAAAGAGAAATCATCAAAAAGAAAAGAACAACTTGAAAAACTCGTAGACATATTTGGTAAAGATGGAATTAAATCTAAAATAGTAAAATCTGGTGCTAAATCTTTTATAGATAATATAAATAAATTTTCATCATCTTTTGGCGTAAAATTCGATGTTTTAACCGAACCAAAATTCAGCTTGAAAATCAACGATAAAACGAGCAAAATGTTGTCTGAGGCAGAAAAGTTAATATCTTCTATTTCAATCCAATTTGCTATTGCAAAACTAAGCAAGTATAATTTCATCATCGTTGACCGCGCAGACTGTCTTGACGACTCTAATCTAAAAAATTTATGCGATGCTCTCGCCAGAGAGGAAGTTATTTCAATAATCGCAGGAACTAAACTTAAAGATAGAATTAGTCGAGAGGATTGCGTGGTTTTTTCATTATAAAGAAAGGATATGATTTTATGGAAGATACTAATCCACAAATGCAAACTTCAACAGGAACCGATACTCATGTAGATGACTCGTCTGCCTTTCAGGGCAATACAATGATACCAAAGGTTAGAAAAAAAAGAAGATCAGTGAAAAATTCAACCGCTTTCCAGATGCAAGTTGAATCAAATACTGATAATGATTTCTATGATTTCGACAGGAAGAGGATTATAAATTCTCTTATGCTTCATTGTGATTTGACAGAAGAAGAATCTTTTGAAATAGCAAAAACAGTTGAACTAAGACTTATGAGCAGTGGTCAGAAAACAGTCAGTTCTGGTTTTATAAGAGAAATCGTAAATAATATTTTGTTTGAAAAAGGATACAATAAACAGCTTGAACAGTATTACAATATAATAACTTCGTTAGACACTATTGAATCAGTACTTACCGACCACAATAAAGAGAACAGTAATACTGGATTTTCTCCTGAAAGTATAAACTTAACTCTTGCAGGAAGTATATTAAAATCATATGCTTTAAGAACATTGCATTCTTCTAATATTTCAAAAGCACATAAAATAGGGGATATTCACATACATGACAGCGATTTTACTGGCGTAAGACCTTATGCTTTTGATGGGGAAAAGTCTGTTGTGGCAGTAAATAAAGGAAATGGTTTTGAAGAAATATCGATTGAAAAACTTTATAAACAGTCATTGGGCAACAAAAATGCAACAAGAAAAATAGAACATGATGGGAACGTCTCTTTAATTTTTAATAATAAAATAGAGGTAAAAGATAAGAATTCAAATACAGACTTAATATCTATTACTGAAATAATAGAAAATAAAGAAATATTTGAAATAGAATTGGAAAACGGAGCTAAAATATTTGTTACTGGGGAACATCCATGTATAGTTATTAAGGATGGAAAAGAGGTTATAAAAAGAGCCGATGAAATAATAGAGGGGGAATCCTTCTATGCAAACTAAAAGCACAAAGGGTAAAACTTGGGAACAGATATATGGAAAAGAATATGCAGAAATAAAAATGCAAAAATTGATGGAACAGATAAAAACAAGAAAATCAAATAAAGGAAAAAAATGGGAAGATATTTACTCTCCAGAGGAAGTTGCGAGACGGAAAGAGATGATGAAAAATCATAACCCATCTACAAAACTGACAAATGAACAAAAAATAAAAAAAAATGAAAAACTAAAGGAAATATCTATACGATTGGCTAAAACAAGACCAAATCCAATGTTAGGAAAAAAGCATACAGAGGAAACAAAGAGAAAAATGTCAAAAGTAAGAAATGAAAGATTTGCAGAAAGGACAAAAGATAGGCCAAAAAAAGTAAGACTTAAAAAATTTTACGGTATGAGAAAAATAAATAGAGATGTAGAGTTTACTTGTAAAAATTGTAATATTACCAAAACAGTAAAAGAGACATACCTATATCCTCATCATGACGAGATAAGGAAATTTTGCTCAAGAACGTGTCAAATAGAGTACGCAAGACTTCATCCACATATACCAATAAAGCCAAATGGATGGGAGAAAATAATAATATCCCTTGATATCAAAGAAGTTAAATTTGTAGGAGACCATTCGTTTTGGATACCTATAAAGTTTAAAGGAAAGAAAAGTTATTTTAAAAATCCTGATTTTAAAGTCGGAAGTTTTTCAAAAAATCGAGCAATAATAGAAATTTTAGGAAAAAGATTTCACTCTGATGAAGAGAATAAAGAATTATCAAACGCATACTCTGAGGTAAATGTAAAACATTTATTCTTAACAAATGAGGATTTTAAAAAGAAAGATAAGGATTTTTTAAGAAGTAAGATAGAAGGGTGGATGAAAGAAAATGGAATTGAGTAAAATAAAATCTATAAAAAAAATAGGTATAAAAAATAAGGTTTATGATGTAACGACGAAATCACATACCTTTATGTGTAATGGGATTTATGTTCACAATTGTAGCGGTAATTCAATCGAATATATTAAAAAGAATGGAATAAAATTTCCAGGAATGCAAGTAGAGTCTTCACCAGCAAAACATGCTTTATCTTTAATAAGTCATATGTCTTGCTTTGCCAACTACTTACAGGGCATATTCAGTGGGGCTATTGGCTATGACGCAGTAAACATATTCATGGCTCCATTCTTTGAAGGATCTTCTAATGAACAAATAAAACAAATGGCCCAACATATGATATTTAGTTTCTCGCAACTTTCAAGTTCCAGAGGGGGTCAATTGGTATTCTCTGATTTCAATATGTATCTCGAAATTCCTGATCATTATAGAAATACTCCTGTTGTTGGCCCTGGCGGTAAATATATCGATGGAGTTACATATAAAGATTACGAAAAAGAAGCAAGATCGTTTCTATTTGCTGTACTTCAAGTTCTTGACGAAGGCGATAGAAACGGAGCAAACTTTAATTTTCCAAAAATACTTTTGCATTTAAAAGAGGGGAAAGATTATTCTAATGACGCTTTATTTGATTATGCTTGTCAAATAAATGCAAAAAGAGGCTCTGTATATATTCTATTCGACCGTGGAGCCGCTCAAATATCACAATGCTGCCGATTATCAATTTTATTGAGTGACGAAGAAATAAAAAGAACTACGGAACATCCAGAAGAAACTCGATTCTCCGCATGGCAAAATGTAACTATAAATCTTCCAAGGATTGCATATAAATCAAAAAGTGAGCAAGAAGCGTTCGATAACCTAAAAGAAGTAATTTGCGTTGCAATGAAAGCTCATAAAGAAAAATACGATTATTTCTGCAAGCGCCTTGATGAAAATAACTTTACAAAATTCTTAAACTCTGGTCTTGATGGAAAGCCATATCTTCGTAGAGAAGAAGCAAAGTTCTTACTTGGAATGGTTGGGTTAAACGAAATGATCCAATGCCTTACTGGATTTCAATTGCATGAAAGCGAAGGGTCTTTCTTAAAAGGACTTGAAATAATTTCATTTATGAAAAAAATAATGAAAGAAGAATCAGAAAAATATGGCTTATATTGTATTCTTGAAGAAACTCCAGCAGAAGGATGTTCACAGAGATTGGCAACACTTGACCTTAAATATTATTCAGAACAAGCGAGGA